>JACDJA010001980.1_pt1 | contig 15705 bp, 10 predicted proteins | sample 7449241 | NCBI WGS metagenome assembly JACDJA01 (sample SAMN14253289, study PRJNA609438) | sludge metagenome | isolation source: initial anaerobic sludge | collected 2018-12-20 | reverse complement strand
TATTATTCCAAGGGGTAGCGGAAACTGAAAAGATATTTTCAGGAAATATTAAATACGAATTTGTAGGTGGAAAAGGAAATGTGACCAAAGAACATTTAGGGCGCTGGATCCCTGGTTCGGGGCAAAATGCGACATACCCAAGATTGTCAATTCAGCAATTCAGCAATAACCGCAGGAACAGTGATTTTTGGTTAGAAGACGCCAGTTATCTGCGTTTAAAAACTGTCGAATTGGGATATACGCTGGACAAATCTGTTACGGCGAAACTGCATCTAAAGAAATTGAGGGTATATGTAAATGCATATAATCTTTTTACTTGGAGTAAGATCGATTTTGTTGATCCTGAATCGCCTGAATATGCGACTGATTATCCAATTTCACGAATAGTATCGGCAGGTTTAAACATTGGGTTTTAATTTTAAAGATTAGGAAAATGAAAAAATTCACAATATTAATACTGTTTTTTATTGGTTTTTCTTTGATAAAATGTACAGATAAAATTACTGATGTGCCCTTGGAGTTTAATACATTAGACAAAGCTTACTCAGATTCGACTTATGTTAGGCAATTTGTAAATCATATTTATAACTATTTGCCCATGGGCTATAACCGCATGGGGGGGACGATGATAGCTTGTGCGACAGACGAAGCTGTGCATAGTTCAAACTCCTCCAGTGCCGACAACATTGCGAAGGGAGCCTGGGGCCCTGGTTCAAATCCTGATGACCGCTGGGGCGTCAGCTATCAGGGTATAAGAAAGGCCAATGATTTTTTGCTGAACGTGTTACCAAACATTCCTGAAAAAATTTTCAGGTCGCAACAAACCATTGATAACCTATCTGGTCAGGTTTATTTTTTAAGGGCAATGTTCCATTTCGAATTAGTGAAGCGTTATGGAGGAGTTCCAATTGTTACAGACATCTTCGATGCAAATTCAGAAGCAAATGTGCCAAGGGCTAACTATGACGAGTGCATTGATTTTATTGTTTCAGAGTGTGACCTTGCTGCATCGTTGCTCCCAACATCATATCCAAATGACAATAAGAACGATTTGGGCCGTATCACGAAAGGGGCTGCTTATGCTTTAAAATCAAGGGCGTTGTTATATGCTGCCAGCCCCTTGTTTAACGATGCGGGACAAACAGACAACTCCTATACCCATGGGGCATATGATCCGGCAAAATGGGAAAAAGCTGCCGATGCTGCAGATCGGGTAATCTCATTGGGGGTGTATCATTTGTATCCGGTTTACGATCGCTTTTTTACAACGTTGACAGGGAACAAGGAAATCATTCTTTCAAGAATGGAGGGCCCTTCAAATTCAGTAGAGCGATTAAATGGTCCATCCGGTTATACAGGGGGAATGGGTGGCACCGGGCCAACCTTGAATCTTGTTGATGCGTATGAAATGTCTGACGGGAATAAGTTCGATTGGAACAATCCTACAATGGCTTCAAACCCTTTTGCTAACAGGGATCCGCGTTTTTATAAGAGTATTCTTTATAACGGTGTGAGATGGATGGGAGATTATGTTGACACTTACGAAGGTGGCAATGATTACGGTAGTGTTAATTCGACAAAAACCGGTTTTTATCTCAGAAAGTTTCTTAGTGAAAGTGCGAAGTGGTATGGTATTACAGGTACTGCATACCATTGTTTCCCCATTTTCAGATATGGGGAAATATTACTGAATTATGGCGAAGCAATGAATGAAGCTTATGGGGCAGAAGCTGATCCCAAAGGATATGGATTGACTGCTAAACAAGCAATTGAAATAATTCGTCAAAGGGCCGGTCTTGTACCATATTTGATTCCCACAGGACTTTCAAAGGATGCTATGAGGGAAATAATCCGTCACGAACGTCAGATAGAATTAGCCTTTGAGGAGCATAGGCATCTGGATGTAAGAAGATGGAAAATTGCAGAGAATACCTTGGGAGGAACCGTTTATGGGTTAAAAATAGTGAAAGAAGAAGATGGAACCTTCACTTATTCAAAAGAAAAAGTGGAAGACCGGCTTTTCACTACTAACATGTATTTATACCCGATCCCTCAAATCGAGATTTACTGGAATTTATCATTAAGGCAAAATCCTGGATGGTAGGATTAAACATCTTCTTAAAAATATTTCGATTGAAATCCATAGATGCTAAAATTATTTAGAAAATAAAGGATGATGAAACGTACACAACGATACTCATCATAAAAAGGAATATGTATGCTTTGTACGAATTCTAACATAGGGACACCTTTGGCACATGAGTTACCATTGACAATTATAAATATAAACGAATGAAAAAGAAAATCCTGGTCATATTGTTTTTTATCCTTCCAAATCTTGAGAGTGCATTTGCCCAACAAATTCAAGAGAATGAAGAGAGACCAAATATTATTTTTATTTTAACCGATGATCAACGATGGGATGCTTTAGGTGTAACGGGTAATCCAATCATACGAACATCCAATTTGGATAAGCTGGGCACTTCCGGTATATTGTTTCAAAATGCTTATGTTACAACTTCTATCTGTTGTGTAAGCAGAGCAAGCATTTTAACCGAACAATATGAGCCCCGTCATAAAATACATGATTTTAATACAGATTTCACTCCGGAAGCTTTTTTTAAAACTTATCCTTATTTGTTAAAAGGTGCAGATTATAACATTGGATTTATTGGGAAGTTTGGCATTGGGCACCACTCGCCTGAGACTTTCTTTGATTTTTGGATTGATACAGAAGCGGGAGGTAAGGGACAACCTAATTACATCACTACTGATAAAAATGGCCATGAGATTCATGATACAGATACAATCGGTTCTGCTATTCAGGTTTTCCTGGATCAATTTGGCAAAAAGGTTCCATTTTGTCTTTCAGTGAGTTTCAAAGCGCCACATGAGCAGGATGGCAATCCTCCTAAGAATATTATTCAACTTAAATATAAAGATTATTATAAAGATGCAAACATCCCTTTGCCTGTAACTTCTAATCCTAAGTATTGGAATAAATTTCCTGATTTCTTTCGAACAGATACAAATTTTGCCAGGGCAAGCTGGAAAGGTCTTTTTGGAACACCTGATTTATATCCGGAGAATTTAAAAAACTATTATCGCTTGATCTCTGGGGTTGATGATGTAATAGGAGAAATGACGATTAAATTAAAAAATCTGGGTCTTGCTAAAAACACTATTATTATTATGGAAGATAACAGTATGCTTCTGGGAGAACATGGAATGCAGGGGAAATGGTATGGTTATGAGGAGTCAATTCGTGTGGCTCTTCTTATTTATGATCCTAATTTACCGGATAAAGTTACGCAGTATAAAGCGCCACAAATTGCATTAAATATCGATATTGCCCCAACCATCCTTTCTATGGCAGGAGTTCAGGTGCCTGATGGTATGCAGGGGATAAATCTGATGGGCTTGGCGGAAAATAAAATACCTGAAAGAAAAGATTTCTTTTATCAGCGTTACTTCTTAGGCAGTCCGCGTATTTCCAGGGTAGAAGGGGTTGTAACGACGGATTTTAAGTATATGTATTATGTAGAACATGATTATGAAGAGCTTTTTGATGTAAAATACGATCCTCATGAAACAATGAATTTGGTAAACGACCCAAAACATAAGAGCAAATTACAAGAATTGCGTGAAAGATATCAAAAATTGAGGGGAATACACGGTGTGCCGTCAAAAGATTGGGCAGATATCAACTCTTCGTTTTTAGGGAAATGAGAATAAATTTAAAAATTAATTATTAAATTCAATATCATGAAAACATATTTAATTCTGACTGTAATTTTTCTGTTGACATTATATTTTCCTTGTTCAGCTGCTGCCGGTCTGCAATTACCCAACCAGGAAAATAAGACTGCCGTATTGCAAATTAATGATAGTCCGAAAAGAATTATTAAGTCAATCATAGATAAGAAATCAGACCGTCAGATCGTATCAGACATTGAATCATCACTCTATGAAATAAGTTACGGGAATAGGTATGATCTTTTGCGGGTAATAAAATCACTTGATGCAGACAGCATTACCTATAAACAAACTGATAGTGAAATTGAACTTAAGTTTTGGCACTCTAAAGATATTAAAATTGAAGTTACCTGTAAAATATCGGGAGTAGCGGAGGATTCATTACTCCGTTGGTCTATCGGAATAAAAAACCTATCAAAAGAGATTATCTGTACGGTTGAATATCCTATAATATCGTGTAAAAATACTTTGGGAAATAAAAGCAGCGACGATGCCATTGTCTATCCTATACACGAAGGGGTGTTATTGACAAAAATGAATGAACCGGGGCCTCGGCGGATATCGAACCGATACCCAGGGATTATATCTGCGCAATTCATGTATTTTTATGACCCCTCCGGTGGTTTTTACTATGCTGCGTATGATGGTAACGGTTACCCGAAGGATATAACCGCGCATGGAGGTGTGAGTGATATTACTCTTTCTCAAAAATACATATTGCCTATCTCATATGAGGAACAGATAGAAATGCCTTATGAAGTTGTTACCGGTTGTTTTGGCGGTCGATGGGAGGATGGTGCAAGCGTTTACAGGGAATGGTCGGATAAACAAATTTGGACAGAAAAAACAATTAGTCAAAGAAGCACCCCTTCATGGTTAAAAGAACCCAATTTGTTCATAAATGACGATTTTTTTTCAAAAAACAGTGAAGTAGAACAGGCAGATCAAATGATAAAAGAATATCATGATTTTTTTGAAGTTCCTATTGTAACTACTGTATTTAGTTGGGAAAAACATGGAATTTGGATTGGCCCGGATTATTTTCCTCCAAATCCAAATAAACAGTTTTACTTAGATTTAATAACAAAACTTGATATAAGAGGAGACCATCTGCACTTTTACACCTCAGGGTTTAGGTGGGGTGTTAAAAAACCAATAGACGAAAGCGGTTCAGAACCAAGAGTTTATACTGATTACGATGGAACTGCCATGTTTATGGAACAAGGCAAAGACTTTGCAGTAACAGATAAATTTGGTCAATTAGTTCTTCGAAAACCAAGATGGGCCGATAATTACATAATGTGTGCAGGTAGCGAAGGTGCCAGGAATATACTTGATACCTGCTACAATTATATTTATGATTTGGGAGTTGCCGGAGTCGATCTTGATCAGAATCTTGGCGGTGAAGTTGATATCTGCTATAATGAGTTCCATGGTCATCCTAAAGGTGCGGGTTTATGGCAAACTGCGTCTATGAAAAAATTTCTCGAGAAAATAGAATCAGACAATATAAAACGGGGGAACAAATTTTTTCAAGGAGTTGAAGAACCAAGTGAACCCTATATCCCATACCTTGATGTTTTTCATGGACGTTGTTTTACTGGTACGTTATGGCCTATAGCTGTTAGTATTCCGTTATATAACTATTTATACCATCAATATCAGATTGCTTATGCGGGTTGGATTGATGACTGGTTTAGTCCCTGCGGATATGAAAAATATGGTTTAGGCCGTGCATTTATTTTTGGTATGTACCCGGGCATAAGGGTCCGCGGAAATATGGTTCTGATAAGAGATAATCCATCTGCAGAATTGAAAATGCTCCAAGGATATGTGGGATTGATGAAGGAATCGCCGGAATTTTTATTACGTGGAAGAATGATTGGGGAGATTAAAACAGAAGGTTCAACCCCATTCGACGAATCTGTTGGTACGGAAAAGGATAAAATCCCTGTGCAATGGAATTCAGTTCAAGGTATATGTTGGCTTTCAGAAGATGGAAACAAAACAGCGTATGCTCTCGCCAATCTTTCTGATAAAGTGCAGCAAATACGCGTTAAACTAGTTAATCACCAGGAGTCTGATACATATAATTACTCCGGATATGTAATGGGTAATCACCTTGATATAAAGCTTATCTCTCATGAAAATAATTGGATCAGTTTTTCAATGGAACCCTGGGAGCTGGCCATTGTTAAAACAAATTAAAATTAGATTTCTGAAAACGTAAACATATCAACAGTAATTTAAATAATCATGAAAACAAAACATGTTAAAACATTTGGAATTTTGATTTCTATCATTTTGTTGTTGACAAGCTTTTCTGCATCCTCGCAAAAAAATAAAGCCAAGCAGTTGCCATCGTGTACCATTGGGCTTGCCTTTTCAACTAATTCATCCGATTCATTGAAGTTGGAAGGTTATCTCGGAGGAAAGCTGGACCTCTGTATCGAACACAGTATCAAAGAGCAAAATGTGGAGGCATTAATTATTCCATTTAGGAGCAGGACGGAACGGAGGATGTGGCAAACCGAATTTTGGGGCAAATGGACCACTTCGGCTATAGAGGCATACCGGTTTACAAAAGATCCGGTTCTATTTCAAAATATTGGAGATGCTGTCGATGGATTAATCTATACCCAAACGGCAGATGGCTATATTGGCAATTATGCTGATGATGCTCATTTACAGCAATGGGACATTTGGGGCAGGAAGTATTGCCTGTTAGGTTTATTGGCCTATTATGAACTTGATTCCAAAAACAACAAAAGAGCATTGGAATCAGCCAGGCGACTGGCTGATCACCTGTTAAGCGAAGTCGGTCCAGGGAAGGCAAACATCGTATTAAAGGGGAATTATCGCGGTCTTGCAGCCAGTTCGGTACTGGAACCAATAGTTTTGCTTTACAAATATACCGGCGAGCAGAAGTATCTGGACTTTGCACATTACATCGTAAAGCAGTGGGAAACCCCTGAGGGTCCGCAGTTAATAAGCAAAGGACTGGAAAATGTTCCTGTTTATGTCCGTTTCCCATATCAACCGGGTACTCCATGGACAACCAATGGACAGAAAGCCTATGAGATGATGTCATGTTATGAAGGGCTATTAGAGCTTTATACCCTTGAAGGAAATCATGACTGGCTAAAGGCAACAGAGAATACAGTTAAAAGCATCATAAGGGATGAGATCAACATTTCAGGTTCAGGCTCAGCCTACGAATGTTGGTTCCATGGTAAGGAGTATCAGGCACAGGGCATTATCAACTTTAACGAAGTATGCGTAACCACTACCTGGATCAAACTGTGTACAAAATTACTTAAAATAACAGGCAACCCGGATTATGCCGACCAAATAGAAAAGAGCATGTACAATGCCTTACTTGCAGGGCTAACGCCTGACGGACATACCTTTACCAAGTTTCCACCGCTGGAAGGCCTGAAACAATTAAGCGGTGGTCAATGTGGCATGGAACTGAACTGCTGTGGAGCCAATGGCCCCAGGGCACTGACGCTTTACCCCCAGTTAATGTATGCTGAGAATAAAGAAGGTATTTTTATCAATTTCTTTGAAGACTCGAAAACGGTTTATCGAACCAAAACTGGCAATAATGTACAAATTATTCAGAGTGGCAATTTCCCAGCAGGGGGAGATTTGGAGATTGAGATCACCCCTGAAAAGGAAGAAACCTTTACCATTGGCATTAGAATACCCATCTGGAGTAAATCAGTACTCTTGAAAGTAAATGAACTGACTTATGAGGCACGTTCGGGCGAGTACCAACGTTTGGTCAAAAAATGGAAAAAGGGGGACAAAATCTATTTACATTTGGATACAAGAGGAAGGGTCGAAAAGCAGGGTAATCATTTTGCTATTGCCAGGGGACCGATAGTGCTTGCCAGAGATGCCAGGTTTCATGACGGGAATGTATTGGAGCCGGCCTTTTTTCCAAATTCCGGAAGGTTTATAGAACTAAAAGAAGTTAAAAACAAACCAGAAGGGATGCTAATGGCCTATGAAGTTCCGCTTATCTTGGGACTTAGTGTCGAAAAGGAATATCATCAACCCCGGATGGTAAAGTTGTGCGATTACGCCTCGGCAGGTAATACATGGGATGAGGATTCAAGGTTTAAAATCTGGTTTCAGATACCGTTTAATGCAGACTTCGTCCGTTTCGATTATTTGAAAAAGATACAAAAGTAGGAGAATCAAGCATATTTACGATATAATTGAACGTTAAAATTAGAATTGGGACTATAAAATAAAAAGATGATGAATAAATTAGTTTATACGTTGCTGGTTGTTCTGATAATAGCTATTAAAGGAAGATCGCAGGAATTAATAACTTACAAAGCAATTGATGCGCTTTCATTAAAGATGAAGATTATCTATCCTGAGCAATTTGATGAAGATAAAAAATACCCATCCATAGTATTCTTTTTTGGAGGAGGCTGGAACGAAGGTGATATGTCTCAATTTGAAATGCAGGCAGAATATTTTTCCAGTCGCGAGATGGTCTGCTTTCTGCCTGATTATCGTGTTTATAGCAGGCAGCATACAAGCCCTTTTGAGTCATTAAAAGATGCCAAGTCAGCAATTCGTTTTATACGTAAACATGCTGATGAGTTTCACATTGATGGTGATAAATTAGTTGGATCCGGAGGATCGGCAGGAGGTCACCTTGCCGCGGCCCTGTGCCTTAATACCGAGTTTTAATGAAGAGAATGAAGATTTATCAATCAGTTGTATCCCCAATGCCTTGGTTCTGTTTAATCCTGTAATTGATAATGGTCCTGGAGGATATGGCTATGCAAGGATAGGAGATAAATACAAGGAATTTTCACCGCTGCACAACATTAAAGTGGGAGCTCCTCCCGCCATTATTCTTCTGGGAACCAGGGATCGCTTTGTTCCGGTGGAGACGGCAAAATACTTTAAAATGGAAATGGAGAAAGTGGGAAGCCTTTGTAAACTCATTTTATATGAAGGGCCGCCTCATGATGGTTTCTTTAATTTTAATGAGGAAGGGTTGGATGATAATAGATACTACAATGAAACATTAAGGAAGGCTGATGAGTTTCTATTGTCATTAAAATTTATTGGATAAGCGGTATAGAGTTGATTGTTTAAATCAGAGATAATACACTTAAAAAAGCAATAAAAATTTTATAAAAGTCAAAATCATAAAACATGAGAACAAAAAAACAATATTCCACTGTCGTTAATAGGCGAAGGTTTTTGAAAAATTTCGGAGCGGGTACTGTAGGTATCATGGGATTGTCCCATGGTTGCTTCGGCGACATCAAGGATGCGAAGGTTGCCCTCCTGGCTGAAAATACCTCCGGTTCAAAAAAATGGGAACTTCCGGAGTATTACAACTTGCCGTGGCTCAGCGATATTTATAGTCCTGACCTACAGGATATTGGTGTCGGCTTGGGTTGCTTGAAAATCATAGGCAATACCGCCAATTCATTTCCGTTGTGCCCGGGGGTACAGCTTTTACCAACTACCAAAGACCCGATTCGAAAAAGCTGGGTACCACATGGATATTCACCGGTGGAGCCAAACGTTGAAGCGTCCGATGTCCTTGAATTGGTCAGTAGAAAATGGACGCCCTGGCAACTGGAATCGGAATACAAATTGCAGGGAGTAGCCATTAGTCAAATCGCAATGGTTTTTGATTATGGCGCTTCCGTACAGATACGCTCATCGCAACTGACTAACCTCACATTGACCGGGCACAGTTATGGACCCAGTAAGGTGTGGGCAGATAAACAGGGATTACATATTGTTGAAACTTCGCCTCAGTTGCGCCCAATGGCATATACCATTCGGTTGAATCCCATGCCACAGATCATATTGATTGAAGACAGCAAAGAGCGTCCGATACAATCATTACCTGAAGCGTTTAACGCATCCGTTCACTGGCGTTTCCAATGGAAGACGTTTCCCGGTATCGTCAACATGGAAGCAAACATCCAGCGTGACGGCAGTTTTCGCAAACTAGAAAAACTTGATTTTGATGCCCGGCTTAAAACCACACAACAGCAGTGGGAAACGTATTATGAAACCGACATCCCGAGGTTCGACACGCCGGATGAGCGCATCAACCGATTCTGTGATTACATGGCGTACGTGTTTCGTTCAAATGGGCTGCGCCAGGGCGGACTGCTCAGCCATCCCTATTCTATGCCAAAACAGACGTTTTGCGGTTGGTGGATGTGGGATTTATGTTTCCATGCAATAGGTGCTCGTTGGTATGCCGAACGAGAACTGGCCTGGGGCGGCCTACTCAATATTGAAAACGTGCAGTACCCACCGGGAATCCTCAGTGCCGGAACTGTTACCAACAGCGCAAGGCCGTACGGTGTGGATGTATTTATCACGGACGATGCGTTAAGCCCTCGGCTGACCGCTATGCCGCTTATGATACCAAAAGTACATGGAGACGGGTCACATCCCCCCATCTTTGCTCAGGCACTGAAATCACTCTGGCTCACTGAAGGCAACGATCTAAATATGCGGAGGCTTCTGCCTAATGCGCTGGCCTACCATGACTGGTTTGAGAGACGTCGCCGTAGTGAAACGCTGCCTGGGTTGTTACTGGTGCGTCGCTGGTCAGATACCGGTATGGATAATTCCCCTCGTTGGGGGACAAAAGGTTCTGGTATTTATGATACCGGTCTCCGCAAAGCCCATTGGGGTATTCCTATGGTTACGGTTGATCTGAATGTCTATTCGGTACTGGAAAAACAATGCCTGGCCGAGATGCTGCTGGTGGCTGGAAATCCTGAAAAAGCAGCAGCAATGAAAAGTGAAGCTGAACAGAGAACAGCCCTTATTCATCAATTTCTTTGGGATGAATCAAGAGGGTTTTATATGGATCGGAATGAATCTGGAGGTGCGTTTATCCCGGTTATGTCTCCGGCTGGATTTTACCCGCTGCTTTTGGATGAATTGGAAGAGAGTAGGTGCGATCAGATACTAAAGAATCTGTTTGATGAGAAAAAATTTTGGGCAGAAATGCCGATTCCCTCTGTGGCAATGGATGATCCTCACTTCAAGGCAGAGCACAGTTATGGAGCCGGTGGTACGTGGATGAATTATGTCGCTTATACACTTCGTGGATTATTCCGTTATCGTCCGGATGCAGCATGGAAACTGCTGGATCGGGTGCTTGAAGGGTTGATGCCTCAAAAGGGCCCGAATATTTTTGAAAACTATAACCCCTTGACGAGGCAAGGTTATGATTCTGCTAATTTTTATTGGCACGGATTATTAGTTGATGTGATAATTCATGACATGTTGGCGATAGAGCCGACAAGAGAAGGACTTCGAATGGGAGAGCCCCGCTGTCCGGAAACATGGCAGAAGTTTGAGATTGGCAATCTGTTCTGCGGCGGCAGAGCTCATCATATTGTTAGCGTGAAAAAAGAAGAGAAATGGATGTTGCCACATCCAGCACATCTATAATTAATCTCATATAATCAGAGTTCCCACAAAACTCTATCTTGATGAATTTTGCTATAAATTTAAACATAGGTTTCACGGAGAAGTCATGTTCAAGCTGGTCGTAACATGCATGAGTTACAAAAATAAGCTTGGTATAAATGCGGATAACCATAAATTTTAATACTGTGCAGAATAATGCATTTAAAAAATTTTCAATCACCTGTTGAATTTAGTTTGACTAATTACTATTTGAAAGGTGAGCCGGTAATCAATCAAACCCGAAAAACAAAAGATTTGACAGGGATTTTTCAGGATCAAAAAGCCTATGAGAGTTTATATCCCGAGCAACTTATTTATTCTGTTCAGGCCTGGATGCCGGTTCCTGAAGGTACCCCGGGAGGACTTTTCTTTGGTGTTTCTACCATTATGCCGGGGAAGGTTGGAAATGAGTATTTCATGACCAAAGGCCATTTTCATTCCAAATCTGACCGAGCAGAGTTTTACTGGGGGTTAAAGGGGAAAGGGATGTTGATCCTGATGGATCTCAACCGCAATACCTGGGCTGAAGAAGTTTGCCCCGGGAGCTTGCATTATATTGGCGCCCACATTGCACACCGGCTGGCAAATACAGGTGATGAGAACCTGGTTGTTGGCGCTTGCTGGCCATCAGATGCCGGACATGATTACGATGAAATTGCGGCAAATGGATTTTCTGCACGTTTAGTGGAAGTGGACGGAAAGCCGAGATTAACCTAAACCCGAAAAAATGAAATCATATGTCGTTCTAATATCTGTGACCGCAGCGCTTGGAGGTTTGCTATTCGGTTTCGACACGGCAGTTATTTCCGGAACAATTAACTTTATCCAGCCCTATTTTGGATTATCGGAGGCAGGTTTGGGCTGGACGGTCAGCAGCTTGTTATTTGGTTGTATTGCCGGGGTAAGTTTGGCAGGAAAGGCGGGTGATTACTATGGAAGAAAAAAGATATTGACGGTGGCTGCCTTCCTGTTTCTTGTTTCGGCAGTGGGCAGTGCCATGTCTACCAGTTTGCCGGTTTTTGTAATAGCACGTGTAATCGGTGGTTTGGCCGTCGGTGTGGCTTCCATTTTATCACCCATGTACATTGCTGAAATTGCACCTGCCAAGTATCGGGGGCGATTGGTATCGCTGAACCAGTTGGCCATTGTAATTGGTATTTTAGTGGCATTTTTCACCAATTATCTGTTGGTGGATACCGGTGAAAACAATTGGCGCTGGATGTTGCTTGTGATGGTCGGGCCTGCCTTACTGTTATTTTTCAGCCTGTTCTTTGTGCCGGAAAGCCCACGATGGCTCGTTGCCCAAAACAGGGAGAAAGTCGCCCTCAATGTGCTGATACAGACTGCCGGTAAAGAATTAGCCCGAAAAGAACTGTGGGATATCAGGCAAACGTTGCAAAACCCTGAGGAAGCTGCTTACCGGGAACTTTTGGCGCCTACAGTGAGGCCCATCCTCTGGGTTGGGGTTATCTTGGCCATATTTCAGCAAATCACAGGGATTAACACCATTATGTACTATGCCCCAAAGATTTTTGCACAAATCGGCCAATCAAACGATACTGCTTTGTTACAAACCATAGCCATTGGTGGAACAAACCTGCTTTTTACCATTGTTGCCATGCTGTTTATTGACAGGGTTGGCCGTAAATTTTTAATGGTAACCGGTTCGGTTGGTATGACGGTAATGCTTTCCGGTTTGTCCCTGCTCTATTTTATGGGGCAGGCCACAGGAGTTTTGGTTTTGATTTTTATTCTTGGCTACATTGCTTTTTTTGCTGCCTCACTGGGGCCCACATTGTGGGTGGTTGTTTCGGAAATATTCCCAAACCGGTTGCGCAGCAAGGGCATGTCGGTAGCACTTGTTTCGTTATGGGTGGCCGCAACATTCGTGACCATTATCTTCCCGGTTATGTTGGAAGCTTTAAATGGCGCCGTCACTTTCATGGTTTTCGCTTTCATCTGCCTGGTAAATCTATGGTATGTGGTACGGTATGTTCCTGAAACAAAAGGGAAAACGCTGGAGGAATTGGAAAAAGAGCTGCTTAAATAGACGAACATGTTTACAATAGGAATTGACCTTGGCGGGACGATTATTAAAATAGGTTTGTTAAACAACGGGAAATTGATTGGCCGTTTAGAAATTAAGGCCGAATCAGCTTCCGGCCTGAAAGCCCAGCTTCCTGCCTTGGAAATTACGATCAACAAAATGCTTCGGTCAAACCAAATTCGAGCAAATGATGTATTGGGCATGGGCTTTTCGTTTGCCGGGTTGGTGGATTCAGTAAAAAATCGGATTATTTCAACTAACCAAAAATATGATGATTCTCCAGATATTGATTTGACCGGATGGGCAATGGAGAAATGGGAATGGCCGCTTTTTGTTGAGAATGATGCGCGAATGGCTCTTTTGGGGGAGTGTCATTTTGGAGCTGGGAAAGATTGCCGCGATCTGGTGATGGTCACCCTGGGTACCGGAATTGGCTCGGCGGTTCTGATTGATGGAAAACTGCTGAAAGGCAAGCATTTCCAGGCCGGAAATCTTGGTGGCCATTTTACAGTGAACTATAAAGGTACAAAATGCACCTGCGGAAATATTGGTTGTGTAGAAGCAGAAGCCTCTACATGGCGGTTGCCTTTATTATTGCAAGGGCACGTCGGATTTTCAAAAAGTTCAATGAAAAACCTTAATTTATTGGATTTTCAGGCACTTTTTCAACATGCTGAACTTGGTGACAAAGTGGCCAAAGAAGTACTTGACCATTGCCTTTCGGCCTGGTCAGCCGGGATCATTACAATGATTCATGCTTTTGATCCTGAGATGATTATTTTAAGTGGAGGCATCATGAAAAGTTCTTCGGTAATTTTACCCTTTCTTCAAAAAAGAATAAATAATCTGGCCTGGACACCATGGGGAAAGGTAAAACTCGTTGAAGCCAGGTTCCTTGATTCGGCTGCATTGTACGGAGGGGATTATTTAGTCCGATCATCATTAAAAGCAATTAAGAAAAATTAAAGCAATTAAACAAAATGACAAAAAAGTATTTTAATAAGCCATCAAGATATAACAAAACCCCTTTTGTTGAAGTAAAGGACAGGGCTTACAAGGTAATAAAGGGGTGGGATGCAATTGTAGCCAACCTGAACAGTGCGATTGCCTCTATGGATAAAAAGAAAAAAATAGTTGTTGTCGAAACTTACCAGGGGGTTATCCATGAAGAACTGATAAACAACCTTAAGTCCGGACTTCAATACGATCGATTTATAAATGTTGAAGAATTGATGCTATCAGAAGATAAGATTAAACAAATGGTTTTTCCTGATGTAACCAACGACCGTCTTTTTGGTTACGTGACCCGGCTAGAAATTGATTCTTTTTTTAATGATAAAAAGGTTGTTGCCATTCGTGAAGAAATAGATACCGACACAAACGAAATCATCATAATATATGGCACGGGTGCTGCTTACATTTGTCCTAATTCTGATTTATTGGTATATGCTGACATGGCGTGTTGGGAAATTCAGCTACGTATGCGACAGCACTTGGTGGATAACTTAGGGGTTAAAAACCGTGATACACCAGACTGGATGCTACTTTACAAGCAAGGTTATTTTGTAGATTGGAGGGTTTGCAATCGATTGAAAAAGAAATTATACGATAAATGGGATTTTGTGTTGGATACCAACATCGCTGAATACCCTAAACTGATTGAAGGGAAGGCCGTTCTGAAAGGATTGAGAATAGCCAGTCGAAGACCATTTAGTGTAGTGCCATTTTTTGATCCAGGTCCTTGGGGGGGAGAGTGGATGAAAGAGGTTTGTAATCTCGATCCAAGTCCTGAAAATTACGCATGGTGTTTCAATTGTGTCCCCGAAGTAAACAGCCTGTTTCTAAAGTTTGGTGACGATATTATCGAAATCCCTTCCATTAACCTGGTATTCCGCCACCCTGTAGAGTTATTGGGTGATCCGGTACATGCCCGTTTTGGTGATGAGTTCCCCATCCGTTTCGATTTTCTAGATACGATGAATGGTGGAAACCTTAGTCTGCAAGTGCACCCGCTTACTGAGTATATACAGGAAAAGTTTGGGATGCACTATACTCAGGATGAAAGCTATTATCTAATGGATGCCGAAAAAGATGCTGTGGTTTATCTTGGTTTAAAAAACGATGTAAATCCGGATAAGATGTTGGAAGAATTGGAAGAAGCACAGTCCGGAGGTAAAACTTTTGATGTGGAAAAGCACGTTCAGGTATGGCCGGTAAAAAAACACGACCATATGCTAATTCCTGCTGGTACAGTGCATTGTTCAGGAAAAAATAGCATGGTTCTTGAAATTAGCTCGACCCCCAACATTTTCACTTTTAAGTTGTGGGATTGGGATCGTTTAGGCCTCGATGGAAAACCTCGTCCGATTAATATTGAACACGGGAAAAAGGTTATTCAATGGAACTGGACGACC
>JACDJA010001978.1_pt1 | contig 15725 bp, 11 predicted proteins | sample 7449241 | NCBI WGS metagenome assembly JACDJA01 (sample SAMN14253289, study PRJNA609438) | sludge metagenome | isolation source: initial anaerobic sludge | collected 2018-12-20 | reverse complement strand
GGGATTGCGCCTCGAACGCCCTCCAGATAGGCGTTGGTCAATGACGTGGCCTGCCAGGCCACATCGTGGCGCGCCCCGTTTTCAGTGTCGGTCGATTGACTAATGGTACGATCGGTCGTCATTGCGCTCCCACCGGAAGCAATTCGGCCGCAGTTCGAGAGTCGGTGCTCGTCGCAGTGCCCGCGGCCGAAGCCTGTCGCTCGGCCAGCAACTTGTTCAGGGCGCTCAGATATGCCCGAGCGCTGGCGACGACGATGTCGGTACTGGCGCCATGCCCGCTATAGGTGCGAAAAATCGGTTCGTTGGTTTGTGGATTGACGGTGAATACCGTGCCCTCGTCGGGTTGAATACGGATCGTGGCCTCGGCCACGGCATCCAGCCCTTCGGTCACAGCATTGATGCTGAACTCGGTCAGACGATTGGTGACGCCGACGATACGATTGATGGCCTGATAGACCGCGTCGACCGGCCCGCTGCCCAGTGCTGCATCCTGATACCGCTCGCCGTCGGGACCAATCATGACAACGCTGGCTGTGGGGATGCTGTGATCGCCGCATGATACCTGGATGTGATCGAGCTGCCAGATGACCGGGGGCTGGTATATCTCATCGGCAATGATGGCTTCGATGTCGGCGTCTGTGACGATCTTTTTCTTGTCGGCCAGTCTCTTGAAGCGTTTGAATGCCGCCGCGACTTCGGCATCATCCATGTCGTCGTAGCCCATCTCATGCAGATGGACGCGAAAGGCATGACGGCCGGAGTGTTTGCCCAATATGAGCTTCGAGTTGTTCAGCCCAACTGTCTCAGGGCGCATGATCTCGTAGGTCAGGTGGTGTTTCAACATTCCATCCTGGTGAATGCCTGCTTCGTGGGCGAATGCATTCGCGCCTACAATGGCCTTGTTGGGTTGGATGACCATGCCGGTATAGGTGCTGACCATGTGGCTGGTACGGGCGATCTGCGCGGTGTCGATGTTGGTTTGCAGATTAAAGCTCTGGGGGCGCGTCGATAAGGCCATCACTACTTCTTCAAGCGCCGTGTTGCCCGCTCGCTCGCCGATGCCGTTGAGTGTGACTTCCGCCTGGCGCGCCCCGGCCTTGATGCCGGCCAACGTGTTGGCCGTAGCCAGCCCCAGATCGTTGTGGCAATGGACAGACCAGACAACCCGATCCGATCCGGGCGTGTGCCTGATAAGATACTCGATCAATCGCCCGAACTCGTCCGGCGTTGTGTAGCCGACGGTATCGGGGATGTTGAGCGTGGTTGCCCCGGCCTTGATCGCCTCGCCCAGAACCTGAACGAGAAAGTCGGGGTCGGACCGGCCTGCGTCTTCCGGCGAAAACTCGATGTCATCACACAGCGAGCGCGCGAATGACACAGCCTTGACCACTTGCTCGATGCACTCCTCGCGATCGATGCGCAGCTTATGCTTCAGATGAATGTCGCTCGTCGCCAGAAAGGTGTGGATGCGATGACGTGGGGCGACTTTGACCGCTTCATACGCCCGGCTGATGTCTTCCGGGTTGGCGCGCGCCAGCCCGGCGATCACCATCGGCCGCCCGTCCTTTCGTCCCTCCGTCAGCGGCCCGATCTCCTCGGCAATGCGACGCACAGCCTCGAAATCACCGGGCGAGGCAATTGGGAACCCTGCCTCGCAGATGTCCACGCCAAGCCGCGACAACTGTCGAGCGATCTCCAGCTTTTCTTGTACGTTGAGCGTTGCGCCCGGCGATTGCTCCCCGTCGCGCAGCGTCGTGTCGAAGATCAGTACTGTATCGTTCACCGATGTTGGTGTCATGGCAACCTCTCTGAAGGCGGGGATTGGAGAATCGGCAATTGACAATTGTTGATTTTCCAATCCCCTTAATCTCAAATTTCCTTCGGATTCAACCACGGCATCATTCGCCGCAGGTCGCGGCCGACGTGCTCGACGGGCGCGTTGCGGGCTTCGGCGCGGCGTTTGTCGAACCACGGCCGCCCTTGCGCATTCTCATCGATCCACCCCTCGGCGTAAGCGCCGGATTGGATGTCGGCCAATATCTCCTTCATCGCCTGTCGTGTCGCGTCGGTGACGATCTTCGGGCCGGCTGTGTAGTCGCCATGCTCGGCGGTGTCGCTCACGCTATAGCGCATGTAGTTCAGGCCACCCTGATAGACAAGATCAACGATTAACTTGAGTTCATGAAGACATTCAAAATAGGCGATTTCAGGCTGATAGCCGGCTTCGACGAGCGTGTTGAATGCCGATTCGATCAGGTGACTGACGCCACCGCACAGGATGACTTGCTCGCCGAACAAATCCGTCTCGGTTTCTTCGGTGAAGGTGGTGCGGATCACCCCGGCGCGAGTGCAGCCGATAGCCTTCGCATAGGCAAGAGCTGTTTCGGCAGCCTTGCCGCTAGCGTCCTGATGGACAGCCATGAGACCCGGTGTTCCCATGCCGTCCACGAACAACTCCCGGACACGATGACCGGGGGCTTTCGGCGCAACGAGGCTGACGTCGACGCCGGGTGGAGGGATGATTTGCGCATAGCGGATGTTAAACCCGTGGCTGAACATCAACGTCTTGCCCGGGGCAAGGCCTGGCGCGATATGCTCGCGGTAGATGGTCGCTTGCGAGGTGTCGGGGGCCAGGATCATGATGATGTCAGCCTCGGCCGCGGCTTCGGTTGTGGTTTTCACGCGCAACCCGGCCGCTTCCGCCTTGGCCCACGAAGGGCTGCCCGCATAGAGGCCGACACGCACATCCATGCCTGAGTCCTTCAGGTTCAGCGCGTGGGCGTGGCCCTGGCTGCCATAGCCGATGATGGCGATCTTCTTACCGGCCAGGATTGACAGGTCTGCATCCTTGTCGTAGTAAACAGTTGCCAAGTTGAATTCTCCTCAAAATGATAATCGGAGAACAGTGAGTGGAAATACGTAGGCTGCTTTCCACTCCCTGTTTTCCGGTCGCTTCTTAGACGTGATAACCGTTGCGTTCGGCCGTCGGTTCGGCGCCGGTCCATTCTTTCGCGCCGTGGCTGTGACCTTGGGCAGAATTGCCGCGTACCATCGCTACGCGCCCCGTTCGCACCATCTCTTCGATGCCGAAATTCTCCAGCAATTTGATGAGTGAATTGACGCGATCTTCCGGGGCAACGATCTGGATGATGAGCGACGTCATATCCACATCGACCACACTGGCGCGATAGATATCGACCAGTTGCATGATTTCGCCGCGCGTTTGGCTGTTCGCTGTGACCTTGATTAACGCCATCTCGCGCACGACCGTCGGCTCGTTGGTCACGTCGGCGATGTGGACGACGTTGATGAGCTTGTCGAGTTGTGTTGTGACCTGTTGGAGGTCACGCTCCGTGCCGCGAGCTACGAACGTCATCCGGCTGATGCCGGGCGATTCCGAATGGCCTACATTCAGGCTCTCGATGTTGAAGTCTCTCCGGCTGAATAGGCCGGTGACCCGATTCAGGACACTGGGTTTGTCTTCCAGCCAGGCGATGATCGTATGTCGTCGGATTTGTGTGTCGGGCATTGTTTGGCTCCCTAATTCTCGACCGGCCGGCCGCGGCGGATCATGTCGGCATTGCTCTTGCCCGGCGCAACCATTGGGTAAACATTGGTAAATTCCTCGACCTGGAAATCGAGCAGGAACGGCCCGGGCGTGTTCTGGGCTTCGCGGATGGCTTCGTAGACGTCTTCCTTGCGCGTCACAGCCCGGCCGGGGATGCCGTAGGCTTCGGCCACTTTCACGAAGTCGGGGTTATAGAGCGGTGTCCCGACATAGCGCTTATTGTAGAATACGTCTTGCCATTGGCGCACCATGCCCAGATAGCCGTTGTTGATAATGGCGATTTTGATGGGCAGCCGCTCCTGCATGACCGTGGAAAGCTCCGGCATTGTCATCTGGAAGCCGCCGTCACCGGCCACAACCCATATCTCCTCGTCCGGCTTGGCGACTTGCGCGCCGATGGCTGCCGGCAACGCGTATCCCATCGTGCCCAGTCCGCCGGAGGTCAGCAGGCTGCGCGGTTTGGTGTGGTTGAAGTATTGGGCTTCCCACATCTGGTGCTGGCCTACATCCGTTACGACGGTGGCGTCGCCCTGATTCGTGGCGTGCCAGAGTTGGCGCATCACGTATGGCGCCACCAGTTCATCCGTCTCCTGGGTCAGAATATCCCGCTCGATGGATTCACCGCGCCACTCGTTTATCTGCGCCAGCCATGCCGGGTGCTCGTTCGGCTCGACTTTCGGCAGCAGTGCGCGCAGCGTCAGCAAGGCATCGGCCACGACAGGCGTATCGATCGTCAGGTTCTTGCCCATTTCGGCCGGGTCGAGATCGACGTGGATGATGCGCGCCTTGGGAGCGAAAGTGCTGAAAGCACCTGTCAGGCGGTCATCGAGCCGCGCGCCGATGGCGAACATGACATCGCATTCCTGGAGAGCATAGTTGCAATACGCCTCGCCGTGCATGCCACCCCAACTGATCGACAACGGATGAGTAGAGGGGAACGTGCCGATGCCGAGCAGGCTGGTGGCGACGGGTACGTTGGCCTTCTCGGCCAGTTGCTTCAACTCTGCTTCGGCGCGAGCCATCGATACACCTTGCCCGGCGACGATGATCGGTCGCTGGGCCTCGTTGATCAGTTGAGCGACACGCCGGATCACATCAGGATCGGGGGCGAGCTTGTAGGGTCGGTAACCCGGCAGATACACATCGCCGGGATAACTAAACTCCATGGTGGCTTGCTGAACACACTTGCATACATCCACCAGTACCGGGCCGGGCCGGCCGGTGCGGGCAATATAGAACGCTTCTTTCAACGCCGCCGGCAGATCGTGAATGTCGGTGATCAGATAGTTGTGCTTGGTAACGGACATGCTGATTGACCGGATGTCCGCTTCCTGAAAACCATCGCGACCGAGGAGGGCACGAGGCACCTGGCCCGTTATGGCGACAATAGGCGTGGAATCCATGTAGGCCGTTGCCAGCCCGGTCACCAGATTGGTGGCCCCCGGTCCCGAAGTAGCGATGCACACACCCGTTTTGCCCGTGGCTCTGGCATAGCCGTCGGCCATATGGGCGGCGCCTTGCTCATGCGTCACAAGCACGTGATGAACCGGATAATCGTATTTATACAGATCGTCATAAGTTGGAAGAATGGCTCCACCCGGCAGGCCGAACACAACATCGACCCCCTCGTGGATCAGACTCTCCCAAATGATTTGTCCACCCGACTTCAACTCTCCCATGATCGCCTCCTCGGCTGTTTTGCCAACAAAAAACCGCCCTGTTGGGCGGTTTCTTCTTGAGCTTGGTTTCCTTATTCCTCGCTCCCTGACCTTTACCCAACAAGTATCGTGTCCTTATCAATAATAAGGACCAAGCCAATAAGAGCGAGAACGAGGTCGGAACAAATGTAAGGTTTCATCATCTAGGCCGTCTGCGGCTTGAATGGATGGAAGTATATGCGTGTGGGTAAACACGACGCTATGTACAAAAAGCCAAAAGGAACGGACGAATAATTGTGAAAATTATACAATGAGGTGCACATAGCAGGCATGTGGATCGTATAAAAACCAAAGGGAACGGCCTCTTGCGAGGGACGTTCCCTTTAGTTCCCACTATTTCCCACTGAACCGCGCACTCTAGCGCAAGCCTTTTAGGAGTATAGAGTTTATCCAGGCATAAATATACAGATAACTTTGCAGAATCAAGCCGTCGGCTGATTGTATAGTTTTGACAGTAGAGTTATTACTGAATGGTGCGTTCAAGCTCCGGCCGCAACTGCCACAATTTGAGTGACAGATGCAGCGCCAGCCGCATATTGGCCTGATCCAGTTGCAGCCCGGTCAGATCCTGGATTCGTTCCATCCGATAGAGCAGTGTATTCCGATGGACGAACAGAGATTCGGCTGTTTGGCTGATATTGCCGTGATGATCAAAGTAGGCCTCGACTGTCTTGACCAGGCTGCCGCGGTTCTGCGCGTCGTAGTCGGCCAAGGGGCGCATGATCTCGTCGGTGAAGCGCCGTACCGCAGGTTGATCTTCGAGATCATAGAGCAGCCGATAGATGCCGAGGCTGCTAAACTCCACGAATTGGTTAGTCAATTTTAGTCGCTCGCCCAACTGCATGGCCTGAAGCGCCTGATCGTATGCATTCGGCCAATCGGCCAGCGTGCGGGCGGGGCCGCTGATTCCGCCGACCATTGTCAATTCGGGGAACTCAGTTTCTATCTGCTCACGTATGCGACGTCCTAACTGGTGAGCGCTTTCCATGTCCTCGATGTTCTTCAACGCCTGGAATATCACCAGATGCTGGTTGCCGAAAATATGGACAAGCGCCGGCCGGGGATGATTTGAGAGAACCCAATGGACAGAGGTCTCCATCCGGCGCAGGCTCGGAGTATTCGTCCCCGACCAATCGAGCACCATTACGGCATGGGCCTCTTTGGTGTCGTGGTCAAGACGTCCTTCCAGTCGTTCGATCTCTTTCTTGGGCATGGTTCCGGCCAGTATGCCTTCCAGAAAATCGCCCCGTAATGATTTCTTGGCCTCGCTGACGGCTTTGGCCTTGGCCATCTCCAGCGCGCAGGCCGCCGCGCCATGTTCCACTGTCAGGCTGTCGAACATGTCCAGTTCGCCGGCCGGCCCGATGACGGAGAGATAGCCGCGCGCCCTATCTCCGGATATGATGGGACTGATCAGACGGCCCATGGGGGATGTCGATTCATCGAGCGTCAGAAGTTGTTGCCAGTAGCTCTGGCGCGCCTTGGCTGCGGCTTTGCGGTTGCGCAGCACAGGGGGCAGGGCGTCACGTTGTTGCAGCGCTCTGATCAGGGCGTCGCGATCGACGGTCGTGTTACTGGGCCAACTGATGGCCTGAATTTCCAGACGTTTATCCTGAACGGCAACAATATTGCCGGTCAGCTTGCTCATGACCTCGGTCATGGGCGCCAGCCCCAGTCCTTCGCGCGACATGGCCGATAGCTGTCTGTATAGCTGGATTGCACGGTCGCTGGTTGCCGTTTGTCGATCCAGCAGCAAGAGGGCAACGGACTGGTGGATTTCGCGAACGGATGCCGTGTTCGGTGCGACGAGGATCGTGAGGTTCAGGTTTTCCGCTGTCCGGGCGATGTCGGGGTCGATCTCGCCGATGAAGAGCAATCCGGCAACAGGCAAATCCACCAACGCGGCCAGTTTGCTCTGAACCAGATCGGGCGCAAGAGAGGTCGTCAATGTTGAAGGGACAATCGCCAGATCGTTTGGCTCTACCTGGCTCTCGAAGTCGTCCCAGCGGGTCAGAATCGCAACCCAATTGACGTGTCGGCGAGCTTCGTGGCCGCCACCCAACAAGACGGTATCGAGCGGGAGTGCCAAGCGCAATACGTCGCCGATGTTGATCTCGCCCGATGCATTTTCTTTCCGGTTCATTTTATCCATACGAGGGGGCACCGGACTCATTTCGGAAGATGAATTTGCCATGATGCGATCGGGTTTGTACGTGTTTCGGGAGACCAATCCACCGACCAGTGTGGCTTCACTTCAAATAGAAGCCGGAGGCGCTGCTATCCGGTCTCTGGATAGGTAGGGTGATAAGAAATGTTGTGCCTTCACCCACTTTACTGGCGACGGAGATTTCTCCGCCGTGCTGTTCGATGATGCGATGGCACGTGGCAAGCCCCAGGCCGGTTCCCTGTCCCGGCCCTTTTGTTGTATAGAATGGTTCGAAGATATGAAGCGTCTCGGCCGATGTCATGCCCTTACCGTTATCGTGCATGACGACCTGGACAGCCTGCCCGTCCTTGTTGACCTTCGCCAGTACCTCCAACTGGCGTTCGCCATTGTTATGCAGGAGCGCATCACGCGCATTCAGCAGCAGATTGAGCCAGACACTCTTCAGATGTTCCCAACTGGCGACGACAAGCGGCAATGTCGGCTCGAACCCTTTGATAACGTGGATATTGGCCGATTGAAGCTGGTAGTTGACCAGGTCAAGCGCTTCCTGTAACGATTCTCCCAAATCACCGGTCGTGAACGAATACTGTTCCTGGCGGGCAAAGTCGAGTAAACCGCGGACGACCTTGGCTGCCCGCTCGCCGGCGCGGACGATCAGATCGACGGATTCGTAGTTTTCATCTTCAACCGGCATGACCATCTTCAGCATTTGGGCATTAGCATTAATAGCCGTAAGAGGGTTGTTGATCTCGTGGGCCACGCCGGCCGCCAATTGACCGATTGCCGCCAGCTTGCCGGCCTGCATGAGCGAGTTTTCCAGTCGCCTTTCCTCGGTCTTGTCCTGCCACACCAGTACGGCGCGGGCCGAACTGGCTTGTTTACCAGGGATAGGATATGCGCTTACTTCCCACTCGCGAGGGAGATGATCGTCGCCTAGCCATCGCACAGGCCAATGCTGTTCGGCTTTATCTTTCAGCGTGAGAGCAACCGTACAATGTTCACATGGCTGCTGACGATTGTAGAAGACGCGAAAGCAAATGCGGCCGCTTAATGCTTCGGGTGTTGTGCCGAGTTGGTCGGCCTTGCTTTTATTGACAACGACCAGCTTCCAGTCGTCGCTGATGGTGTAAATTGGGTGGGAGATGCCGTCGATTAGCGCCTGGAGCGTATTACGCCCCTCCAGCAGTTCCTGATGGCGCAGGCGGACGCGCTGGAATAGCCAGGCGTTTTCGATGGCTTCACTGACGGAACTGGCCAGCGATGCGAACAGGTCAACATCGACGAGGGTGAACTCCCCGGCTCGCTTGTTATAGGCGGCCAGAACGCCGACCGGCCGGCCACGAACGGTTAGAGGCGTCGCCAGCATCGAGCGAACCGCATAGCCGATGGGCGAATCGCGAGTCGCATCGTAACGCGGGTCGGTGGCGGCCCGGTTAAGGCAGATCGTCTCCTGCTCGCTCCAGGCCGTCCCCAAAACACCGACGTTTTTTTCGGTCGAGGGGAAAATATGGGATGGGATGGCGCCCTTGTAATGACGCACGTGCTGGCAGTGCAGTTTGCCGCCTTCCACAATGAGAACGGCCGCCATCTCCACTTCCAGAATGGCGTCGACGCCGCGAATGGCTGTTGCGTAAACCTGACTCGTCTCGAGGGTGGCGGCGACAGCCTGGCCGATCCGATTTAGCTCGGCAAGTTGACGGCTTTGGCGGTGGAGTTGCTTTTCCAGTTGCTGGGTGCGCAGGATAGTTTTAACGCGCGCCAGCAATTCCTGCATGTAGTAGGGTTTTGTGATGTAGTCGTCGGCGCCGGCCGAAAGAGCCTGTACCTTTTCATCGTTGCTGGCGGCGGCCGTCAGCAAGACGACTCGCGTGTAGCGCAGATCAGGATGCCCTCTTATCCAGTCGAGCACGTCCAGACCGGATATGCCCGGCATGCGCATGTCGAGTAGAACCAGGTCGATTTCCAGGGCGCTGCCGATGGATTTTTCCAGGTAACTGATGGCCTGTCGTCCATCGTGGACAATCTCGACCCGATATCCTTCCTTGCGCGTCAGGAACTCGGCGAGAGAGTCGGCTATTTCAATCTCATCATCAACTACGAGGATGCGCGCAGTATCGGCGGCTGTCGGTATGTTCCCGCTGAGTCGCGGCTCGCTGTCGCGCGTTTTGAGGGAAGTCCCGGTCCCTCCATTGGCGAGAGGTGAGCGTTCCGGCAATTCTGCCAGGCGCTCGCCCGCTTCGCCTCCGACCGTTCTATCCACGTGTCGCCTCAGATGAAAATGAGTAACCGTGCCCTTGAATCGTCTTGATGTAAATGGGGTCCGCAGGTTGCGGCTCGATTTTTTCGCGCAGGTTTTTAATGTGAGCGCGTACCAGTTCGGGACTACCCGTGTCACGGGGATAGTCCCATACATCCTGCAGGAGTTGCTGACTGTTGAAGACCTGATCGGCGTGGCTCATCAAGTGGTAGAGCAAATCAAACTGCACGTTGGTCAACAGGATGGTTTGGTAGGGCGTTGTAACCTTGAATGTCCGGCAATCCAGGACGACATTGCCGACAATCACTTCGTTGACGGTTGTCTCTTCTGTCTTTTCCGGCCCGGCACGACGCAGGATCGCCTTGACCCGTAACTCCAGTTCCTGCATGTTGAAGGGCTTAACCAAATAGTCATCACCGCCGGCCCGGAATCCTTCGATCTTGTCTTCATCCTTGGCTTTGGCGGTCAGAAAGAGAACGGGTACCTCCTGGAGCAAAGGATCACCCCGAATCTGCCGGCAGACCTGGTAACCGTCCACACCGGGCATCATGATGTCCAGAATGAACAGGTCGGGTCGATGCCGTCGGGCAAGTTGCAACCCTTCAATGCCGCTGTTGGCGGTCATCACCTGGTAATCATACATTTTCAAGGCTCGCTGCAACGTTCGCGAGACGAGATCATCATCATCAATGACAAGAATCAGGGCCATAGACTTCTATCCCATTTTTCTATCCGGTATGTTTCATTCCAGTATAGCGCATAGCTACCAACTTGGCAGGTAGCGCCACTTTAATTTTACACCAACAGGCGCAATGGGTTCTCCAGTAGTCCCTTTAATCGCTGCATATACTGGGCCGCCTCCGCGCCATCGGTAACGCGATGGTCGGCCGAGATGGTCGCCTTCATGCGCGTGCCGACGGCAAGCTGACCGTCCTTCACAACCGGCACCTCGCGCGCCGACCCAACGGCCAGGATTGCCGCCTCAGGCGGGTTGATAATGGCGATGAAATGATCGACGTCAAAGACGCCCAGATTGCTCACCGTGAAGGTGCCGCCTTCCACATCGTCGGGGCGAACCTTGCCTTCCCGTGCCCGGGCGATCATCTCGCGATTATCCGCGGCCACCTTCGATAGCGTTGAAGTATCGGTATCCTTCTGTACGACGGTGGTTAACCCACCCTCCACAGCCACGGCCGAGCCGATGTTGATGCGCTTGTGACGAATAATCCTGTCGCCTGCAAATGCTGCGTTCAGATTCGGGAAATCGCGAATAGCCAGCGCGGCGGCCTTGACGATCATGTCGTTGACGCTGACCTTTGCTTCATCGGGCAACGTCGCGTTGATTTGCTTGCGAAGCGCCAGAGTCGGTCCCATGTCGATTTCCGTCGTCACGTAGAAGTGTGGTACGGTCGTCTTGCTTTCCACCATGCGGCGGCCGATGGCCTGGCGCAGACGCGTCAGGGCCAGTTCCTCGCTGTCAGGTCCGGCGCTTGTGGAGATGGTCGGAGCCGGGGCCGGTTTAGGTTGAATGGCAGGCGCGGCGAGTTGTGGCGCGGCCGTGAATGATTCAACGTCGGCCTTGGTGATGCGGCCATCCGGCCCGGTTCCCTTCACCTGGAGAAGGTTGATCTGCTTTTCTTCAGCCAGCCGGCGAGCGACCGGCGTTGCTTTTACGCCACCGGGGTAGGATTCATCCACCTCGACTGCGGGTAATTCGGTCGTTGGAGCTGGAGCGGTCGCCGGTGCGGGCGTGGCAGCTTCTTGCGCGGTCTCGGCAGAGGAGGGAGGCGCCGCTTCCCCAGCTGTGCCATTTCCGGTCAACATGGCGGAGACATCCTCGCCCTTCTCTCCAACGATTGCCATGTTGGCTCCGACCGGCACGACGTCGCCCGGGTTGTGCAGCAAATGGAGGAGCGTCCCGGCTACATGGGCCTCCAACTCCAATGTTGCCTTGTCCGACTCAATCTCGGCGACAACTTCTCCCTTGCTGACGGTATCCCCAACCGCCTTCAGCCAGGTGTTCAGAACACCCTCGCGCATGTCAAAGCCCAGCTTGGGCATCACGATATAGTCGGCCATTTATAGAATCTCCTTCACCGCGGCGATGACGCGATCCTTGTTAATAAGCGCCGATTGCTCGAGTTCGCGTGAATAGGGCAGCGGGACCTCAAATTGCGCCACACGCTTGATTGGAGCATCCATATAGTTGAATCCTTCCTCCTGAAGCCGCGCGGCGATCTCCGCGCCGACCCCGTAGGAACGGTAACCCTCTTCGACGATCACGGCCCGAAATGTCTTGCGAAATGATTCGAGGACCGGCCCCATATCGAGGGGACGCAGGGAGCGCAGGTCGATAACTTCCGCCTCGATGCCCTCCTGTGATAACTGCTTCGCCGCTTCCAGCGCGACTTGCAAGCCTTGCGCATAGGCGACCAAGGTTACATCCCGGCCTTCCCGTTTGATATCCGACACGCCGATCGGCACGACATAGTCGCTCTCCGGTACCTCGCCGCGAATCTGGTACAGCGTGTGGTGTTCAATGTATAGCACCGGATCGTCGGTGCGGATCGCCGCCTTGAGCAATCCTTTGGCGTCGTAGGGGGTGCTGGGAGAAACCACCTTGAGACCCGGGAAGTGGGCGAAAATGGCATCGGGTGTATGGCTGTGCGTCGCGGCCAATTGGCGGCCGCCGCCTCCCGGCGCGCGATAGACCACCGGGCACCTCATCTGACCGCCGAACATGTAATGAACTTTGGCGGCGTGATTGACAATTTGGTCGAGCGCCAGGAAGGCGAAGTTGATCGTCATGAACTCCGCCACCGGCCGCAGGCCGTTCATCGCCGCCCCGGCCGCGACGCCACCAATTGCCATTTCCGAAATGGGTGTGTCGCGAATGCGCTTGCTGCCGAATTCGTCATGGAACCCGCGCGTGACGGCATAGGTGCCTCCCCACATGCCGACCTCCTCTCCCATAATAAACACGCGTTCGTCGCGGTGCATTTCCTCGCGCAGGGCATCTGTGATCGCCTGCCGCATGGTAATAAGTGCCATTCTTGCTCCTGTCTAATCGATCGTTCCGCAAAGCCGAGATAACCTAATTCTCGACGTAGATGTCATCAAATAGCGTGTCCAGAGCGGGGAAGGGAGATTGCTCAGCGAATTCAACCGCTTCCTGGATTTCTTTTTCAACCTGCTCGTCGATGTTCTCGAGTTCTTCCTTTGTCGCTGCTTTTTCCTCGAAGATCAGCCGCTCCAGAATGCCGATCGGGTCGTCTTCGCGCCACTTCTCAACTTCATCCTTTGTTCGGTAGCGAAGCGGGTCGCCCATGCTATGCCCCTCAAAACGGTAGGTGATGACTTCGAGGAACTGCGGCCCCTTGCCCTCGTGAATGGCGGCGATAGCGATTTTGGTTGCGTTGTACACCTCGACAACGTTCATGCCGTCAACCTTCCTGGGCTCCATACCGTAGGCCAGCGCTTTTGTCGACATATCCGGCACGGCTGATGAACGCTCAACCGACGTTCCCATTCCGTATTGGTTGTTCTCCACGATATAGATAATGGGGAGTTCCCAAACGCCGGCCATGTTTAGCGACTCGTGGAAATAACCGATGTTGGTCGAGCCGTCGCCCATGTAGCACAACACGACAGCGTCGGTTTCCTTATATTGCTCCGCCAGAGCCAGTCCCGTGCCCAGCGGTACGTGACCGCCGACAATGCCGTAGCCGCCCCAATAGTTGCGGCTCACATCGGCCAGGTGCATCGACCCGCCGCGGCCCTTGCTGACGCCGGTGGCCTTACCCAATAGCTCCGCCATGAGCGCTTTCGGGTCGGAGCCGACGACCAGTGCATGGGCGTGATCCCGATAGGCAGTGATGACGTGGTCCTGATCGCGTCGCGCGCCGATGGAGCCGACGGCCACGGCCTCCTGGCCGATATACAAATGCAAAAAGCCGCCGATCTTGCCCATTTGGTATAGCTCGGCGCACTTTTGTTCAAATCGACGGACTAGCACCATTTCATGGTACCAGTCGAGTAACGTCGCCTTGTCCATTCAATTCTCCTTGGAAGTGGTGGTCGACAACTGCCTTCTGCAGGGCCTGCGACAGTTGTCGGTAAAATATTAGCAAATTTGGCGGCCGGCGGCGACACTTATTTGTGGAATCGCCTCTGATGAGCAGATGGTCAGACGGGCAGTGATGATGTGGTGACGAAGACGCCTTGTCGGGCCGGTTCCAGAACCCACATTCGGCTGTTCAGTCCGGCCGCGGCGAATGCTTCCGACATGGCCTTCCCTATTTCGTTGGCTGCGTGAGTGAAAGCGAGAAGGCTGGGGCCGGCGCCGCTGAGCGCGACGCCGATTGCACCGTGGTCATAGGCTGCCCGGTAGGCTTCGGGCGCGCCGGGGATTAGGCGCAGACGTTGGGGCTGGTGGAGGCGGTCGTCCATAGCCACGCGCAGAAGAGCATACTCATTATTGGTCAGCGCATAGATGAGCAGCCCCAGACGGCTCGTATTGAAGATCGCTTCTCTGCGCGTCATGGTCGGCGACAGAACAGCGCGCGCCTCGGTTGTCGGCAGGTGAAAATCCGGCAGGACGACGACAGCCCTTAGTTGAGGAGGCTCCATGCGTTGCACGATCAATTCGTCCGGCCCGTCTTCGGCATTGGGCAAAACACCAAGCACCAGACCGCCGAGCATGGCCGGAGCGACATTGTCGGGGTGGCCTTCAATCTCTACGGCCATTCCCAGCAGTTCTCTATCAGACAGCCGCCCATCGACGAGCGCGTTGCCCGCGATCAGCCCGGCGACAATGGCTGAGGAACTGCTGCCCAACCCGCTGCCAACCGGGATGCAGTTTCTGATGCAGACGTCTACCCGGGATGCGCGGCGCCCGACCTTGCTGAACACTGTCTCGATGGCGGTGACGACGAGGTTGTGGCGATCCGAAGGAACCTTCCCCGCGTCCACTCCTTCCACTTGTACGTTATACAGGGTTTCATTCCCGTGAAACGGCAGAATATCGTCGTAGCGGTCGGCAACAATCTCATTGCGCAACTCAAGCGCCAGACCGAGGCAGTCGAAACCCGGTCCGAGGTTGGCGCTGGTCGCCGGAACGGTGACCCTGCATGAAACACGGGGAGGCATCATGGACATAGGGTCATATTTTACACCGGAAAGACTTTTATCCCTTGAAATTACGCTATTCGGAGCAGTTCTTAAGCGTCGCTTCCAACCGCGGCCGTCGAGAGAACGGTATCGCCCATCTGTACGGTGGCCTGACTGCGCTCGTAAGCCAGCACGTTCTCAAATGCAGCGATTGCCACAGCCAGCATTTCCAAATCCGGCTCGCGGGTTGTCAGGCGTTGCAGGGCCAGGTTCGGCCGGGTGATGAGTCTGATGAGGGCGTTGTCCTGATGCGCTGCCGTGAATTTTAGAAATTCGTAGGCAATGCCGGCTATGACCGGCAACAGGACGAGGCGCGATAGAATACGCGGGATTAGGTCAAGTTGGGGTAGAAAACTGTAGACTATAATGGAGATGACAACGACGCTCAGCAGGAATGCCGTGCCGCAACGCGGGTGCTCAAGGGGGAATCGGGCCACCGAGGCAGGCGTCAACTCGGCGTTGGCTTCATAGGCGTTAATTGTCTTGTGTTCTGCCCCGTGATATCCATAGAGGCGCTTGACGTCTGCCATGCGGCCGATGGCCCATATGTAGCCGACGAGCAACGCCAGGCGAACCATTCCCTCGATGAGGTTAGTTGCGACGGGAAGGCTCTCAAGTTCCAGAACCCGTTCAAAAAGGTGGGCCACGAAAGTCGGCACCACGAAGAAGAGCAAGATGGAGAGGCTGAGGGAAAAGGCGACCAGTGTCCACTGAAGCGGCCCTTCGAAAACCTTCTCCGGTTCACCGGCGTCATTGACGTTTCCCTCTTCCTGAAGGGCGACTTCTGCCGAAAACAGCAGGCTGCGGATACCCAGGCCGAGCGCGTCCCACAACAGGGTCAGACCG
>JACDJA010001977.1_pt1 | contig 15739 bp, 17 predicted proteins | sample 7449241 | NCBI WGS metagenome assembly JACDJA01 (sample SAMN14253289, study PRJNA609438) | sludge metagenome | isolation source: initial anaerobic sludge | collected 2018-12-20 | reverse complement strand
GCTGGCACGGCCAGCAGCATGGCAAGGGAGGCTACGAATCGGCGCACAGGGGAACCCTCCATCTGAACTTTGTCCAATTTGCGTTGAATTTATTGAAGGTGCGCATAGCTTACGGTCATTCCGTCCCGTATATTTAGGGTTGCGTGCGAACCGGCGCAGATTTGCTTTTAAATTTTGCGCCCATCCCTTTAATTCGTAAAGTTTTTTATGGCCAGACTGCCCATCCTGCACTACCCCGATCCGCGCCTGCATACCGTCGCCAAGCCGGTGCAGGCCGTCGACGAACGCATCCGCACGCTGGTCGACGACATGGCGGAGACGATGTATGCGGCGCCCGGCATCGGACTGGCCGCCACACAGGTCGATGTCCACGAACGCGTGGTGGTGATCGACATTTCCGAGACGCACAAGGACCTCAAGGTGTTCATCAACCCGGAAATCGTCGCCCAGTCGGGGCGCGCCGAAGGGGAAGAGGGCTGCCTGTCGGTGCCGGGCGTGTACGACCGTGTGACACGCGCCGAGCGCATCACCGTGCGCGCGCTGGATCGCGACGGCCAGCCGTTCGAACTGGAAGCCGAGGGGCTGCTCGCCGTGTGCATCCAGCACGAACTCGACCACCTGCAGGGCAAGGTGTTCGTCGATTACCTGTCGATACTCAAACGCAATCGCATCCGCACCCGGTTGCAGAAGCAGGCACGCGAACACCGCCCCGACCCGGTGCCGGTGCGCGTATCGCTCTGAGCGGGTCGCACATGCGCCTCGTCTTCGCCGGCACGCCGCCGTTCGCGGCGGCCGCGCTCGACGCGCTGGCCGACGCCGGCCACGACATCGTGCGGGTGCTGACCCAGCCGGACCGCCCCGCCGGGCGCGGCATGAAGCTCGTCCACAGCGCGGTGAAACAGGCGGCACTGGCACGCGGCCTGCCGGTGGCGCAGCCGGCCAGCCTGAAGACACCCGAGGTTCAGGCGGAGCTCGCCGCACTCGCACCCGACGTCATGGTGGTCGCCGCCTACGGCCTGATCCTGCCGCAGGCGGTGCTCGACCTGCCGCGCCACGGCTGCCTCAACATCCATGCCTCGCTGCTGCCGCGCTGGCGCGGCGCCGCGCCGATCCAGCGCGCCATCCTCGCGGGCGATACGGAAACCGGTATCACCATCATGCAGATGGACGCCGGCCTCGATACCGGCGCCATGCTGACGCAGACCGGGGTGCCAATCCACCCGAGCGACACCGCGGGCAGCCTGCACGACGCGCTGGCCACCGCCGGCGCCGCGGCCATCGTCGGCGCGCTGGCACGCCTCGACACGCTGGCGCCGCAGGCGCAGGACGAAGCCAGGGCCACCTACGCCGCCAAGCTCAGCAAGGACGAAGCGCAACTCGACTGGACTCTGCCGGCGGACGTCCTGGCGCGCGCGGTACGTGCCTACGATCCGGTGCCCGGCGCATGGACGCTGCTCGACGGCACGCCATTGAAGGTATGGGCCGCCGACGTCGTGGCCGGTGACGGCGCGCCGGGTACGGTGCGGGCGGCGCATGGCGGCGAGATTCACGTCGCCTGCGGCCGCGGCGCCCTGGCGTTGCGCACGCTGCAGCCGGCCGGCGGCAAGCGCATGACCGCCGCGGCTTTCCTCGCGGGACGGCCGCTGGCGCCGGGCACGCGCCTGGGCGGGGTCGCCGGTGCGTAAGCTGCAGCGGCTTGCCGCCGACACGCTCGCCGAGGTGCTGGGCGGTACGGCGCTGCACCAGGCGCTGCCGCGCCGCCTCGCCGAGCTTGCGACCGCGGGCGAGCGCGGCGCGCTGCAGGACATCGTCTACGGCAGCCTGCGCCAGCTCGGCCGGCTCGACGCCTGGCTCGAAGCGCTACTCGAACGACCGCTCACCGACCCCGAACTCGGCTGGCTGCTGCGCGTGGCGCTGTATCAACTGGCGTGGACGCGCGCGCCCGCACATGCCGTGGTGCACAACGCCGTCGACGCCGCCGGCCCCGGCTGGCGGCGTGGGCTCACCAACGCGGTGCTGCGCAATTTCCAGCGCCGTCGCGCCGGGATCGAGAGCATGGCCGACGCCCGTCCGTCCGCGCGCTGGTCGCATCCCGACTGGTGGATCGCCAGGTTGCAAGCCGACCATCCCGATGCCTGGCAGACCATTCTCGAAGCCGCTCTCCTGCATCCACCGTTCACCCTGCGCGTGAACGTCCGCCACAGCGACGTCGCCGGCTATCTGCAACGCCTGGCCGAGGCCGGCCTGCCGGCGCGGCAGACCGGCCCGGACGCGGTCACCCTCGAGCGGGCGGTGCCGGTCCATGTCCTGCCCGGTTTCGACACGGGCGACGTGTCGGTGCAGGACGCCGGCGCGCAGTGGGCTGCGCGCCTGCTCGACGCGCAGCCGGGCGAGCGCGTGCTCGACGCCTGCGCTGCGCCCGGCGGCAAGACCGGCCATATCCTCGAACGCGCCGACGTCGACCTCGTCGCGCTCGATGTCGACCCCGCGCGGCTGGCGCGGGTGCAGGCGAACCTCGACCGCCTGGGCCGCCAGGCCACCCTGATCGCCGGTGATGCCGCGCAGCCCGAGACCTGGTGGGACGGCCAGCCTTTCGACCGCATCCTCGCCGACGTGCCGTGCAGTGCGTCCGGCGTGGTGCGCCGCAATCCCGACATCAAGTGGCTGCGCCGGCCGGAGGATATCGCCCGCTTCGCCGCCCAGCAGGCCACCATGCTCGACGCGCTCTGGCGGCTGCTCGCCCCCGGTGGTACATTGCTCTACGTCACCTGCTCGGTCTTCAGGGAGGAAAACGAGGAGCAGGTACGGGCGTTCCTCGTGCGCCACGCGCAGGACGCCACGCAATGTCCGCTGCCCGACCCCGTTTCCGGCGGGGTGCTGCTGCCCGATGCCGAGCATGATGGTTTTTTCTACGCCCTGCTGCGCAAGACCTGAGACCGCCCTGCGCCGCTGGGGCTGGCTGTTGCTCGCGCTCTGGCTCGGCATCGCGGCGACGGCGCTGGCCGCCGAGCGCAGCGCGGTGCGCCAGGCCACGTTGCGCGCCACGCCGCAGGGCTACACGCTCGACAGCGACGTCGACATCGCACTCAACACCACGCTGGAAGACGCGCTGACGCGCGGCATTCCCCTGCATTTCCTCCTCGAACTGGAGATCACCCGGCCACGCGACTGGTGGTTCGCCGAGAGCATCGCCGAGCCGGTGCGCAAGCTGCGCATCTACTACCATCTGCTGCTGCGCCGCTATGTGATCGAATCAGGCTATCGCACCCAGACCGCCGCTTCGCTCGCCGAGGCGCTGGCGCTGCTCGGGCACGTCGAGGACTGGGCGATACTCGAGCGCGGCACGCTGAAGGCCGGCAAATCCTATACTGCGCGCCTGCGCCTGCGGCTCGACACTGCACAGTTGCCGAAACCGCTGTCGATCGGTGTGGTGACCGGCGACAAGTGGGAACTCGTCACGCCCTGGTACGAGTGGTCGTTCGAGCCGCCCGTGCTGTCCCGCCCCGCCCCGCCCCTTCCCTGATGCGCCGTCTCATCGCCGCCGTTCTGGTGACGGGCATCGCTCTCCTGGCGCTGCTGTTCAACGCCAGCAGCGACAGCGCCGCCTTTTCCGAAACCCTGCCGAGCCTGTTCGCCATGGGCGGGCTGCTGGGCGCGGTGCTGCTCGGCCTGCTCGGCTGGCGGCTGTGGTGGCTGCAGAAACGCATCCGCCGCGGTGTATTCGGTGCCAAGCTGACCCTCAAGCTCCTGGCGATGTTCGGTGTGGTCGCCACGTTGCCCGGCCTGGTGGTGTACGGCGCCTCGGTGTTCTTTCTCAACCGCTCGATCGAGACCTGGTTCGATGTGCGCGTCGACAACGCGCTCACCGCCGGGGTCAATCTCGGCCAGGCGGCGCTCGACGATCTGCTGCGCGAACTCGGCAAGAAGGGCGAGCGCATGGCGCTCGCGCTGTCCGACGAAGGCCCCGGCTCGGTGATCACCAGCCTGTCGACGCTGCGCGAGCAGAGTGCGGTGCAGGAAGTGACCCTGTTCGACGAGCGCGGCGGCGTGGTCGCCCACGCCGGCGGCGAGCGCGGCGCGCTGCTGCCGGTGCTGCCCGAGCGCAGCGTGCTGTGGCAGGTGCGCCAGCAGCAGCCCTACAGCCGCATCGAGGATCTTGGCGAGCGCGGCCTGGTGATGCACGTGATCGTGCCCGTCTACACCACCTGGCTCACCGGCGAGACACGGTTGCTGCAACTGGTGCAACCGGTTCCCGCCGGCCTCACGCGCGACACGCAGGCGGTGCAGGTCGCCTATCAGGAATACCAGCAGATCGCGGTGGCGCGGCTGGGGATCAAGCGCATCTATGGCGTGGCGCTGACGCTCACCCTGATGCTCGCGCTCCTGATGACCTTTGTCATCGCCTACGTACTGTCGGACCGCCTCGGCTCGCCCTTGCGCACTCTGGCGCGCGGCACCCGCGCCGTGGCCAAGGGCGATTTCTCGCAAATGCCGTCGGTGACCAGCCGCGACGAGCTCGGCGTGCTGATCCAGTCGTTCAACCGCATGACGCGACAGCTTTCGGATGCGCGCGAACAGGCGGCGCTGAATCACCAGCAGACCGAGCAGGCCAAGGCGTTTCTTGAACGCGTGCTGGCGAACCTCTCTTCGGGCGTGATCGTGCTCGACGAAGCGCTGGCCGTGCGCGTGGTCAACGCCGCGGCGATGCACATCCTCGGCGCCGACGCCGCGGTGTTTCAAGGGCAGGTGCTGGACACGCTGGGTGCGCCGGATTCGCCGCTGCGCGAATTCGGCGCCACCGCGGCCGCGCGCTTCGACACGCCGGAGGCCGAATGGCAGGCGCAGATCGACCATGCCGGCGCGGGCGGCAAGCAATCGCTGCTGCTGCGCGGCACGCGCCTGCCGGCGGGGGTGGAGCGCGGCTTCGTGCTGGTGTTCGACGACGTCACCCGGCTGATCGACGCCGAGCGCAACGCCGCATGGAGCGAAGTGGCGCGGCGCCTGGCGCACGAAATCAAGAACCCGCTCACACCGATCCAGCTGTCGGCGGAACGCATCGCGAGGAAACTCGCCGGCCGCCTCGAAACGCCGGATGCCGAATTCCTCGCGCGCGCCACGGAAACGATCGTCAGCCAGGTGGTGGCGATGAAGAACATGGTCGACGCCTTCGCCAGCTACGCGCGCATGCCGCGCGCGCGCCTGGACGCGCTCGACCTCAACGCGCTGGTGCGCGAGGTGCTGGCGCTGTACGACGCGCGCGCACTCGGTCTCGTGCTCGAACTGGACGACGGGTTGCCGTTCGTCGCCGGGGACTCCACATTATTGCGTCAGGTGATACATAATCTGATGCAAAATGCGCAGGACGCGCTGGCCGGACACGAAGCCCCGCAGCTTCGAGTCCGCACGCGCCTGGATAACCATGCAGTGTGTCTTACCGTTGCTGACAATGGAGCCGGTTTCCCGGAACACCTGATGACGCGGCTGTTCGAGCCCTATGCAACCACCAAGGCCAAGGGAACGGGCCTGGGGCTCGCCATCGTCAAGAAGATCGTGGAAGAACACCACGGCAGGATCCAGATCGAAAATCCGAAGACCGGCGGCGCGGCCGTATACATCACGCTGCCGGTCTTTGCCGCACCCGGGGGGGAGACGTGAGCGGGCATATTCTCGTCGTCGACGACGAAGTGGGCATTCGTGAGTTGCTGTCGGAGATCCTCACCGACGAGGGCTACGACGTGCATCTCGCGGAAAACGCGGAAGCCGCGCGCGCCTTCCGCCAGCAGCGCCGCCCCGATCTCGTGTTGCTGGACATCTGGATGCCCGACACCGACGGCGTCACCCTGCTCAAGGAATGGGCCGGCGGCGGCCAGCTGACCATGCCGGTGGTGATGATGTCGGGCCACGGCACCATCGACACCGCGGTCGAAGCGACCAAGCTCGGCGCCACCGATTTCCTGGAAAAGCCGGTCGCGCTGGCCAAGCTGCTCGACACCGTCAACAAGGCGATCCGGCGCGGCGTATCGTTGCCGCGTCGCAGCGCGGGCATGGACCTGTCGGCGCTCGGCCGCAGCGCGCAGATCCAGGAACTGAAAAAGCGCCTCAGCCAGATCGCCGGCAACACCGCGCCGGTGATGCTGCTCGGCGAAGCCGGCAGCGGCTTCGAAATCTGCGCGCATTTCCTGCACCAGCCGGGTACGGCCTGGGTCGAGATCAAGGACCGCGCGCGTTTGGTGTCCGACCCGCTGGGCTTCGTCGAAGGCCTCGGCAACGGCACCCTCTACCTGCCCGACGCCGGCGAGCTCGCGCGGCTGGAGCAGAAGGGACTGAGCCTGCTGCTCGACCGCATCGAGGGCAGCGGCGCGCGTCTGGTGTGCGGCAGCAGCCGCAGCCTCGACCCGTTGGTCGCCGCCGGCGAATTCGACAGCCGCCTGTATTACCGCCTGTCCAGCCTGGCGATCCAGATTCCGCCGTTGCGCGAGCACCGCGAGGACATACCGGAAATCGCCAACTTCATGCTGGCGCAACTGATCGAGGCGGGCGTCTGCCCGGTGCGCCGACTCACCACCCCGGCCCTGAACCAGCTGCGCAATTTCGACTGGCCCGGCAACCTGCCGCAGCTCAACAACGTCGTGCGCACGCTTGCCGTCACCGCGCTGGCGAGCGAGATCGACGCCATCGACATCAACCGCGTGCTGGCGCCCATGAAGCAGGCCGCACCCGCGGTGGCGCACGGCATCCCCCTCGACATCCCGCTGCGCGAGGCGCGCGACGCCTTCGAGCGCATGTATTTCGAGCATCTGATCCAGAAGGAGGGCGGCAGCATGACCCGCGTGGCCGACAAGTCCGGGCTTGAGCGCACCCATCTGTATCGCAAGCTCAAGCAGCTCAACATCCGCCACGGCCGCCGTCTCGACGAGGATCTCTGACCCGGCGGCGGACGCATTTCACCTCCAATGAAAATCATCATTCTCGGCGCCGGCCAGGTCGGCGCCAATCTGGCGGAAAGCCTGGTCGCCGAAAACAACGACATCACCGTGGTCGACGTCGATCACACGCGCCTCGCGCTACTGCAGGACCGCTTCGACCTGCGTACCGTGCGCGGCCACGCGGCACATCCGTCGGTCCTCAAACAGGCCGGGGTGGACGACGCCGACATGCTGACGGCGGTGACGCAGAGCGACGAAACCAACCTCGTCGCATGCCGGCTGGCGGCCACCCTGTTCAACGTGCCGACCCGCATCGCGCGTATCCGTTCGAGCGACTTCCTAAGCCTGGACGCGGAATTCCTCAATGAACACTTCGGCGTCAACGACGTCATCAGCCCGGAGCAGGAAGTCACCGACACGCTGCGCCGCCTCATTGAACACCCCGAGGCGCTTCAGGTACTCGACTTCGCCGGCGGCAAGGTCCGCCTGGTGGCGGTACGCGCGTATCACGGCGGCCCGCTAGTCGGCCACGAACTGCAGGACATCCGTCGCCACATGCCGAACATCGACTGCCGGGTGGCGGCGATCTACCGCAGCAATCGCGGTATCGTCCCGCGCGGGACCACGGTGATCGAACCCGGCGACGAAGTGTTCTTCATCGCCCGCCGCCAGGATATCCCGACGGTCATGCGCGAACTGCGGCGCATGGAACGCCCGGTCAGGCGGGTGATGATCGCCGGCGGCGGCAACATCGGCCAGCGCCTGGCGGCGTCCCTCGAGCGCGGCCACCAAGTCAAGCTCATCGACCACAACAAGGCGACCACCAGTCTCCTCGCCGAAAAGCTGCACCGCACGCTGGTGCTCACCGGCGACGCCACCGACGAGGATCTCCTGGAGCAGGAAAACATCGAGTCGATGGACGTTTTCTGCGCGCTCACCAACGACGACGAGGACAACATCATGTCCGCGCTGCTCGCCAAGCGCATGGGGGCGCACCGGGTGATTGCCCTCATCAACCGTTCGGTCTACGTCAACCTGGTGCAGGGCGGCGAGATCGACATCGCCATCTCGCCGGCGCTGGCGACGGTCGGACCCCTGCTGTCCAAGATCCGCCGTGGCGACATGGCGGCGGTGCACAGCCTGCGGCGCGGTGCGGCGGAGGTGCTGGAAATCGTCATCCACGGCGATCTCAAGACTTCCAAGGTGGTGGGCCGGCGCATCGGCGACGTGGCGCTGCCGGAAGGGGCGACCATCGCCGCCGTCATCCGCGGCGAGGACGTGCTGATGGCCCACCACGACACCCTGATGCAGACGGAGGACCATCTCATCGTGTTCGCCCTCAACAAGCGCATCATCCCCAAGGTCGAAAAACTGTTCCAGGTCGGCTTCGGTTTCTTCTGAGAGCGTCCGCCGCGCGGCGGAGACTGATAACATCGCGCCGATGAGAAGACCGACCCACGGCGCAGCCGAACGTCCCAGGACCGCCTCATGTCGCAAATCCTGCCCGTAGTCCACGTCCTGTCGAAGGTGCTGATGATCTATGCCTGCGCCTTCCTGCTGCCGCTCGCCATCTCGCTGGGCCAGGCCGACGGCGCACACCGCGCGTTCGACGTGGCGATCGCCGTCACCCTCGCGTCCGGCTTCGCCCTGTGGCTGCTTTCCCCGAGGAACAAACGGGAACTGCACACGCGCGACGGCTTCCTGCTGGTGGTGATGGTGTGGACGATCATGCCGCTGTATTCCACCATTCCGCTGCTGGTCTACATGCCCGAGCTCAGCTTCACCGACGCCTATTTCGAGGCCGTGTCCGGCCTGACCGCCACCGGCGCGACCGTACTCTCCGGCCTCGATGCCCTGCCGCCCTCGATCAACGTGTGGCGTACCCAGATGCACTGGATCGGCGGCATGGGGGTGATCGTGCTGGTGGTGGCGGTGTTGCCCCTGCTGGGCGTGGGTGGCCGGCAGATGTTCAAGGCCGAAACGCCGACGCCGATGAAGGACAGCAAGCTCACCCCACGCATGGCGGAAACGGCCAAGGGGCTGTGGCTGGTGTATGCGCTGTTCACGGTGCTGTGCATTCTCGCCTTGCGGGCCGGCGGCATGAGCTGGCTCGACGCCTTGATCCACGCCTTCAGCGTGATGGCCCTGGGCGGCATGTCGTCGCATGACGCCAGCCTTGGCTACTTCGATTCGGCCACGCTGGAGATCATCGTCATGGTGTTCGCGCTGGTCTCGGCGATCAGCTTTTCCACCCATTTCATGGCGTTCCGTACGCGCAGCCTGCTGGCGTATCGTCATGACGTCGAAATCCCCTGGCTGTTCGGCATGCTCGCCGTCAGCATCCTGGGGCTGAGTTTCTTTCTGCTGAACCGGGGTTTCTACCTGGATTTCCCGGAAGCCCTGCGCTACGCGGCATTTCATACGGTGTCGATCGCCACCACGCTCGGCTTCTCCACCACCGATTACAACGTCTGGCCCTATTTCGCGCCCTTGTGGATGCTGTTCCTGTCGAGTTTCATCACCAGCTCCGGTTCCACCGGCGGCGGCATCAAGATGTTGCGCGCGGTGCTGCTCTACAAGCAGTTGTACCGCGAGCTGATCAAGCTGGTCCACCCCAACGCGGCCGTCCACACCAAGCTGGGGCCGCAGGCGGTACCGAACAAGATCATCTACGCCGTACTGGCCTTCCTCTTCGTCTACGTCGCATCGGTCGTGGTGCTCTCGTTCATGCTTTCCGCCTCGGGGCTCGACATCTTCACTGCGTTCACCGCGGTCGTGGCGATGGTCAACAACACCGGGCCCGGTCTCGGCCAGGTCGGCCCCGCCAGCACCTATGCGGTGCTGAGCGACTTCCAGACCTGGGTATGCAGCTTCGCCATGCTGCTCGGGCGGCTGGAGTTCTTCACGTTACTGGTGGTACTCACGCCAGTCTTCTGGCGAAAGTGAAAAACCAGGCCGGCACACCGTGCCGGTGCCTGGGTTAGAATTCCCGTATCGATTTTTTCAGGAGCAGCAAATGGCACGCATGGTGAACTGTGTGAAGCTCGGCCGCGAGGCCGAAGGTCTGGCGTTTCCCCCGGTTCCGGGCGAGCTGGGCAAGAAGATTTTCGACAGCGTATCGAAGGAGGCCTGGGCCGGCTGGCAACGCCAGCAGACCATGCTGATCAACGAGAACCGTCTCAACATGGCCGACGCGCAGGCACGCAAGTACCTGGCGGAACAGATGAGCCGCTACTTCTTCGGCGGCGGCGCCGTCGACCAGGCGGCCGGCTACGTGCCGCCGACCCGCTAACCGCGCCACACACCGCACAACGGGCGCCCGCGGGCGCCCGTTGTGCGTGGTCTGCACCGCTTACAGGACTTCCTTCTCGATTTCTTCCAGCGAGGTGTGGCGCACGTCCTTGCCCTTGACCATGTAGATCACGTATTCCGACATGTTCTCGGCGTGATCGCCCATGCGCTCGATGGCCTTGATGACGAACAGGATGTCGATGGACACGGAGATGGTGCGCGGATCCTCCATCATGTAGGTGATGAGGTGGCGCAGGTTGCGGCGGAATTCCTCATCCACCGCGCGGTCCAGGCGGGCGATCTCGACCGCCTTGCTGGCGTCCAGGCGGGCGAAGCCGTCGAGCGCCTTCCTGAGCATGTCGAGCACCATGTCACCCATGTACTTCACTTCCGAAAACGGCGGCAGGCCGACGCGTTCCGACCCGTGAATGAACCGTGCCATGCGCGCGATCTTCGCCGCCTCGTCGCCGATGCGCTCGAGGTCGGTGATGGTCTTCACCACCATCATCACCATGCGCAGGTCGGACGCGGTGGGCTGACGCCGCGCGATGATGCGCGTGCAGTCCTCGTCGATGCTGACCTCAAGGGCATTCACCTGATGGTCGTTGCGATCAACACGCTCGGCGAGCTCCATGTTGCCGGTGACGAGTGCCTCGATGGCGTCGGTGATCTGCGCCTCGACCAACCCGCCCATCTTCAGCACGCTGGCGCGCACCGCTTCGAGTTCGGCATCGAATTGTTTATAGGTGTGTTCGGTCAACATTGTGTCTCTCCAAAGTTCCACCTTACATTATAGGTAGCAATCATGACGACTTGATGACCGACGGGTCTCAGCCGGTATGGAAATCCAGACTGTAGCGGGTGCCGTCGAGTTCCAGGAACAGCGTCCAGGCACGCCCGCCCGTGACGCACACCGGCAGCGTCGCCTGCGCGACGAAGCGGCCATCGCCGTCGCGGTGCAGGTCGTAGCGGTTGAACCCCATGTCCATGCCGACCATCTGGAACTCGGCGCTGACCCGCGTGGCGCCAGGCGCGTCGACGCGCAGGGTGAAGCGCTCCAGCGGCAGCGGGCGCGTGGCGAAGTGCACCTGCGCCGGCATGCCACGATGCACGAAGCCACAACCGGCGAGCGGGTCGTTGCACGCGATCGCCACGGCCGTGGCGGGGCGCTGCGTCCGGTAGCCGGCAACCGCGATCGCCACCAGCGCCAGCGCCAGCAACAGCGGCGCGACCACGCGCTTCATGCCCACGCCCCGCGCAGCAGCGCCACCCCATGCGCGCCGTGCGTTTGTGCCAGGACGACATCGTCGCGCGCCAGTCCGCCGAGGCCGTACACCGGAATGGGGCTGGCCGCCGCCAGCGCTGCGAACCGGTCCCAGCCGAGCGTGGGGGCGCCGGGATGGGTGAGCGTCGGCAGCACCGGCGAGAGCAGTGCGAAATCCGCGCCGAGCGCCGCCGCGCGCGCCAGCTCCGTGGCGTCGTGACACGACGCGCCGACCCATGCGCAGGCGGGGCGCGCGTCGAGCGCGGCTATGGCGGAGGCGTCCAGATGCACGCCGTCGGCGCCGACCGCGTGCGCCAGATCCTCGCTGCCGTTCACCAGCACGCGTGCGCCGTAGGCGTGCGCGCGCCGCACCGTTTCACGCGCGAGTCCGCGGCGCTCTGCCTCCGGCAGCGACTTGTCGCGCACCTGGATCAGGCGCAGGCCGGCGGCGAGCGCCGCGTCGAGCCGTTGCAGAAAGACGTCGACGCCAAGCGCTTCGGCGTGCGTGATGCCGAGCAGCGGCGGCAGCGTCAGGGCCTTGAGCACCGGAAAATTGGCGGGCAGCAGCGGCGTCACCGCCACGGCCTCGGGGCGCTGCCACGCGAACGTCTGGCCCTCGTGCGGATGCGGCTCGCCCTGCCATTCGAACACGCGAAAGAAATTGAGCCGTACCGTCGCATGCGGATAGCTGAACACGCGGGTGATCCAGCGACAGGGTGCGCCGATGGCGATACCGAGCTCCTCCGCGAGTTCGCGCGCGAGCGCGGCGGCGAGCGCCTCGCCCGCTTCCACCTTGCCGCCGGGAAACTCCCAGTACCCCGCGTAGGCCTTGCCCGCCGGGCGTTGCGCCAGCAGCACGCGGCCATCGGGCTGCGTCAGCACCGCAGCGACGACTTCGGTGACATCGCCGCGGGCTTCGCGTTCGCTCCCTCCCTCGCTTGCGGGAGGGCGTGGCAGTTCGCGTGTCATCGTGTGCCCGCCCAATCGCGCGCGAACTGCCAGGCCACGCGCCCATTGCGCGCGCCGCGCGTCTGCGCCCACTGCAGGGCGGCGCGCTCGAAGCCCGCATCCGGCGGTGCGCCGAGCACCGTCACCCAGTGGCGTGCGACGGCGAGATAGGTATCCTGGTCCATGGGATAGAAAGCGACCCACACACCGAAGCGGTCGGACAGCGAGATTTTTTCCTCGATCGCCTCGGCCGGCTGCACCTCGCCGCCGCGATACGTCGCCTCCAGATTTTCCGCCATGTATTCCGGCATCAGGTGGCGGCGGTTGCTCGTGGCGTAGATCAGCACATTGTCGGAAGGCCCCGCCAGCGAGCCGTCGAGCGCGGCTTTCAGGCTGGCGTAGCCGGCCTCGTGCTCGGCAAACGTGAGGTCGTCGATGAAGATGATGAAGCGCCAGTCGGCATCGGCAAGCAGCTCGAACAGATCGGGCAGATGCGGCAGGCCCGCCTTGTCGACCTCGATCAGACGCAGGCCCTTCGCCGCGTATTGAGCGTGCACCGCCTTGACCAGCGAGGACTTGCCGCAGCCGCGCGCGCCGGTCAGCAATACGTTGTTGGCGGGCTTGCCGGCGACGAACTGGCGCGTGTTGGTATCGACGCGACGCTTCTGCGCGTCGATCGCCAGAAGGTCCTTCAACGCCACGCGCTGCGGATGCACGATGGGTTTCAGACCGCCCGCCTGCGTCGACCAGCGCGCGGCGCGCACGCGCGTCCAGTCGGGCGGCGGCTGGCGGGTCGGGGCATCAAGGCAGTCGAGCAGGCGCTCGATGCGCGGCAGCAGGCTGGAGAGATCCCTCATATCCAGTTTTCGATTTGCAATGCGGGCACGCGCAGGAACTCCGCTTCGTTGTTGGTCACGAGAATCAAGCCCTCGCTGCGCGCGTGTGCAGCGATGTGCAGATCGTTCACCCCGATGGGCCGGTCGCACTCGAGCGCGGCACGGATCTGGCCATAGTGTTGTGCGGCTCTCGGCGTGTAGGGAAGCACTTCGAGCCGGCTGGCGAAATCGCCGACCACGGCGTGATTGTCGGCGGGGCAGCTGCTCTTCTCGGCACCGTGCAGGAGTTCGGCCAGCGTGATGACGGAAATCGCCATGCGCGTGGCGTTGGCGTTGAAGCGCCCGAGCACTTCCCGTGGCCGGCGCTTGATGACGTAAATGACGATGTTCGTGTCGAGAAGATAAGTGAGCATCAGAGCGATTCACGCTCCTCCTGGTCCTGGCTCGCGCGGGCGGTCATGAAATCCTCGCTGGCTTGCGGGCCGTCGATGAAGAAGCTGTCCCAGCACGAGCCCAGCGGCGCGATGATGCGCTCCTTGCCGCGCGCGCGAACGCTAACTTGGCGCACGTCCTCGGGCAGACGCAACTCGGCGGGCAGGCGCACCGCCTGCGTGCGGTTGTTGATGAAAACGGAACTGGTCGCCATACGCAGGCCCTCCGAATTTGTATATAGCATTAGTATATGGCATCGATCCGGGGATGCCAATGTACCCGCATTCAGGTCCGGTATTCCGCGTTGATCTTCACGTAATCGTAGGAGAAATCGCAGGTCCACACCGTGGCGCTGGCGTCGCCGCGGTTCAGTGCGACGCGCACGGTGATCTCGGCTTCCTTCATCACCGCGGCGCCCTGCGCTTCGGTGTAGCTGGCGGCGCGGCCGCCGTTCTCCGCGACCAGCACGTCGCCGAGCCAGACTTTCAGGGTGTCGACGTCGAGATCGCTCACCCCCGCATAACCGATGGCGGCAAGGATGCGGCCGAGGTTGGGGTCGGAGGCGAAGAACGCGGTCTTCACCAGCGGCGAGCGCGCGATGGCGTAGGCAATCTGCTTGCATTCGGCACGGTCGCGTCCGCCCTCGACCGCGATGGTCATGAACTTGGTCGCGCCTTCGCCGTCGCGCGCCATCGCCTGGGCGAGCTCGATCGCGACTTCGCTCAGCGCGGTCTTCAGTACAGCGTAGTCGGCGCCGCCGGCGTCGGTGATTTCGGCGTTGCCGGCCTGACCGGTGGCGATAAGGATGAAGCTGTCGTTGGTCGAGGTGTCGCCGTCGACGGTGACGCAGTTGAACGACACGTCCGCGACCTCCTTCACCATCTGCTGCATGAGCGCCGGGGCCATCGCGGCGTCGGTGGCGACGAAACCGAGCATGGTCGCCATGTTGGGGTGGATCATGCCGGACCCCTTGGCGATGCCGGTCACGGTCACCGTCCTGCCGCCGACTTCAGCCTGGCGCGACGCGCCCTTGGCGACGATATCGGTGGTCATGATGGCGTGCGCGGCCTCGCTCCAGTGCGCCGGCGCAAGATCGGCCTGGGCGGCGGGCAACGCGGGCAGTATCCTGTCGACCGGCAGGGGCTCGAGAATCACTCCGGTGGAAAACGGCAGCACGCTTTCTGCCCGGATGCCGAACAGCGCCGCCACCGCTTCGCAGGTGCGGCGCGCGCGCGCGAGACCTTCCTCGCCGGTGCCGGCGTTGGCGTTGCCGGTGTTGATCAGAAGCGCGCGGATGCCGCCCTGCGCGAGGTGCTGCTTGCACACCGTCACCGGCGCGGCGCGGAAGCGGTTCTGCGTGAACACGCCGGCGACGCGCGAACCGGCCGCCAGTTCGATCAGCGTGATGTCGCGACGCCCGGGCTTCTTGATGCCGGCGGAGGCGATGCCGAGGCGGATGCCGGCAACGGGCAGCAGGGACGCGGGATCGGGAGTGGCGAGGTTGACGGGCATGGCGGCAGACCGGAATGGAAAACCGCTATTTTATGCCCCCCGCGCCTAGGGCGTGCGCCGAAGCAGACGGTTGAGCGCGCGGCGGAACCCCGGCCGCCACGGCCACACGGGGTCGAGTTCGATCGAGCGGGCGAGCGCGGCCAGCGCGATCAGCGCGAATACCGCGAACAAGGCCTGCGAGACCAGTTGGCGGGGCGTGAGCAGGGCGAGCGGCATGTCCAGGAATCCCGGGACATAGAACAGGCTGGCAAACGCCGCAAAGAGAAAAGCCGGAACCAGATACATGATATCCGCGGTTCAGTCATGACACATGAAGCCTAGCACGGTACGTGCCACCCGCACAAAATCGCACAAAAACAAGGTGTTGTGCCTTGCTGGCGCGTCAGGGTCGAAGTCGTGTGTAAAGCGCGCCGACAGCGGCAGGGCGGGCTACTTGCCCAGCGGCGCGCCCTCCAGGCGGCGCAGGATTTCGTGCGACAGCGAGTAAAAGCGCGGTGTCGGCCCGAGATCCTCGTAGATCGGGTCGCCGT
>JACDJA010001973.1_pt1 | contig 15748 bp, 16 predicted proteins | sample 7449241 | NCBI WGS metagenome assembly JACDJA01 (sample SAMN14253289, study PRJNA609438) | sludge metagenome | isolation source: initial anaerobic sludge | collected 2018-12-20 | reverse complement strand
ACTGGTCGTCGAGCACGGTGCGGTCGGTGATGACGATCACCGAGTCGAACACCCGCTCGTCCTTCTCATTATGCAGCGAAGCCAACCGATGCGCCGTCCAGGCGATGGAGTTGGACTTGCCGGAACCGGCGCTGTGCAGGATCAGGTATTTATGCCCGGTTCCCTCGGTACGCGCCGTAGCCACCAGCTGGGTCACCACGTCCCATTGATGGAAGCGCGGGAAGATCATCGTCTCCTTGATGTACTTCTTGCCCTCGTAGGTTTCTTTTTCTTCCTTCTGCAGATGAATGAAGCGACCGAGGATGTCCAGCCAGGCATCGCGGGCGAAGACCTGTTTCCACAGATAATCGGTGGCGTAGCCGTGTTCGTTGGAGGGATTGCCGGCGCCGTCGTCGCGGCCCTTGTTGAAGGGTAGGAAGAAGGTCTTGTCGCCTTCCAGCCGCGTGGTCATCCACACCTCTTCCAGGCCCACGGCGAAGTGGACCAGGGCGCGCTGCTTGAAGGTCAGCAGCGGCTCGGGCTTGCGTGTCTTCGGATCCTTGGGCGGCCGATCCTTGCGGTACTGCTGCTTAGCATTCTCCACCGACTGCTTGAACTCGGATTTCAGTTCCAGTGTCGCCACTGGCACGCCGTTGGCAAACAGCACCAGATCCAGCCGCGGGTTGTAACCCTCACGGGCATGCGGCGAGTACGATACCTCCTGCACCACGCGCAGACGGTTGGCCGCATAGCGGGTCAGCGTCTCCGGGTTGAGGCCGTGATCGGGCTTGAACTGGCAAAGCTTGATTTTGGCGCCACGATCCTTGAAGCCGTTGCGCAGCACATGCAAGGCACCGTGCCTGTCCATCTGCTCGGCAGCGCGGCGCAGGATCATCTGTTCGGTCTTGTCGTGGTAGAACTTGCTGAGCTTGGCGATGGCCTCGGGCTGAGTGTCGCGCAGCCAGTCCAGCAAGTCGTCCGGATACAGGGCCAGCTCGCGATCGTAGTGCTCGGCCTTGCCCTCCAGCCAGCCATCGGCGACGAGGTCCTGGATGATGGCTTGCTGAAAGACGAGCTCTTTGGCCTTATCCATGAGGATCCTATTATTTTTCAGTCGTTTATTCGCTTTTAAATTAACCTGGCCCTGAGCCAGAAATAAATTATTAATTTATCTAATATTCAATATCTTACATGTTGCGGTACGTTTAAATGGCGTTTAAATGGCGTTTAAAGCCGTTTTAATCTGACTCTGTAAAAAAACCACCATTACTTATCCACAGGCCCACCACAAAGTGTCCAGTAGTGTTGGTTGCCCTTGCGCTGACTGATCACGGTCTGATCCTTGGATCGCATCTCCGTAAGCAGGTTAGTCACTCGATGCCGTTTCTGGGCTTCAGTCAGTCCCTTCGGTAACACTGGAAACAGGAGTTCCTCTAATTGCTCGCGAGTCGAAGGACCAAAATTACGAATATGCTCGACGACAAATTCCTTGAGTTTCGCCTTCTCCAGCCCCCGATTACGGATATAGTGCGCCTGACTTCCGGTTGCTGCGGCTATTCGAGCGGCAACGTAGAAATTTGGCTTGCGTCCTTCAATGAGGCCTTCTTTTCGTAATCGGTTTGCCGCATCTGCCGTGATCGACTGGCGCTTCTGCACCTGATCCAGCAGGATCACGGTCGTCAGGTCCAAGTCACCCCGCTCAAGCAGGAGCTTGGTGTAGTTCTCATCAATGACGTGGCCATAAATCTCCAGTACCACATGATGTTTTGTCGAACGATGGTAATCAGGCAGTGGAAAATAACGTTTTCGCTGAGACAGGGTCATGGAGTAAATGCCATGGCCCATGGTATCGATCATATTTAGATTCACCATGGCCTGGGTCAGCCAGGGATTCCGGTAGCGCCTCGGTGTGGTTTCGCCGGTAAAATAGTCCTCCGGCCTGCCGTCGAAAAACCCACCGCCGTTATCAAAAACCAGACGGTCTCTCTTTTCGCTCACCAGCACACGTTCGTTCAGGGTATAGTCCTGATGGGCAATACAGTTGTGTAATGCCTCCAGGATTACCCGGGTCTCATATTTGCTGACTTCCGTGGCCAGCAATTCATTGTCAGGGAAAATCTTGTACTTGATGTTGCGAATACGCTTTAATACCTCGGTACCAGCCAGCAAAAATGGCGGCCCGAAATGCTCATAGGCCTGTTCTTCACTGTCTAGTTTCCAGGTGATCTGTGCCGGATTGGGTAGGAGATAATGGGATGACTCCTGTTTGCCCAGCAGGAGGATGGCCGCACGCGTAATCTTTCCTTTGATAGTCAGTTTTGCCTTGTCCAGAAAGGTTCCGTCGTCCCAGCCATCAATAACCTCGGAAAAGCCAGTGTTCCGATTTTTTTCACCGAATTTCTCCCTCGCAACACGAATGGCATCAGGATCCAGGTCATCAACTGCTGCATCGAATAGGACTTCGGCGCTCCAGTCCACACCCAATACTGTCTCTGCAAGAATTGCGTCTAGTCGTTCCTGGCGCATCGGAGAAAGGTTATCGCCCACACGCTGCCAAGCCTTACTATGCGCATACACTGGAAGACGCGGCTTGTGTCTTGGGATATGGATGATCCACACATGCTTGCCTGAATCACTGGCTTGGTGAGCCTCCACCCTAAGCCCCTCGGAATCGAGATTGGTACATTTTCCTACAAGTCTCGGGGGCAGGTTTTCGAGCGTGTAATCATGGAAATCCTGGATACCAACCAAGTTAAGGCTGCTATCCTGTACCCCGAGTATTAGATGGCCACCCTCCATGTTGGCTAGTGCCGATACATAGGAGATAACGTCATCGCCTTTTTGGCCGCTCACTGCGTGCTTGAGTTGCTTGAATTCCTTCCATTCGCAGGCTTCGTTCTCCACGGGATAATGACTAATCAGGTATTTCTTGATTTCAGCCTCGGTCATTGACATCAGGCAACCACTTTGCGTTCCAGCCAGCCATTGGCGGTGAGGTCATCAATGATGGCCTGCTGAAAGATGAGTTCCCTGGCCTTGTCCACGCGACCCCCTAGGCGCTGGCCGCAGTGGCGGCGGCTTGTGGTTCTATGCTGGGTTGTTGCCAGCCGCGCACATCGATCTTGCCGGTGACGGCGGCGGAGATGAGTGTGGTGCGGTGTTCTTGAAGCAGGGTGACTGCTTGCGCAACCTTTGCAACCAGATTGTCTAGCTTGGATAGCTTCTCGTGGAGGTACCCCACGATTAACTCTTGCTCACCCCGAGGTGGCACACCTATTTTTATGAAGCCGACTGTATCAGTATTTAGATTGAGTTGTGTTCCGAACTTTCCTAATCCCTTGTAGCACTCACCGGCCTGAAATATGTAGAAAAGAAATTCCCTGTCTTCACGCCAACCCGGGAAATACACGAAGCCGTCGTGAATACATGCAGGAATTTCAGTAATGCATGGCAGACCCACTGTTCCGGCGATGCTGAGGAATAGATCTCCTGGCTGGAGTGGAACGCTTAGCGAACTCCCTAGGTCGGATAGTCGCTGAGTAGTAACATGCAGCCTGCCACCTGAGGCGGTGGAGTCTGCAATTCGAACCCAAGCATATCGCCCCTCTTCATCGAAATATTTCGGATCATCAATTGGTCTGGGCGATGCTCCACGTTTTACTACAGTAAGACGCTTAATACTTTTCACATCCCAATGCGCCGGCACCTCACCCAGCCACTCCACGCCGGAGTCCTTCATCGGTGCGTCGGGGTTGAGGCCCTTGGTGACAGCATGGGAGATCACCGCCTGCCGCTTTTCCTTGAGCAACTCGATCAGTCGCTCCTGCCTGGCGATCAACCGGTCGATCTTGGCGGTTTCGTGGTCGAGGAAGGCGGCGATTATCTGTTGTTCGCCAAGCGGGGGGAGTGGAACACGAATATTACCGAGCAAGCCGCGACTAATTCTCTGCATTGTCGCTCCACGCGATAGTATGCCTGTATGTGCGAAGTATGCTTCAGATGAAAAAGCATACCGAAGGAAATTCTTATGGTATTCGCTATTCGGCCGGAGAATCACATTATCGACTGAAGTGACTATACGCTCCCCAAGATTAGGAACGATACAAGCCCTACCGATAGGGCTATTTAATCTTGAGATCAATAGGTCGCCTTCAAATACTTCGGTGCAGTTCAGTTCCGCAAATTTCTCTTCGGTTATATAACCGGCGCCTTGCTCTTTGTAAACGCCTTCTCCAACGTTTCCAGTAGTAATGTAACGAACACCATCCGCAGATAGGTCTTTACTTTCAATCCAGTCGCCGTCTAAGAAAAGCGTTCCTCGCTTGGTCGCCATGTACTTGATAGGAACTCGTACCCAATGGGATGGCACCATATCAAGCCACTCTACCCCACTATCTTTGTACTCGGGGTAGGGGGTATGCATCACCATTAGGCATGCACCTCGGCCAACAGCCCCATAATCTCCCGGCTGACCTGATCGAGATCCGCGTCGATTTCTTCCAGGGGGCGCGGCGGCACGTACTTATAGAAATACCGGTTGAAGGGGATTTCGTAGCCGACGATGCCCACCTGGCCGTCCTTGTCGTCCTTCTTGGCCTCGTCGATCCAGGCATTGGGGACGTGGGGCAGCACCTCGCGCTTGAAATACGCGTGGATGTCCTCGCCCAGCGGCACGTTCTCGTTGTCACGCAGGTCGGGGTTGGCCTCGACCTTACCGGTGGCCTTGCAGATCTCGGCCTGGTCGTCGTGCTCGCCCAGGTGCTTTTGCAGTAGCTTCAGGGCCGGGGCCGGCAGCTTCTCACCATTCATGTGCACCTTGAGCCACTTCTTGAAGGTGCTGCGGGAGAGGACCTTGCCCTCCTCGAAACGCAGCAGGGCATCGAGGATGGCCTGCCTGAGGCCGGCGTCCAGCTTCTCCCAACCCTTGTCAGCCTGCAGGGCGGCCAGTCGTACCTCGTCCTTGGGATAGAAGGCCAGCTGCAGGGGCCGTTCGACGGTGATGCGCCGGTAGCCGAAGGCGGTGGTGGGGAAGATCTTGCAGGCCTCACTTTCCTGGAAGTCGCCGTACAGGCGCACGATAGCGTCGATGCTGTCCTCGGTGAGGTACTTACGCTTGGAACCAAGGGACTTGCGCATCTTGTCGCCCAGGTCGGTGGCGTTGATGAGCTGCACCTTGCCCTTGCGCTCATCCGTCTTGTGGTTGGACAGGATCCACACGTAGGTGCTGATGCCGGTGTTGTAGAACATGTCCGTGGGCAGGGCGACGATGGCCTCCAGCAGGTCGTGTTCCAGGATGTAGCGCCGGATCTCGGATTCGCCCGAGCCTGCGCCGCCGGTGAACAGCGGCGAGCCGTTGAGGATGATGCCGATGCGGGAGCCGCCTTCCTTCGTATCGCGCATCTTGCTCATCAGGTGCATGAGGAACAGCAGCGAGCCGTCGGACACCCGCGGCAGGCCGGGGCCGAAGCGGCCGGCGAAGCCCTTGAGCTTGTGCTCGTCGTCGACTTGGCGCTGCACCTTCTTCCAGTCCACGCCGAAGGGCGGATTGGAGAGCATGAAGTCGAAGCGCTGGCCGGCGAGTTGATCGTCGGACAGGGTGTTACCCAGCTTGATGTTCTGGATCTCGTGGCCCTTGATGAGCATGTCGCCCTTGCAGATGGCGTAGGACTCGGGGTTGAGTTCCTGGCCGAACACAGTGACGCGGGCCTGTTCGGAAATGGAGTGGATGTATTCCTCGCCCTCGGACAGGAAGCCGCCGGTGCCGGCGGTGGGATCGTAGACAGTAACGATCTTGCCGGGGCCGATCTGCGCCTGCTGGTCGGTGAACAACAGGGCCGTGGTCAGGTGGACGATGTCGCGGGGCGTGAAATGCTCGCCGGCAGTCTCGTTGGAGGATTCCGCGAAGCGCCGGATCAGCTCCTCGAACACCAGGCCCATATGGTGATTGTTCAGGACCTTGGGACTCAGGTTCATGGCGGCGAACTTCTGCATCACCAGATAGAGCAGGTTGGCCTCGTCGAGCTTCTCCAGGAAACCGTGGAAGCCGAAGTGCTCGAAGATCTCCCGCGCCTCGGGGCTGAAGCTGCGGATGTAGGTATCAAGGTTGTCGAGGATCTGGGTCTCGCCCAGGTTGCCCAGGTCCATGGGCGAGGTGTTGTAGAAGGGCAGCTTGGCGGCCTTCTTCAGGAAGGCGTCCAGCGGCAGGTCCGAATCCTTGCGCTTCTCGAACTCCGAGAGCACCGCCGCCTTGGTCGGCGCCAGCACGCACTCCAGGCGGCGCAGCAGGGTGAACGGCAGGATGATGCGGCCGTACTGGGACTGCTTGAAGTCGCCCCGCAGCAGGTCCGCGACGGACCAGATGAAGGCCGCGGTTGTGGAGAAGTTTTCGGTCATGCTGCCCCTGCTCGTAATTATTTGCATTTAAAGACAGTACCTTACACGCGATTTCATAAGGAGATCAAATATTTCTACTTCCTGAGTACGGAGCATTACGAGCGGTCCGCAAGTTAAAATGAATTTTTCTCAGTAATCGTCACATTTTTTGTTGACAGGAACGAAGTGGCTGCCTATAGTTTGCATCACAAAATGACTATTACCGAGAAAACGTCACAAGAGAATCGCTATGGCCAAGAAATTCAATAAGGATCAAATGTTCGAAATATATTTTGAGTCGTTGGTCGGCACGTTATACCACTTCGAAGGCATTTTTCAGGTCAACGTCGTCGAGCAGGTTTGTGGGCGAGATTTTGAAGTGACCTTCGCCGGCTATAACACCGACCGCCAGAGCGTCGTGGAGGCGAAGAGTCGTGTGCGTGCTTCTGATGCATGGCACTCACTGTCGCGGCTGTACGACTACGCCGTCGACGGAATCATCGAATCGGGCACTGACCCGGATGAATTCGTCCTGGCGGGTGCTGAAGTGCTCGAATACCTCACGGATGAACAGTATGTCCTCTTGGAAGATTGGGGATTGGTCGTTACGTTGGGCGATGCACGGTTCGCGCTTGACGAAGGGGATGGCTTGACCGTTGATAAATTAGCGGTCCTTGCGGGCGTCGACGTCCGTACCGTGCGAAATGCTCTCAGTGCTGGGCAACTCACTGCTGAGAAGGTCGGCGGTGACCTTTTCATCGAGAATAATTCTGCGCGAACCTGGCTCAGTGGCCGCCGTGGATTCGTTCCAACCCGCAAAAAAGGCGCGGGGGCGGCGGATCTTCGATCCGTAGCAACGCCCACAGAGCTTGGCGCCTTTTTGACTCGTCGCAAAGTGTCGCTGCACGCAGATCCGGCGAGTGCGGCCACAGTACTTCCATTTGGTATCGACACAAAAACCGTTGCAGCCGTCGAGGGAGGCTCGTTTCCCGCGTCGTTGGACGCCGTTTTTCCGCTGGCCGACTACTACCAAGTGGATCGGTACGACCTGCTGGACGCTGTGATGCGCGTGTTTTTCCCGACGCAACTCAGCCTTCTCAAATCAGCTTCGTAGGGAGAGCGCCATGAAAAAGTCTGAAGCGACATTTCATGCCCGGAAGCGGATGCAGCAACGAGGTATCTCCAAGTTACAACAACAGTTGCTCGAAACATTTGGAACAGCACGCTTGCAGAAAGGAGGCTCAGCCGTTTTGGAGATGGACCGCAAGACGTTGACTGCCTTGCGGGCCGCCATCGATCGCCTGGCAAACGTTCAATTGGTTCTTGGTGAGTCAGACAGAGTTATTACCGCACAGCATTGCCATAAAAAGATTCGTACCACTCAATACGCCGCGTGAGAGGCATTATGGAAAACAACAATACTAACCATTTGTTCGATCGGTTCTCGTCACTGATCTCCTCCGGAACTCTTCGCCACACGGATACTCCCGATCCCCGGTTGCGGCTAGCAGAGAGAGGCGATTTCCAGGTCTTCTACGCGCCATTTGATTACGTCGCTCCCGATGCGCGGGTGGTTTTGGTCGGCATAACGCCAGGAATGGTGCAGGCCCGAAACTCCCTAGACACGGCAAGCACTCTCTTGCGACAGGGGGAATCATTCGCAGACGCTGAATGTGGAGCCAAAAAGGCTGCATCCTTTAGCGGTCCGATGCGCAAGAATCTCGTCGACCTGCTAAACGGCGTGGGGATTAACCGGTGGCTTGGGCTGGAAACCGCTGCCGATTTGTTCGGCAAAGCCGGTCATCTGGTTCATTTCACATCGGTGCTGCGCTATCCCGTCTTCTATAAGGGGGCCAACTACAGCGGCAATCCATCGCCGGAGCGAATCCCCTTCCTATTGCAGCAAGTGGAAGAATATTTCTTCCGAGAAATTGAGCAGCTGAAACACGCAGTATTCATTCCACTGGGCGATGTGCCTCGGAAAATGTTGGACATTGCGGTAGAGCGAGGACTGCTTACGTCGGGACGGATCATCAATGGGCTCCCCCATCCTTCGGGCGCAAACGCCGAGCGTATTGCCTACTTTCTCGGCCGAAAATCAGCCGCGGCTTGTTCGAGCAAATGCAATACAGCGGCGTTGGACGCGGCCAAGATAACTATTGCGGGCAAGATTGAGCAATTGCCTCGATAACCTGCTCATGCGAATAGTGGGCCACCTAATCGGTCCAGAAGTTCTTAAAGCGATCCGGTGCCAGCTCGGTGTAGCGGACAGTGTGCTGGATGTTCTTGTGGCCCATGTAATGCTGAATGGCTCGGGTGTCGTGGCCGGCATTGGCCAGCTTGAAGCCGCAGGCGTGCCGAAGCATGTGTGGGTGGACTGGGAAGCCCAGGCTCGCCTCCTCGCCGGCGCGAGTCATCATCTTGCGCACCGTGGCGGTGGTGAGCGGTCCCTTGCGTTCCGTCACAAATACGTAAGGCGTATCGGGGTAGTCGGCCTGTAGCTGGCGCAGTGTCCGAATCTCCGGTCCGCGTAACGGGTGGGTCGACGGGACGCCGTTCTTCTGCCGATGGACGTGTAGGAGTCCCAGTTTCAGATCCACCTGGTCCCAGCGGAGGGCGACCAGTTCAGAGACTCGGAGTCCGTGCCGGTAGGCGAGCATGATCATGGCCGCATCACGCACGCCATGACGGCCCAGCTTACGGGCTGCGCTCATCAGGCTGTTCACTTCGGCCTGGGTGAGGTACTCACGAGAACGGCGATGCAAGTTGCTGCGGCGGTACGGCGGTCGAACTTTCCCATTCTTGGTGGTTGGCTGGCGTTTGCCGGCTTTCTGTAGATCAACGACTTCTCCCATGGCCGACTCCTATACTTTCCCAATAACGATCATTATTGGGAAAGTATAGAGGCAAAGGTACTGCGGTCAAGGATCGCGATGCAATTGCTCAGCGGACTTGTTCGGCTTCGACCGCGGCGATGAGTTTGGACGGCTTGATCTTTAGGGTGTGGGCGAGGGTGAACAGCGTGGCCAGGGTCGGTTGGCGCAGGCCACGCTCCAGCAGGCTGATGAAGGTCCGGTCGAGGCCGGCTTCTAGGGCTAAGCTTTCCTGGGACAGGCCGGCGCGGGTCCGCAGGTGGCGCAGCACCTGGCCGAATGCCTGTTGTAGTTGGATCTGCTCCGCTGCCACGTGGAGCAAGGTGCCGTTTGATCGACTCAGGGTCTACGGACTATAGTCGTCAAACTGGATGCTTAAACATCAATAACAAAAACACTTGGCAATACCGAGCCGCCCCGATCACGGTGTTTTATCGATCGACCGTGTGCATGGGGTTTGGCGCTTGGGTCAGGATCTTCTGGGACTAATCATGCCTATTTCTGTAGATGACCTACTTAAAAGAATTCCAGACACAACAGAGAAGCTCGTCGCTCAAACGCGTCAGCGTATGATCAGCAGGATTAGGGAGCATGTACGAAAAGCGACGGGCTTATCACTCAATCGCTCATCTGCTAATCACTTGGCCGCAGACAATGACCATGTCGACAGCATCGCCGTACCTATTGAGTTGAAGCAAGGGAGGCCCGCAGTCATCGAGCACATCACGTTCGATGACAGACTTTGGATGCTGCCGCTTGTAGCGCCTCACCGTAACGATCTGGAGCGTATATCTAGGGCGCTTCCTGTACTTAATGGATTGCTCCAGACCATTTCTGCGGCTCCCCACGATGATCCATTTATAGCTGCAATACCCGGAGACGTTACCCAGCCCATTCAAGATACGACCAAGTATTTGCTGGAGATATTGGATCACGCAAATCCGGTTCAGAAGATTCTTGAAGTGGATAATGATGTGCTGGGAGTGTATCAATATGGAAGACTCTCAAAGTCGGGGCAAATACTCTGGCAGAGCAATATCGAGATATATTGGGCCATGATCGGGCTAGTCGCAGGACTTCTGGATGTGCGTGTTGAGGCATTAACCTGCGTCGTACTCGCCCATGAGTTGGCGCACGCATATACCCATCTGGGTGCGGACATTGACGGCCAGCGTTGGGACAGTAGCGTATTTTATAAGTGTGACCACGCTCTGAAAGAAGGGCTTGCGCAATATTATACGTGGCTTGCGTGTACAGCGATGGAAACTCATGTTCCTGGTATGTTCAAGGCATACGAGTCCCTGTTGGATAAACAGCCAGCCGCCTACCATGCGCATGAAAACTGGATCAAAGAATATACGCCTGAAATCATGCGAATGGGGTTGATTGAGGCTAGGCGTATGGAGGAAAAGCGTTTAGAGGGCTTTAACGAGATTCTCGAATCTGCGAATGGTAGGCTCAGAAGCAGCGTAGCTACGCATTGAATCTATCCATTGGCTGACGTTTGGGATGGTGAGTCATCTATGTCGTGTCGTGCAATTATGGATGAGATCACTAGGCTTGAACGCGTGGCGGATCTCCTAGAAAGCCGATGTCCAGCGAAGCAGACAGTTGCATGGTATGGGATGGGGGTTTCGCCGCCGGTCACGATTGCCGGGCGGATCAATCGGAAAATGCTTCTGCATCATATCCGTAAAACGCATGCATTCCTCTGTGAGCGTGCGCGGGCCTACACCGGCTAACCACCCTGTGGTACGTGCCTGTCCCAGGGCGTAATGGACTAGTGCTGAGATCTGGTTGGCTAGAAGATTGTGCGGTGCAGAATTCTTAGCATTTTTTAGCATTCTACTCGCCTCCATGGGGTTTGCTTACGCTCATGGGGTTCGCTTACGCCTTTTGGGGCAGTTTCCACTTCTGGCGCTCCAACGTTTGCCGGCCTCGGTCTTGGGGCCAGTGGAGAGGCCGCCATGGAGCCGGCATCGACCCGAGCGGTGAAGGTCCCGGCGCTGGCAAGGGGTCCCCTTGCGGGTTCTTGCGCCGCAGGTGAGACCGCGCAGAACCGCCGGCATGATGGGTTCTTCCGGCTGCGGTGGTAAGAGATGCGCCTCGAACTGACTGGCTGCTGCGCGCCAAGCCTCAAGTTCATTCAGGTATCGGTTTCGGTCGTCCCAGTGGTACCGCCACCATTTGCGTAGCTCGTCGTCCGAATATTGCTTCCTGTGTCCCTGCATAAATTAACTCCTTACGCGATGGCGTGAAGCGCCGTCCCCAGTAATTACTGGGGCAGTCTGGCAATCGTGACCGGATTCCGGCAGGTATCTAGTCGTGTGGTGACTGCTAGTGTGGGTACTCACTCCGCCTTCCTTGTCCACTGCGTGCAGTTGCGTCGGTCGGTGCTCCATAGGCCAGCCGGGTCTTCGGGGGCGCCAGCGCCACAGTGGCCTAGATTCGGGTGGCTTGTTGGTCTGAAGTTGTTACAGGTCGCGCAGGTTACTGGCATGGCTACGACAGGTGCCCGTAGGGGTGCGCTGCCACCAAATTCATCGCGAAGATGCTCAGATGTGGCGAAGGTGCTCACGCTATCTTGCTGGGCATCTTCGTGTTCCGTTGAGCAACTTCCGGGTAGCGCCCATTTCCAGCCGCCCTGCATCCCGGTCTTCGATGAACTGACCCCCAATGCTTCTCGTGCCCTCCGAATGGTTGCCCAGGAGTGCCCCGCATTCCCGGCATCGCGTTTGATGGCAGTGGCCGGTATCGGGCCATCGGCCAAAACACTGGTGAGGAACTCTTTGGCGTCGGATAGCGCCCCGCTGTCACTGTTGCTGCTGGTCGCATCTGCCTCTTCGAGCAGCTCACGGGCGGGTCCTTCCAGTAATTCACCCCACACCACGGATGAGGAGCATAGCCCAGGGTGGTCGGTCAGTTCATTTTGCTGTAGTTCATATTCGACACCCCCGTCGTCCGGGCCAATGTTGGACTTGGCACGGATAAATATTCTTCGGGTATGTCCATCTTCATCTTCTTTTTGGTGCTTAGCTGCAACCAGTACCACTCGTGCAAGTGCCCCGAATGCCAAGCTCCCGGTTATACGCTCCACCGGATCGCGCCCACCAGTACCTTTCGAGAAATGTGTGATGCCGACAAAGGCGCAGCGCATATCGGCAGCTAAGTCGACAAGTGGTTGGAGAGCACGGCGTACTTCAGCATTCTTATGAGAATCACCTGTAATGGCTGAAACGATGGGATCGACGATCAGAAGACGGACATCACCGATTTCTGTCAGCTTGTGTTGCAGTGGCTCCATATCCCGGGCTGGATCGAAAGCCCGCCGTTCATTGCCCTCGCGGATATCGGCTACGAAGTAGATACGGTCCATGTTGGCGTCAGAAAGAATCAGCCGGGGGACTAGTGTGTCGGCTGGATCATCTTCTCCTGACCAGATGACCACATTCCCGACAGGAGACCGTGTCCCATCCGGCCACTGTCCCCCGGTCGTGACTGTCGCGGCGAGCGCCATGCTAATTGTGGTTTTTCCGGTACCGGGTGCGCCACCAAGTACATGCATTTTCCCCGCAGCCAACCAGCCCTGCCAGAGCCATGTCACGGGCTCTGGCGTAATATCTGAGCCGCGGATAAGTTCTACCGTCTGCTTGCTGTCACTGCGGACAGTTGGGATCGGGACATCAGGCAGCACGGGTCACCTCCGCGACATACCTAGTGCCGGTCAGGAGATCCAGAATACGGTCTGTGCCGTCACGCATTACTGCCTTTAGGAGCTTTTCTAGCACTTCGCCATCGACGCTACCGCAACGCCAGAGCAAGACAGGGTCGGCACCCGCCAGGCACCGCCAATCGTAGCTGTCAGCTTCATCGCCTGGTGGTAACAGCGTGATGAGGCGGTGGCTTGCCCAGTCGCGAGCGGTTCGCCAAGCGAGTTCTCCGGCACACACTATCAACGTCGGGGATTTTCCGTTCGGAGATGAACCCCACCAAGCCTGGAGATTGCCACGCTTTCTTGCGGCGATAATTTCTTTGGCGTAGGGGGGTAGGCGTCGACGGCTAATATTGTTCATCGTGCCACCTCGTTTTCTGCATCCAGACGCTCGATAAGAGTGCGGATGTCCTCCACGCGCCAGGCAGTAATGCGTGGACCGAGTGTTTTGACTGGCTGTGGGTATCGGCCTGATCTTACGCCGGCCCACCAGGTCGATTTCCCGACTGGGATTATTGGCGGGATAGGGGGTTCTGCGTTGGGATTGCCAATGATTTGTGGAAGACGCAAATAGCCAGTTTCAGGCAGTTGATACATGCTGATTTACCCTCGGTCATGGATGTCCGGGGTAATCTAGTAACGGGTGGATGTCAGAAAAGGGGCTAATAATATGGCTGATTTATTGGGCCACTTCCGACAGGAGTTTTCTGCCTTCGCTCAGTAACTTTGTATATATATCGTAGTTGTCGCTGATAAATTGAAGAATCCTCCACTTGGGCATATCGGCATCTTGATGCTTGGCTATTCCCGCTAATAAATCTTCTAAGGCCGCCTTGTTCGTTGGCCGGATGCCGCTTTCCAGCAATATCGGTTTTCTGCGCTCAACTGCCACGTAAACAGCGACTGACCGTTCTCGTCGGTTTTTTTCAGGGCGGCGCCCCCTGCGCTTCTTCGCCATCTCTAGCCCGCGGGGCTTTCTCGGTCTGCCTCTCCGCCGTGCGGGAGTCTTATCGCTTTGTGCATAGCTGATCAGGGATGATAATTCGTCCTTGAGTTGTGCAATTTCTGTCTGATTGTCTAGTGTCGCGGCCAAGATATTGGCTGCTTTCTTCCAATCGTTCACTGCCCACTGGCTACGCAGAATGCCAAAATGTCTCTCCAGTGAGGTGAGTATTTCTTCGGACGACATCACGTTCTTATCTCTTGGGGTTTTTGGTTATGAGACTTCAATCGAAGCAATCCATCGATTGGCTGGCATGGTAATTTCGTATCGATGGCATTCCTTCGTCTTTGCCTTTCTTTAGATCGTTGACCGTATGGGGATAATAACGGCGCCGCTTTTTAGTGCGTCCAGATAATCTCCCCAGTCCTGCATCATGTTTGTTCGTTCAGCAATGAAGCGCGTCCGGTTGTAAGCGCGGCCCAGGGCATCAGGGACGCTATGGGCCAACTGATGCTCGATGATCTCGGGTGCATAGCCCAGGCGCTCATGTAGCAATGTGCGCGCACAAGCACGCCAGCCATGCCCGGTCAGCTCTCCCTGAGTATCGATACCGAGCCTCCGGTAGGCCGCATTGATCGCCATGTTGGACATTGGGGCCTTGGGCGAGCGACCGCCAGGGAACACCCAACCGCCCGGCAGGTGCCCGGTCAGGGGTTGGATGTCTTCGAGGATCGCGATCGCCTGCCGAGACAACGGCACCAGATGCGCGGTTTTCGTCTTGCTGGTCGTATAACGCCATTCCTTGGCCTCGAAGTCGATCTGCTCCCAGCGCATGGTGCGGAGCTCGCCAGGGCGGACGAAGAGCAGGGGCAGCAGGCGCAGGGCTGCCGCGACCACCGGCCCACCGTTGAATCCGTCGATGGTACGCAGCAGGCCGCCGACCTGGGCCGGCTCGGTCGGGGCGGCCATGTGCTTGGGCGTGCTCGGTGGCAGAGCCCCGCGGAGGGACTGGGTGGGGTCGGACTCGGCGCGGCCTGTGGCCACGGCATAACGCATGACCTGGCCGATGTGCTGCAGGGCGCGGTGGGCCGATTCGAGAATGTTGCGGCGCTCGATGCTCTGGACGACCGCCAGGATCTCGGGGGGTTTGATCTCGGCGATCGGCCGGTGCCCGAGGTACGGGAAGACTTCCCGTTCGAGGCGCCGGGTCACCTTGGTGCTGTGGCTGGGGGATCTGTTCGCCATGTGCTTGAGCAGCCATTCCCGGGCTACGGTCTCGAAGCTGTTCGCGGCCAGCTCCTCCTGACGCAACTTTTCGGTCCGCCTCGTCTCCCCCGGATCGATCCCTGCCTCCAGCAACCGCTTGGCATCGTCACGCTTGGAGCGTGCGTCCTTGAGGCTGGTGGCGGGGTAAGAGCCCAGGGCGAGCCGTCTCTCTTTGCCGGCGAATCGGTATTTCACACGCCAGAGTTTCCCGCCAGCAGGGGAGACCTCCAGGTACAGCCCACCTCCGTCGAAGAGTCGGGTGGGCTTGGGGCCGGGCTTCGCGTTCCGGATGGTGGTGTCGGTAAGGGCCATAATTCGATTCCCAGTTTTCAAAATGCCCCCAGGCATTCGGAGGATGCCCCCAAAAATGCCCCCAGATGCCCCCGATGTCAACGGCCAGCATTGGACAAATGCGGACAAAAAATCCAGTAAAAAAGCCCGCTTGTGCGGGCTTAGGGGGCGTGCTTGCTGGGGAAGTGGTGGGCCCGCTCGGACTCGAACCGAGGACCAAGGGATTCACTTTGTACCCGATATTTCTACCGGGAGTGGACTATCTCATCACCCTCAACCGGATTGTTAGGGCGCGGGACGCTCTAGCCTGTT
>JACDJA010001972.1_pt1 | contig 15749 bp, 12 predicted proteins | sample 7449241 | NCBI WGS metagenome assembly JACDJA01 (sample SAMN14253289, study PRJNA609438) | sludge metagenome | isolation source: initial anaerobic sludge | collected 2018-12-20 | reverse complement strand
TCCACCTGCTCTTGCGCTAGTAACTGGTCAAGCACCGCGGCCAACTGAAAAGCCCCGCCGATTCGCATCCGGCGGGGCTCATGGGCAGGCTTGAACGACGGCTAGCCGGCACGACCCCTCGAGCTGAGAATTAGGCCCCAGCTGATCGTCGCCCCGAACCGTGAATCCGTCATTGGCGCGCACTATAAGGGCGCCCTTCGGGCCGTGTCAAGGCGAATGTGCTCCTCGTGCGGCACAGCCGGCAGCTCACGCGGGACCGGCGTTCCAACCGAGGCGCCGGCCGGAACGCCGCGCCGCGGCCGTTCTCGGCGCCCGGACGTGACGACCGAGTACGCCGGTCGCCCGCCGGCGGTACAGAATCTAACCAGCTTTGCGTCTTGGAGGTCGGACATCGAAATCCTACGCGTATCAGGTTCATCCCGGCCGAACTCGGTGGCGGGCGCCATCGCGGCACTATTGCGGAGTGCCAGCGAGGTGGAGGTGCAGGCCATCGGGCCGCACGCCGTCAACCAGGCCGTCAAGGCCATCGCCATCGCGCGGTCGTACATCGAGTCCGAGGGGCTCGGGCTGCATACGGTCCCCTCGTTCGTGAAGCTGGAGCTCCACGACGAGGAGCGCACGGCCGTCAGGTTCCTGATCGAGTCGTTCATGCTGGCCGGCGAGGAGCGCTCGAGGAACGAAGACCCCACCTGACCTGGGCCCTTCCGCCGAGTGCCGGTGGCGTACATTGATCTGATGGCGAAGGGCGGCGCGCTTAACTCGACGACCGACCGTGGCGTACCGCGTGGGAGGCCCGGCGAGGCCGCGCGGCGGGTGGCGCTCGAGGCGCTCAACCGCATGGAGCATGGCGAGTTCCTCGCGCCGACCCTCAACGACCTGCTGGCAAGATCGGGCCTGGCGCGGGAGGACCGCGCCCTGGTCACGGACCTCGCGTACGGCGCGGCCCGGCGGCGCATCCTCCTGGACGCCGCGCTGGCGCCGCTCCTGGCCAAGCCGGAGCGGCTCCCCCCTGCCGTGCGCGAGATACTTCGCTTGGGGGCGTACGAGATCCTTTACCGCGGCACGCCGGCCTACGCGGCCGTGAACGCGTGGGTGAGCTTGACCAAGGCCGAGGCGAAGGCGCTCTCTGGCCTGGTGAACGCCGTGCTTCGGCGCGTGCGTCCCCCGGCGACCGCCGGCGACCCTGCCGTTGAAGCCTCGTTACCGTCATGGCTATACGCGTCCCTGGTGCGGGGCCTGGGCGCCGCAGCAGCGGGGGCGGCGGCGGCTGCCATGCTCGAGCCGGAGCCACTCTGGTTGACCGCCTTCAGCGAGGATGCCGAGGCGCAACTGACTCGAGAAGGCGCGACGGCGGTTCCCCTGCAAGTAAGCGTGCACCCGGGTTGGCCGAAGAGCCTTCGGGTCAGGGCGCCGTTGAGCGTGGACCGGCTGTCCGCCTTCGAGCTCGGACTCGTGCAGCCTCAGAACCCCACCTCACTGGCCGCCGCGCTGTTGCTGGGAGCTGGAACGGGCGACCGGGTCCTCGACCTCGCTAGCGGGGGCGGCGTCAAGAGCGCCGTGTTGGCGGCGCTGGGGGCCGAGGTGACGAGCGTGGAGTTGAACCCCCGGCGCGTGGCCGCGGCGCGCAAGAACCTGGCTCGGCTGGGCCTCGCGGCCGAGCACGTGATCGCCGACCTGACCCACCCTCTCGACCTCGAGCCGGCGCCCTTCGTCCTGCTCGACGCACCCTGCAGCGGCACCGGCACGCTCCGCGGTCACCCCGAGATCAAGCTGCGCCTCACGCCTGGCGACGTGACCGCGGCCGCCGCGCGCCAGGGCCTCATGCTGGAGAGCGCCGCCGGAGTCACCGCGCCCGGCGGCATGCTGCAGTACGCCGTCTGCGCACTGACCGCCGAGGAGGGCCCGGCCGTGGTCGCGGACTTCCTGGACCGCCACCCGGAGTTCCAGGCCGAGGACTTCGCCCTACCGCTGACCACGCTGGCCGTCGGGGCCGGCAGGTTCGTCCTGCCACTGGAGGGCCTCGACGGTTTCTACCTGGCGAGGCTGCGGCGGCGCGCCTAGCAGCCAACCGTAGCCCTGGCGCGGCGGCGCAACCAGCTACCATCCGTAGCCCTGGCGCACCGGCAGAATCCGCGGGCACCCCGGCACCGCTCATGGCGAACTCGCGCCATGCCCGGTAGTCTGACTCATGCCCGAAGTAGCGCAAGAGCAGGCACGCCGGTTGTCGGAACCACTATCCGACCGCGTTCACGCCGTTCTCGGCGGCGTGAACTGCGCCATCGTCGAGATCGGCGAGGGCAAGGCCCTGCTGGTCGACAGCGGCCAGGACAAGGAGTACGGCCGCAAGATCCGCAAGGCGCTCGAGGCTCTGGACCTCGAGCTGAGCGTCATCCTCACGACCCACAGCCACGCCGATCATTACGGCGGCAACGCCTACCTCCTGCGGCAGTTCCCCCAGGCCCAGGTGTGGGCGCCCGAGGTGGAGGCCGAGATCATCCGGACACCCTACCTGGAGCCCGTCTACCTCTTCCACGGCGCCAAACCGCTGCCCGAGCTGACCGGCAAGTGGCTGCAGGCGGACCCCTCCCCCGTCCACCGTGTGATCGGCGCCGGCGAGGAACCCGTGGGTGGCGTGACGCTCACCCTGGTCGACGTCCGCGGCCACGCCCACCGCCAACTGGCCGTCTTGGTGGACGACGTCCTGCTGGCCGCCGACGCTGTCTTCGGGGTCGAGACACTCGAGAAGTACCCGATACCGTTCGCCCAGGACGTGATGGGCCAACTGGCGGCCTTCGACACCGTGGCGGCCCAGCCGGCACGCTTGCTGCTGCCCGGCCACGGAGCCCCCACGACCGACCTGGAGGGGGTGGCCGACCTCAACCGCCGCGCCGTGCTGCGCGCCGCCGGCGCGATACTCGACTGTTGCCATGGCTCCTCCACCGAGGAGGTCGTCGCCGGCTCGGCCCGCGCCCTCGGGATCGTCATGACCGACCTCGCGCGCTACCACCTGAACTACTGCGTGGTTTCCGCCCACCTGGGGCGGCTGCGAGAACTGGGGCTCGTCGACTGCGCCGTCGTCGACTCGCGGCTCGAGTGGAGCAGGGCGTGAGGTTCACCAGCGCCGGCGCCGCACGCACCGTGACCGGGAGCTGTCACCACCTGGAGGTCGGCGACTACGGCCTACTGGTGGACTGCGGGCTCTTCCAGGGCGGCGCCGAGCTCGAGGCGCTGAACTCGCAGCCCTTCCCGTTCGATCCGGCCTCCCTGACCGCGCTGCTGGTCACCCACGGGCACCTCGATCACGTCGGGCGCCTGCCGCTGCTCGTGAAGCGGGGTTACCCCGGCGCCTTCATCGCGACCCGCGCGACGGCCGAGGTGGCCGCCGTGATCCTGCGCGACTCCGCCAAGTTGCAGGAGGAGGACTTCGAACGCAGCCTGCGCAAGGCGCGGCGCGCGGGGCGGGAGCACGAGCTGGAGGCGCCGCTCTACACGTCGGCCGACGCCGAGGCGGCGATCGCCCGCTTCAAGGGCATCGGCATGGGCGCGCCCGTGCCGCTGGGCGCCAAGGTGACGGCCACCTTCAGGCCCGCGGGTCACATCCTTGGCAGCGCCTACATCGAGATCTCGACGCCGGAGGCGCGCCTCGTATTCTCGGGCGACCTGGGCAACCGGGAGAGCACCATCCAGGCACCGGCGCTGCCGCCGGGCGAGTGTGACGTGCTCGTGATCGAGTCGACGTACGCCGACCAGGTGCACCCGAGCCGCGCCGTCACCGAGGCGCACTTCCTCGACGTGCTCAAGCGGTCCCTCGGCCGTGGCGGCAAGGTCATGATCCCGACCTTCGCCACGGAGCGCGCGCAGCAGATCCTCTACCTGCTCGATCGCTTCATGACCGCCGGCGACGTGCCGAGCGTTCCCGTGTTCCTCGACTCACCCATGGCCGCCAAGATGACCCACCTCTACCAGGAGTGCGCCAACGACTTCCGGCCCGCCATCGCCCGCCAGCTGGCATCGGACGACGACCCGTTCGAGCCGCCCACCATGCAGTACACCGTGACGGCCGAGGAGTCGAAAGCGATCAACTCGTTCGAGGGCGGCGCGGTCATCATCGCCGGTTCGGGAATGATGACCGGGGGACGCATCAGGCATCACCTCAAGCACAACCTCTGGCGCGAGGAGGCGAGCCTCGTGATCGTCGGCTACCAGGCTCGGGGCACGCTCGGCCGCATCCTCCTCGACGGGGCCCAGCGGGTCCGGATCTTCGGCGAGGAGATCGCCGTGAAGGCAAGCGTCGAGAACATCAAGGGGTTCTCGGCGCACGCGGATCACGACGACCTGATGGCGTTCTTGGAGCCCACGCGCGCCGAGAAGGTGCTCATCGTGCACGGCGAGCCCGAGGTGATGGACGGCTTCGCTGCCCAGTTGAACGCGACTTCTCAGCGCGCCATGACACCGGAGCGTGACGTGCCCATCGAATTGTAGTCAGCGTGCGCCGGCGCCTACTCCCCAGAACGGCCCCGGAACGTCGCCTAGGCGTCGTCAGCCACCTTACGGAGACGATGCCTCGTGAGGGGGTTGAATAGCCGTATGGATTGGGAACTGCCTGTCATAGCGTTGCGCACCCAGGTGGTGCTGCCGCGCACACTGGAGAACGTGGACGTCGGGCGACCGAAGTCCAAGCGGGCGCTGGAGGAGGCGCAGGCCGGTGACAACCGCGTCCTGCTCGTCGTCCAGCGCGATTCGCGCATCGACGATCCGGGCGAGGACGACCTCTACCTGGTCGGGACCCTCGCCGTGGTCAAGCAGGTCATCCGCCTGCCCAACGACACCCTGCAGGTCCTGGTGGAGGGCCGCGACCGCGCCCGCATCGAGGAGTACGTACAGGGCGGCGCCCTGCGCGCGCGGGTGAGCACCGTGAACGAGGTGGGCGTGGACCGCCAGGACGAGTCGGTCCAGGGCCTCATCGAGCAGGTCAAAGTGGCCTTCGGTGAGTACGCCCAGCAGAACAAGAACATGCGGCTCGACTCCTTCCACTTGGAGAACCTCCGCGCCATGAAGGAGCCCGGTTCGTTGGCCGACGTCGTGGCGAAGTTCGCCACGTGGGAGGTCGCCGACAAGCAAGCGGCGCTCGAGGAGGCCGTGGCGGTCAAGCGCCTCGAGCTGGTCTTCGGCTTCCTCACGCGCGACCTCGAACGCTTCGACACGGAGAAGGAGATCAGCGCCCGCGTCAAGCAGCAGATGGACTCGAACCAGCGTGAGTACTACCTGCGCGAGAAGATGAAGGCCATCCAGAAGGAGCTCGGTTCCGGCGAGGAAAGCGAGTCCGACGACCTCCGCGGCAAGATCGAGGCCAAGAACATGCCCGATTACGCCAAGGAGCGGGCCCTCAAGGAGATCGACCGGCTGGACAAGATGGCGGGCGGCTCGCCCGAGGCCACCGTCGTCCGCACGTACCTCGACACCCTCATCGACCTGCCCTGGAGCGAGATGGACGAGGAGCACCTCGACATCCTCAACAGCCAGGCGGTGCTCGACGAGGACCATTACGCGCTCGAGGAGCCCAAGGAGCGCATCCTGGAGTTCCTCGCCGTCAGGCAGCTCACCAAGGACGTGGAATCGGCCGACTACAAGGCGCCCATCCTCTGCCTGGTGGGTCCCCCCGGCGTAGGCAAGACGAGCCTCGGCAAGTCCATCGCGCGCAGCCTCAACCGGAAGTTCGTGCGCATGAGCCTGGGCGGGGTGCGCGACGAGGCCGAGATCCGCGGCCACCGCCGCACCTACATCGGCAGCCTCCCTGGCCGCATCATCCAGGGCATGAAGACCGCCGGCACCATCAACCCCGTCTTCTTGCTGGACGAGGTCGACAAGATGACGGCCGACTTCCGGGGCGACCCGTCGTCTGCCCTGCTCGAGGTCCTCGACCCCGAGCAGAACAACACCTTCGCCGATCACTACCTCGAGATCCCCTACGACCTGTCGAAGGTCATGTTCATCACCACCGCCAACTCGCTCTCCACCGTGCCGCGGCCGCTCCTCGACCGCATGGAGGTCATCCACCTCCCCGGTTACACGCTGGTGGAGAAGCTGGAGATCGCCAAGCGTTACCGGGTGCCGCGGCAGTTGCGCGACCACGGGCTGGCCGATCACCTCACCATCGACGACAGCGCCCTGCGGCGGATAGTCACCGAGTACACCCGCGAGGCGGGGGTGCGCAACCTCGACCGGCTCATCGCCAAGACGGCCCGCAAGTCCGCCAAGGAGTTCCTGACGACCCCGTGGGAGGGCGTGCGCAACGTCGACGCCGAGGCCGTTCGCGGCCTCCTCGGAGTGCCTCCTTACCGCGACGAGAAGGCCGAGAAGGAGCCGCAGGTAGGGCTGGCACACGGGCTCGCGTGGACGTCGGTAGGCGGAGTGACGCTCGACATAGAGGTAGTGGCCGTTCCAGGTAAGGGCGTCGTCACTCTCACCGGCCAGCTCGGCGACGTGATGAAGGAGAGCGCGCAGGCCGGCATCGCCTACTTGCGCAAGCACGCCGGCGATTACGGGATAGCCCCCGACTTCCACGAGAAGCGCGACCTGCATGTGCACGTTCTCGAAGGGGCCACACCCAAGGACGGCCCGTCGGCCGGCATCGCCATCGCCAGCGCCGTCGTGTCGGCCCTCACGGGCCGCCGCCTGCGCGGCGACGTGGCCATGACGGGCGAGATCACGCTGCGCGGCCGCGTGCTACCCATCGGCGGCGTCAAGGAGAAGCTGCTGGCGGCGCACCAGGCCGGCATCGGCACCGTCATCCTGCCTCAGGACAACGAGGCCAACTTAGAGGACGTGCCGGAAGTCATCCTCGCGGATCTCGAGGTCGTGGCCGTCAGCGACTTCCACGAGGTGCTCAAGTTGATGCTGCTGGCCGAGGAGAGCAGCGAAGCTGCCGACTTCGTCCCGCCCCCCGACGACGCGCCGGGTGCTCAGCCGGGGGCCACTGCCGGAAGCTGAGGCCCAGGTCGCCTACGCCGTCAAGTAGGCGGAGAGCCTGGACGGAGCCAAGCACGCCCCAGGCCGCTCCGCCGGGTCGAGCGCGGACCGCCCATCGCCGACCTAGCCGCCTGGGGGCTCCGGTGCCACCCACGGGAGCAGGGCCAAGAGTACGGCCTGCACGTACAGTTCCGACCGCGTGACCAGGCCCCGGCTCAACACCCCCGCTGCGCCGGGGCCGTCCTTCGCCCTCTCGAGGCCGAAGGCAGCGTCCAGCGCCGTGCCCAACTCCGCGCCCCTCATCACGGGCCCGGCCAGGTGGTCGGGAACCTCGAACGCCGCGCTGCAAGCGCTTCCCTCCAGGCCGTAGCGGTCAACGGCGACCACCCACGCGCTCGTGAACAACCGGGGCCCCGGCGGTTCGGCGCCACGCCCTTCCCCGCCCCGGGCGGCGGTCGGGCGCCACGCTACTCCGGCCTCTATGCCGATGCCCAGCAACGCGCCTGGCACCAGCCTCTGAGCGCCCGCGGCCCTCGCCCGGGCGCCCCGGAAGGTCTCCTCGTCGCCCACCGGCTGGTTCGCCACGTGTGACGGGGCTCGAACGGGCGTCACGGCGACGAACCCGCCGTGAACGCGCCGCAGCGCGGTCTCCACGGCACTGACCTTCGCCGGGCTCACCGACCCCAGGGCAACGCGGCCCAACGTCGCAATCGCCTCGGCGGCGACGCCGGTCAACAGGGGCTCACCCCCGCTCAAGCGCCCACCGCCGAGCGCAGGACCTCGGCGTCGCCGGTGAGTCGGTAGGTTCCCAGGGCCGCAGGTAGGACGACGGTGCCGCCTTCACGCACCGTCGCCTCCTCGCCGCCGCCGCTCACGGTCAGCTCGCCGCGCACGCTCACCAGGATCTCCAACGAGCGACGCTCGGTGCGGTACTCCCTCGTCTCGCCGGGCATCACCACCCGATGGTCGAGCACGAACTCGGGAAGTGCGACCAGCCGCGCGAAGCCGTCGCCGACTGCCGTGACGGGGTTCGCCGGCGGCGGCGCCCCGGACAGATCCGCCACCGCCAGGGCCCTGTCCAGGTGGAGTTCTCGTGGTCGGCCGTCGGCGGCCAGTCGGCCGTAGTCGAAGAGGCGGTAGGTGAGGTCGCTGGCCTGCTGGATCTCGAAGAGGAAGCACCCTGCCCCAACGGCGTGGACCGTGCCGGCGGGGTTCACCACGACGCTCCCCCTGGCGACGGGCAGCCGGTGCATGAGGTCCGCGAGCGTGCGCTCCGCCACCGCTTGGCGCACCTCCTGCTCGGTGAGCGGCCGGCGAAACCCCCACAGCACGGACGCCCCTCGCGCTGAGTCCAGTAAGAACCAGGCCTCAGTCTTGCCGAGGTGACCGCTGCCAGGGTGCTCGCGCAGCGCGTAAGCGTCGTCCGGGTGCACCTGCACGGAGAGGTCCTGGGCCGCGTCGATGAACTTGGCCAAGAGCGGCACGCGGGGGCCGTAGCGCAGCATGGCGGTCTCGCCCACGAGGTCGGCCTCGGCGGTGGCGGCCACCATGCCGAGGGTATCCCCCGAGTGCGGCCCGTTCAGGACCACGCTGGAGGCGTCGAGCAGCCACGCCTCCCCGACCGGCTCCCCTTCGGGGCCGCTGACCGGTAGGTCTCCCCTCCCGCCCAGCCACGCGGCCAGCCGCGACCCGCCCCAGAGCCGGCGGTACAGGTGCGGACCGAGGACCAGCGGGTACGGCTCGAACCCCCCGCTCACCCCGCGGCCGCCTTCGGAAGCTTCTTGCCGGGGTTCATGATGCCCGCGGGGTCGAGCGTGTCCTTGATGGCGCGCATGAGCGCCAGTGCCGCGCCGTGTTCGCGCTCCATGTACTTGAGCTTGCGCAGGCCCACACCGTGCTCCCCCGTGGCGGTGCCGCCGGCGTCCAACGCCCGGTAGGTCATGCGGTCGACGATGCCCTGCGCCGCCACCCGCCGCGCGGGATCGTCCTCCATGTACAGCGTGAGATGGAAGTTCCCGTCGCCGACGTGGCCCACCAGGTTGGCGTCGAAGCCGTTGGCGGCGCAGTCGTCGAGCGCCGCGGTCAGCGCCTCCGGCAGGTTCGAGATGGGCACCGCCACGTCCGTGACCAGGCTTTCCAGCCCGGGGTGCGAGGCGTTGGAGGCGAAGAGCATGGTGTGGCGCGTTTCCCATAGCCGCGCGCGTTCCGTGGCGTCCGTGGCGGCCTCGAACGCGGTGGCCCCGGCGTCCTCGGCGAGGTCGCGGGCCAGTGCCACCTCGGCCCCTATCCCTGCCGGGTTGCCGTGGAACTCGAGGAAGATGGTCATCTCCTCCGGGAAGCTGGTACCCGAATAGGCGTTGGCGGAGCGGATGCTCGCGGCGTCGACCAGCTCGCAGCGCGCCACGGGCACGCCGGCCTGGATCAGCCGGGTAACGAACGACGTGGCCTTGAAGGCGTCGGGGAACGGCAGTCGCGCGGCCGCGGCAGCCTCGGGCAGCCCGACGAGCCTGACGGTCACCTCGGTGATCACCCCCAGCGTTCCCTCGGCGCCGGTGAACAGCGCGCACAGGTCGTAGCCGCTGGCAGACTTGCGGGCGCGGTTACCGAGCCGGAGGATCTCGCCGGTGGGGGTCACGACCTCCAACGCCAGCACGTAATCGCCCGTCGTGCCGTAACGAACGGCCGCCGTGCCCGAAGCGTTGGTGCTGACCATGCCGCCCAGCGAGGCGTGAGCGCCGGGGTCTATCGGGAAGAACAGTCCGTGGCGGCGCACGTGCTCGTTCAAGCGCGGGTACGTGACGGCGGGCTGCACCACCGCAAGGAGGTCCTCGGGGTGCGCCTCGAGGATGAGGTCCATGCGCCCCAAGTCGAGCGAGATGCCTCCGGCCGCGGGAACCGTGTGTCCCTCCAGACTGCTGTTGGCGCCGACCGGGGTAACGGGGACGCCCTCTCGTGACGCGAATTGCAGCAGGGCGGCGACCTCGGCCGTGCTCTGCGGGTAGACGACGGCCGCAGGGATTACGCCCTTGGCGTAGGACTCCCCGTGGGAGTGTTGAGCGAGCACCGCGGCGGACGTGTCTACACGGTCGGCGCCGAGCAGGCTCGCGAGTTCGTGGGCGACGTTCATGGGCCCTACTCTAATGCGGAGGCCGGCTTACCTACCTCGCTGCCTGAGCCCTTCCGGTGGCCGGTAGGCCGGGGACCCCGCGCGGCAGCCGGTAGGCCGAGGACCCCGTGCACCAGCCGGTAGGCCGAGGATGCTTCACGGCAGCGGCAGGCCGAGGACCCCGCGCTTCCGGTGCCGCGACGCTACACACTAGACGTTAGGCAATAGGCACTAGGCGCTAGACGTTACGCAAACGCGGGTCCAGCACGTCCCTGACCGCGTCGCCCAGCAGGTTGAAGCCGACCACGGCGAGGAAGATGGCGAGGCCCGGGAAGAGCGACATCCAAGGTGCGCGCAGGAACTGCGTGAAACCGTCGCGGATGAGCAGCCCCCACTCCGGAGCGGGTGGCTGCGCGCCGAGGCCGAGGAAGCCCAGGGCCGCCACGTCCAAGATGGCGGTGCCGATCGACAGGGTCAGCTGCACGATGAGGGGCGCCATGCTGTTGGGCAAGACGTGCATGAGGACGATGCGTGGGGCGCCCGAGCCCAACGAGCGCGCCGCCTGCACGTACTCGGACTGCCTGACGGACAACACCACCGAGCGCACGATCCTCGTGTAGATGGGCACCTGCGTGATGGAGATGGCGATGAGGGCGTTGGTGAGGTTCGGACCGAGCGTGGCCACGATGGCGATGGCGAGCAGAATGCCCGGGAAGGCGAGCAGGATGTCCATGGACCACACGATGATGGTGTCCGTCCAGCCACCCACGTAGCCTGCCAGGAGGCCGAGGATGGTCCCCGTGACCACGGCGAAGGCCACGGCCGCCAGGCCTACGCGCAGGCTGATGCGTCCGCCGTGGAGCACGCGAGTGAACTGGTCGCGGCCCAGCTCGTCGGCGCCGAACCAGCGCTCCGCGCTTGGGGGCGCTAGGCGGGCGCGGAGGTTGCGGTCGCGCGTGGCGTCGTAAGGCTTGATGATGGGCGCCAGCAGCGAGACGAGAACCAGGAACAACACTATGCCCATCCCGAGTACCCCGGTCGGGTGACGGAAGAAGCGCTTCAAGGCGTCGTTGCGGCGCTGGGGGGAAGCGGCCTCCAGGCTCACGAGTACTGGATCCTCGGGTCGATGAGCCCGTAAGACAGGTCGACGAGCAGGTTCACCAGCACGAACATGGTGGCCACGAAGATCACTCCGCCTTGGATGATGGGGTAATCACGCGCCGAGATGCCGTCGTAGACCCAACGCCCGATGCCCGGCCAGCTGAATACGGTCTCGGTGAGGATGGCGCCCGAGAGGAGGGTGCCGAAGCTGAGGCCGATGACGGTGATCACGGGCAGGAGCGCGTTGCGTAGCGTGTGCTTGCGCACCACGACGCGCTCGCTCAGGCCCTTCGCGCGCGCGGTGCGCACGTAGTCCTGGCCGAGCACCTCCAACATGGCGGAGCGGGTCATGCGCACCACGATGGCGAGGGGGATGGTGCCCAGAGCGACTGCCGGCAGCACCAGGTGCCTGAGGGCGTCCCAGGTGGCTGTCAGGTTGCCGCGCAGCAGCGAGTCGAGCACGTAGAAGCCGGTGATGGGCTGCAACTGGATCTGATTGGAGATGCGGCCGGACGGCGGTAGCCAACCGAGGACGACGGCGAAGAAGTAGATGAACACGATGGCCAGCCAGAACACGGGGAACGACACGCCCGAGACGGCCAGCAGCATGACCCCGGTGTCGGCCAACGTGCCGCGCCTGAGGGCCGCCCACATGCCGGCGGGCACGCCAACCGCCACGGCCAGGAACATGGCCGCGAGCGTCAGTTCGAAGGTGGCTGGGAACCTGTGTTTGAGGCTGTCGGTGATCGGCACCAGGGTGAAGATCGAGCGCCCCAGGTCGAGGCGGATGAGGCCGCCCATGTACGAGAAGTACTGGCTGTCGAACAACGCCTTGACGTTACCGGTCTCCTTGAACTTGGCCGTGTTGACAAATAGAGGACGGTCGAGCCCCAGGTCGGAGCGCAGGCGCTCTACCAGGCTGGGAGCAGCCCGCTGTCCGAGCATGGCGACCGCCGGGTCGCCCGGCAGCACGCGCGTTAGGAAGAATATCAGGAGGGTAACGCCGATCAGGACCGGAATCAGGCCAGCGACGCGGCGCAGAACATAGGCGGCCAAGCTTCAACTCCAAGCTGATTCGTGGGACGCGTGCCCAACCCTCGAACCCATCACCGAGCGCGCCCCACACGTGCCGTCGGGCGCGCCGTACTCAAGATAAAGGATGCCGTGAGGCGCCCGAGAGAATGGGCGCCTCACGCGAACAAGTAAACCTACTCGGTCTTGGTGACCGGGATCAGGCTCACCGAAGAGTAGCCGAGCGGGCTGGGCTGCCAGCCGTCGATGTTGGCGCGCACCGCGTTCAGCGAGCGGTTGTGCGCCATGGGGATCGAGATGGCCTGGTCGGCCACCGTGTCGTTGACCTGCGCGTACAGCTCGGCACGCTTGGTCTGATCCGAGATCTGGCGGGCCTCGTTGAGGAGGGCCAGGGTCTCGGGGCTGTCCCAGCCGAGGCTACCGGCGGCCGAGGGGCCGAAGAAAGTGAGCAGGAAGTTGTCGGGGTCGGCGTAGTCGGCGTTCCAACCCAGCATGTACATCGGGAACTTACCGGTCGTGTAGTCGGCCAGGTAGGTGGTCCAGTCTTCCGTCATGAGGTTCGCGGTGATGCCGACGTCGGCCAGGTACGAGGCGACCGTCTCGGCGATCGGCTGCGGGGCCGGGAAGTACGGGCGGCTGACCGGCATGTACCAGAACTCGGTCGTGAAGCCGTCCGGGAAGCCGGCCTCGGCAAGGAGCTCCTTGGCGTGCTCGGGGTCGTACTTGTACGGCCAGGGCTCGCCGTGCCCGAACAGCACGGGCGGGAGGTGATCCTGAGCCACCACGCCCAGGCCCTGGTAGAAGGCATCGACGATAGCTTCGCGGTCGATGGCCGTGGCGATGGCGCGGCGCACCAGCACGTTGTCGAGCGGCTTGTTCATCTGGTTCAAGGCGATGTAGCCGACGTTGAGTTCCGAGTCGGCGATGGCGACCTTGAGGTTGGGGTCGTTCTCGACGGTGGGGAGGTCGTCACTAGTGAGCAACACGGCGATGTCGATGGTGCCGGCCTGCAGTTCCGCCAGGCGGGCGGTGGGCTGATCGATGCCACGGAAGATGACGCGTTCGACCTTGGGCTTCTCACCCCAGTAGTCGTCGTTGCGCTCGAGGACCACACGCTCGCCCTCGACCCACTCGACGAACTTGAAGGGGCCGGTGCCCACGCTACCGACACCCGGAGTGCCGTAGTTGACGCCGTTGGCCTTGACCGCGGCGGGGCTGTTGAACTGGAAGTAGACGGCGGCGAACAGCGCGGGGAGGAACGGAGCGGGCTGGGTGAGCGTGAGTTCGACCGTGTACTGGCCCGTTGCCTTCACGCTCTCGATGAGGTTGCCCTCACCGATGGGGCCACCGAAGACCCAACCCCAGGGCACGAACGTCTTGCCCTGGTCGCGCCCGCTATAGGGATCGTTGGGGTCGTTCCAGCGGTCGATGTTGAACTTGACGGCCTCGGCGTTGAACGGCGTGCCGTCGTGGAACTTGACGCCCTGACGAAGCTCGAACGTCCACACGGTGGCGTCGTCGTTCGCGCTCCAGGAGGTAGCGAGAGCGGGGATGAGGTCGGTCTTGCCGGGCGCGAAGTCGACCAGGCGCTCGGTGATCTGAGAGCTGACGACCAGCGAGTTGCCGTCTTGCGAGTCGACGCCTTCTAGGGAGGAGGGGAAGCCGCTGGCCCCGAATACCAGGGTCTGGGCGCTTGCCAGGCCGAAGGTCAAGAACAGGGCGAGTAGAACTGACAGTCTCTTCATGTAGCCTCCAATATCCACGACGTGGACAGCACGGAAACTCCGCGGACCCCGCGTCTCCTGAGAGTGGCGTTGCGCGGCTCCGGCTGTGCCTACGTTCGACGCTCACGATGTTATCACGTGAAGTACCTCACAACGCAGCCCCTTCGTTGACGGACTCTTCATGAGGCGGATGGGCGGGGTAGTGAGCCCGAGCGCTTGGAACAGCGAGGGGGTGCATGACCACGGGGCCGGCGATGTGGGCGGTGGACCCGAGCGCATGGGCCCGCGAGGTTCGGCCCGACTAGACCAGGGTTGCCGGCCGAGGCACGCCGGGCACGAGGCGACCGTCCACTAAACGCAGCGTACGCACGCCGGGCCTGTCGACCAGCCGCTCGTCGTGGGTCACGGCCACGACGGCGGTGCCTTCCTCGGCGGCGAGCCCAAGGAGCAGGGAGAACACCGCCTCGGCCCGCGCGTGGTCGAGGGAGCCGGTGGGCTCGTCGGCGAGTAGCACCCGCGGCCCGAGGGCGAGGGCACGGGCGACGGCAGCACGCTGCCGCTCCCCGCCCGACACGCGCGAGGGCGGGAAATGCAGTCGCTCGCCCAGGCCCACTCGCTCCAGCAGCTCCTTGGCGCGCTTGGCGTCGGGCTGCCCGACTATCCTGCCGGGCATCATCACGTTCTCCAGAAGCGAGAAGTCGGGCAACAGGTAATGGTTCTGGAAGATGAGGCCCACGTGCCACGCCCGCCTGGCGGCCAGCTCCCGCGGTGGATGCTCGTGCACGGCGAAGTCGCCCCAGTAGATCTCGCCGCCGTCGGGGCGGTCGAGGCCGCCGAGGAGGTGCAGCAGCGTGCTCTTCCCCGAGCCCGAGGGGCCGAGGACCGCTACCACCTCGCCCTCGTCCAGCGCCAAGGACGCACCTCGAAGCACCGGCACATCGCCGCCCGGAGCCTTGAAGCGCCGCACCAGATCGCGGGTCGCAAGTGGCTGACTCACGGGGTTACTATAATGGCAAGCTGAAACCCGTCGCTCGCCCAAGTTTGGAACCCATCAACGGGCTGCTCGAAGTGGAGTTGGTGTGAACAGCGAACCGGATAGCAACCAGCTACTTCGCCTCTTGAGGAGCGTGCCGCTCTTCCGTGACGCCCCGGAGCGGGCGCTCGAGATAGCCGCGGCAGCCGTCCGCAAGCGGGTCTACGAGCCAAACGCCACCGTCTTCCAGGAGGGCGATCAGGGCGAGGCGCTTTACATCGTTTCGGCCGGGCTCGTGAAGCTGTCCAAGGTCGACCTCGGGGGCCACGAGAAGACGCTGGCCATCCTCCAGTCGCCCGAGTTCTTCGGCGAGATGGCCCTCCTCGGCGAGACTACCCGCAGCGCCACCGCCACCACCCTCGGGGAGATGCACGCCTACCTGCTCTTCAACGACGACTTCCGGAAGCTCATAGCCGACTACCCGGCCATCAGCCTCAACCTCAACGCCACCCTCGCCGAGCGCCTGCGCGGCATGGACGACGAGTCACAGATCCTCTCCTACAAGGACGCCCAGGGCCGGGTGGCCTACGTGCTGCTCAGGCTGTATCAGGGCGGCGTCGTGGAGCGCGAGGAAGAACGCCCACTGGTGCGCCTCACGCATCAGGAGCTAGCGAACCTGGCGGGCACGTCACGCGAGACCGTCACGCGTGCCCTCAAGGCGTTGGAGGCCGAGGGGGTCATCGAGACGCGGCCGAAGGAAGTGTTCATCACCGACCTGGACTGGCCGGAGGTGGAGCCGCACCTGCGGGCGCGGCTCGCCAAGCGGACAGCGGGCGCTACCCGC
>JACDJA010001970.1_pt1 | contig 15760 bp, 12 predicted proteins | sample 7449241 | NCBI WGS metagenome assembly JACDJA01 (sample SAMN14253289, study PRJNA609438) | sludge metagenome | isolation source: initial anaerobic sludge | collected 2018-12-20 | reverse complement strand
TTGTGAGGGTATTTGCGACGGAGATGAAACGGTGGCGGAATACAACGAGAAAGTGAGTGCCGCCATCAAATCACTTCACGAAAACAAACCGAGTTTTGCCATTCAGGGCAAAGGCCGCACCAAGGGCGAAATAGGATTTGCTTTGGTGATAGCGGGACAGTATAAAGGATTCGGCTTTTTTGACCGAAATGAAGCGATTTTAAAAGTGGAAGATTACGAGCCTTTTTTGAAATTGCAAGTTGCAACCTATCACACACACGCTATAATTAGAAGTCATCTTAAGAAGAACGGGGAGGCGAATGTGGTGAGGTTTGAGTCTACTTTTTCTGATACTTCCAAGCTCCCTGTTGCAGAAATAGATTTATTTGATTTTATGGTCCAGCCGTAAACTAAGACCTAACAGGTTTTTAAAACCTGTTAGGTCTATGATATAACAAATAAATTTTATCTTAGTATAAACCTAACAGGTCTTGGAGACCTGTTAGGTTTATTTGGAGTCTTAATATTAATTGGTTATGAAACAAGATGTTCTAGAACTTGATGCGACCTATCATATTTTTAATAGAGGGAATAACCGTGAAAACATTTTCTTTGAGGAAAGGAACTATTTCTATTTTCTCCAGTTACTGAAAAGACATATTCTTCCAATTGCAGATGTATATGCGTATTGTCTTTTGAAGAATCATTTTCATCTTTTATTAAAGATTAAGGATGAAAAAGAAATACTCCCCAAATATCAAGAAAAACCTCACCTACCTTTTTCGAATATGTTTAATGCCTATGTAAAAGCAATAAATAAAATGTATTCCCGCAGGGGAAGTCTTTTCCAAGAACATTTAAAACGTAAACGAATTGAGGATAAGAAATACTTTATTCAAGTTCTGGCATATATTCACTTGAACCCAATAAAACACGGATTTACAGATAATTTTATAACCTACCCTTACTCCTCTTATAAGGCTTTCGTTTCAAACAAAAATTCCCATATTGATAAAGAAACTGTTTTCGAGCTGGTGGATAGGGAGAGTTTTGAATATTGGCATCACCAACGCGTAATGGGCCTAGAAGACATTATGGATTTATGAAAAAACCTAACAGGTCTTAGAGACCTGTTAGGTTTGAATATTTAATCTCCTCAAAATCCGTAATTACCTTATCCGCTTTGGAATAATCCTGGTTTTCAGAATTAGGACTTTTAAAACCTACACAATAAATCCCTGCGGCCTTGGCGGCGGTAATTCCGTTGGTGGAATCTTCAATGACCATACAGTTCTTTCGGTCTGTGTTTGCAAGTTGGGCGGCTTTGATGAAAATTTCGGGATGGGGTTTGGAGGCTTTCAAATCGGCACCACTAATTTTTGCCTTAAAATATTGGTGGAGGTCGAAGCGGTCAAAAATTCTTTCAATATTTATCATTGAAGCTGAAGAAGCTAGCACCAGTGTCAGGTCGTTGTGATAATAATCCTTTATTAAATCCAAAACCCCATCTATCAGATCCAGATCATCATCAGTTTGAAAAAGCCGCTTAAAGTGCTTCCTTTTTATGGTCATTAAATTCTCAGGACCATCGGTCAATTCAAAAGTCTCTACCAAGGTCCGACAGATTGGAAGCGTGGCCTGCCCCGTAAAAGAACCATATAGGTCATCCGACACGTCAATTCCTACATCTTCAAACATACGATAATATGACTTCCTGTGTAGGGGTTCGGTATCCACGATTACTCCATCCATATCAAAAAGAATTGCTTCTAACATTTTTTACCAATTTTATGCGAAGGTACCATGGAAAGTAGCTTTAAACAATTTTATAGACTTTTCCAATTAAAAAAGGTTACTAAAAATTAAGCAACCTTTTTTCTATTTAGCTTATTAATCCTCCAGACTTAATCAGTATATGCCATAAGGGTAACTCCTATGCCTAAAACTGTTCTATTAAATAATTAATTAGATCAGTAGTGGTAACAATGCCAACAAGTTTATTGTTATCTACAACCGGAAGCGCATGAAACTCCTTCTTTGCCAGAATTTCTGCAACCTCTTTTATTGTGGCGGTCGATTCAACAGTAACAAGATTTTTTGTCATGACCTGTTCTATTGTAAACATATTATATACAGTTGTATCCACAGATTCCTCATCCTCATCCACTGCATCGGCAAAACTAATTCTCAAAAGGTCTGTATAACTTAACATACCAATTATCCCTTTCGCATTCACAACTGGGATGTGTCTTATTTTTTTCGACTTAAATAAACGCTCCGCAGTCTCTAAATCATCCTTATGATTTAACGTGATTACATTTTTAGTCATAATGGAAGATATTGGTGCTCTCGTTTTCATAATGGCGCTTGGTTTAAATTGAATAACAAATTTAGGAAAACAGATGCGTTTAAAATATGACCGTAGTCATTGGCACCAAATAGTCCTCGCTTTTCAACTGTAATATCTCCCGTTCTTAAATATTCTGGCCTTAGGCATCAACTTATGTTTCCATTCCAAATAACATACAATGCCTCCCCAATTCCTTAATAATGGAAGTTCGCTTCCGTTATAAGAGGATCGGAATCTTTATCTATCTGTGATTTTTATAAAGTTCAAACCTCATAAAAATTCAGACAAGAAGGAGAATGAATTAAGCCGTTTTTCGTGCTCATAGATATGGGAAACAATTATCAGCTCATCGACTTTCGTTTGTCCAATAAATTTTTCCAGTTTCCGTCGCACTGTTTCCTTACTGCCAACAAACGAATATTGCATCATATGTGAAATATGGGCTTCTTCCATGGGATTCCAAATTTGGGACATATCTTCCACCGGAGGTGGTAAGGGCTGGCGCGTATTTCGTATGATGTTCAGCATAAATTGTTTCATACTGCTGGCCAAATATTCGGCTTCTTCATCTGAATCGGCAACCACGGCATTAACGGCTGCCATGGCATACGATTTTTCCAGCTGTTGGGAAGCATTGAATCCCTTTCTATATAGATGAAGTGCCTCGTGCAAATGGTTGGGTGCAAAATGGCTGGCGAAAGCATAGGGCAACCCCAGTTCCGCGGCAAGTTGTGCGCTGAAAGTACTGGATCCAAGCAAATACAACGGCACTTCCAGGCCTTCGCCTGGAATAGCGCGCACCTTATTTTTATTGTCACTCTTGGAAAAATAGTGTTGGAGCTCTTGAATATCCCTGGGAAAATCGTTCACAGTTTCCACCCGATCCCGTCTTAAGGCTCTTGCCGTGTTTTGATCTGTTCCCGGAGCACGGCCCAGGCCCAAGTCTATTCGGTCAGGATAAAGAGTGGCCAGGGTTCCAAACTGTTCGGCCACAATTAAAGGGGCGTGATTGGGGAGCATTACGCCACCTGAACCCACGCGAATGGTCTGGGTTCCTTGGGCTACATAACCTATCAGCAGAGGCGTAGCGGAACTCACCAAACTCTCGGCATTGTGGTGTTCTGAAATCCAAAACCGGTTATAGCCCAGTTTTTCCACGTGCTGGGCGAGGGAAAGACTGTTTTCCATCGCTTGTTTATGCGAACTTCCCTGGATCACGGGAACCAAATCCAGTATGGAAAAGGGTATGTTCTTATATTTGTTATTATCTGACATGAATTAGTTCTTGATGAAGTATTACAATTTCATTTTGGCCCGCTTATATTGAAGTGGCCAATCTATATCTTGATTGAGAAAATGTGCAAACTGCAGTGGAAGATAAGGGCGTCTCAAACTCTCCCTGGCATATAGTATCAAATCGGCCATGCCTTTTTGTAAGATTTCTTCTGAAAGTTCAGCAGTTGTGATTTGTCCAACGGCCCCCGTTAGTATTCCAGCTTCCTTCCTGATTTTGGCTGCAAAATCGGCTTGGTAACCCGGAGCACTTGGGATAGTGGCTTTTGGCACATTTCCTCCTGAGGAAGTGTCGATCAAATCCACATCCAATTCTTTTAGTTTTCTTGCAAGTCTTACCGAATCTTCGCCGGTCCACCCACCTTCGGTCCAATCGGTAGCCGAGATTCTTACAAAAAGGGGGTTCTCCTCTCCCCATTCCTTTTTCACTTTGGCGGTTACTTCCAACAACAATCGGATGCGATTGTCAAAACTACCGCCATATTCATCCTCCCGCTTATTGGCCAAGGGGGAATAAAACTGGTGAAAGAGATATCCGTGGGCGGCGTGGATTTCCACCACATCATAGCCCGCTTGTTTTGCTCGGCGTGTAGCAGCCACATAGTCGTCTTTCACTTTTTGGATTCCCTTTTTGTCCAAAGCCGTGGGAACGGATTCCCCTTCGCGGAATGGCAACGCGGAAGAAGAAACGGTTTGCCACCCATTTTCTTGGTCCGGCGCTATTTTTCTGGATCCATCCTGGGGTAAATGATGACTGGCCTTTCTTCCAGCGTGCGCCAATTGGATTCCTATCAAAGCATTTTGTGAATGACAGAAATCTACTATCTGTGTTAATTTTTGAATATGTTCATCTTTCCAAAGTCCCAAATCCCCATAACTGATCCTTCCCTCTGGGGAAACTGCTGTCGCTTCCTGAATAACCAAACCAAAGCCACCTGTTGCGCGGCTTCCAAGATGTACCAAATGAAAATCGTTGGCAAAACCGTCCTCGCTGCTGTACATGCACATAGGGGAGACCACCATTCGGTTTTTGAAGATTGTGTTGCGAATTTGAAGGGAAGAAAAGAGTTTGTTCATAATAGGGATTTTAAATTTTTTGTTGGACGTAAGATGACAAGACATAAGACCCACGATTTTAATAGGATTTTCGAAACGTCTATTTTCGGTGACCACCCACAAAACTATGAACAAAATAAGAGGAAAGGTTCTGATTGAAAGGGTTTATCATATTGTTAACCTTTGTGGGGTTTATGAGGGTTGGAATTACGACTGAAGGGAATTACGACTGAAGGAAGGCACGACGGATTTAAAGAATCCGAAGGATTCCCATATTTATAGCCGTTTTTATGAAAAAGATATTTGACCCCGTTGGGGTCATATCCGGCGCCATCACATTTTTCTATAAATATGTAATCCCTTTGGGATTTTTCACGGGTGGGACTTTGGTTTTCTTGCAAGGGACGCCATTGGCTTTCGGTAAAGATGCAAGGAATCTCGTCGAAGCTCCCATCGTTCCCAATTAAAATCCAGATCGCCATTTTCGATTTTGATCTCCATCCCCCTTCGGTCAAGTTTTGATTTCGATTTCGTTCCGGCAGCTATCGGGATCGACTTCATCTTTCTTCACAGATATACTTCTCAATCATATATCGCGTAATGGGTTTGAGGGTTTTTCCCGTTTCGGGATGTCTTCCGAGATCGGTGAAATATTCCAACTCTCCTTTTTTGTTTTTCCCGTACCAAAGTTGGGCACGCCCTTCCGAAGTGAAAAACTGGGTATTGCAATCCGGTTTGATTTTTTTAAAATGTTGTATCTGGTTCTCATTGAACAGAAGAAGGTGTCCTTTTTCCATTTCGCGGGGATCAAAATCTGTTTCCACATAACGATTTCCTTCCCAGACCATCCACTTTTTCTCATTTATCGAATTGACAATCAAAAAGACCAGCAGACATCCCAGGGCAATAAAAAGGGTAGTTCGATTTCCTTGTAAAAACCGACTTAAGAAATACACCTTACTCCCTTTGGTTTTCCCCGCCTCCTCCTTCCCAGATATTGGCTTATGTGTTTTTACAAGTAAATCTGAAAAACTTTCATACCCCAAATATCGGGATAGACCATCGCGTACGGCTTGTTGTTTTATTTCTATCTCCTCCCCCTCCAATGCAGCCTTGTAATAATCACGCAGCCGTCTTTCCCCAAATGGAAAATTGCACTCCCTTTCGATATAATCAGACAGCACTTCGGCCATCCCTCTTTTGGAAGGTGAGGGGACGCCTTGATCCTCCAAGGAATCCGCAGCTTTCTTGAAGGCTTTCAAAATCAAATCCTTGTGCATCATCCGAATGGTTTTCTAAAAGTTTAAAACTACAAAACACATCTGAGATTCCTTGGAAATTCTTTTCCAATTTCTTTCCAATCAACTTCCCACCCATCCTCTTTCTTCTCCATTCCTTTGCTGGAGTATTGATCCATAGCCTCAGGTATACCGGGGCTTAGCCAAGGTTTCCGTACTGATATCGAAAAGCATTTATAGGGAGATGGCATGTGAGAAGTAACCCCTCGCCCTATAAGCGCACGCTTCGCTTCTCACTATATAAATAATGTTCCAGCCTTTCTGGGGCGGCCACTTTAGTACCCACCTCTAAAAATATTCAAGGATGAAAACCTCAGTCATGATAACCTCTGTGATTTTATTAAACATATCACTTTTTTCCTGCACGCCACAAGCAATTTACGAGGACGGGGAAGAGACACACGCCTGTTGTGGTGATGATTTTGATGCACCGCCCACCCCGTCACCTCCCGATTCGGGTGGATGATTGTATACCACTGGAAATTTCTTAATTTAGGGGGATGAAATTTTCAATGGCCCCAATCCTCTTCTTATCTTTTAGGCTGACCTGTAGTTTTCTGTTTATCAGCAATCTCGGTTTTTCCCAAAATAAGATTGACAGTACGGATTTTTACCAGAATGTTCTCCTTTTCCCTAACAAGGATTCCAATATCTCGGGCGCATTTTCCTATTTTGAGAAAGAAGTGGAGAAAGACCTGAAAAATAGCGACACGTTAAAGGCCGTACTGAAAATGCGGATAATAACGATTGGACAATTAAAAATGGGAGCCATTTATGAAAGTGAGACCACGGCAATCCGCGCTCTTGGCCTATTGGATGATTTACCGATAAACGACGCCGTACAAGATGCCCGAAAAGGCTTATACATCGATTTGGGGAAAGTATATAGAAACTTGGAAAGCCCGGGAAATGCCCTTCGATATTACGACAGGGCACTTAAGGTAAGCCCGACCAAGACAGACAGTTTATTTGTAATCAACAACAAGGGAAATGTATTGGCCGACATGGGGGATCATGGCTTGGCAGAGCAGGAATTTTCCCAGGCCTATAAAATGAGCCTACAATCTACAGACAGCCTGGCCCAGGCCCGTGCTTTGGATAACTGGGGATATTCACAGTCTAAGCTTCGGCAGCCTGAGGCGTTGCCCAATATGCTGCGCGCTCTGGGAATAAGGCTTCGCCACAACGATCTTACCGGCACCTATTCCAGTTATAGACATTTGGCCCAATATTATCACGAACGCGGCGATAGGGAAAAAGCAAACGAATATGCCCAAAAGGCATATCAACAGGCCAAGTTAATCAATAGTCCCTCTTTTTTGGAAAACGCCCTGACCAATCTTTTAAAGATAAGAAGCGATTCCATAGCAAATGAATATATCGCCCTGAATGACAGCATAGAGAAAGGAAAATTAAAAAACCGGAACAAGTATGCCGCCATGCAATATGACATTGCCAAAGAAAGGGAAAAAACAGAGACCAACCGGTTGTTACAGGAGCGGGAAAAACGAAAAAGGCAGACCTATCAATTTTTAGGTGCGTTGGCAGTCATCCTGGGGTTCGCTATTTATTTTATACAGCGGTCACAGAACCGAAGAAATACGCTTCATCAAATTTATCATACTGAAACCAGGATCTCGAAAAAAGTGCACGACGAAGTGGCCAATGATGTGTATCATTTAATGGCCAAAATACAGGGAAAAACTGGAAAGGATGATGAACTTTTGCTGGATGACTTAGAGCATATTTATAAAAAAACCCGGGATATTTCCAAGGAGAACAGCGCCATTGAATTAAAGGAAAATTTTTACGAGCAATTAAATGATCTGTTGTTGAGCTACCAAAATGAACAGGTGAAAATTACCATGCACAACATTTCCAAGGTGGATTGGAAAGCTATTTCAACGATCAAAAAAACCACAATCTATCGGGTGTTGCAGGAATTGATGACCAATATGAAAAAACACAGCAAGGCGACACAAGTTCTTATCAGTTTTCAGCAGAATGGGAAAAAACTTCAAATAAAATATGTCGATAATGGAGTTGGCTGTGAGATCAAAAACAAAAATGGCCTCCAAAATACGGAAAACCGTATAAAAGCCGTGAAAGGAACTATTATTTTTGACAGTACTCCCCGAAAAGGATTCAGGTCAACTATAATGATTTAATTATGTTTAAGAAAGTATTACTATCGGAAGACATCGACACCATCAGCCAAGGGGTCATGGCTGTTATGGATGCGCTGCGTATAGACAATGTACAGCAGGCACAATACTGTGACGACGCCTACCTAAAAATAAAAAAGGGGGTTCTGGACAGCACTCCCTTTGATCTATTGATTACCGATCTTTCCTTTAAGGTAGATCACCGGAAACAAAGTTTGCCCTCTGGGGAGGCCTTGATTGAGAAAGTGCGAAAGGAATTTCCAGAATTAAAGATCATCGTGTACTCTGTGGACGACCGCGCAGAAAAGATACGTACCCTAATAAGGGATTTTAAGGTAAATGGTTATGTAGCAAAAGGAAGGAGCGGTTTACGCGAATTAGAGAATGCCATTGTCAGTGCCTACAGAGCGGAGACCTATCTTTCTCCAGAGCTGGATTACGTCCTGAGATCGAAGCCCGAGGTGGAGATTTTGGATTCCGACATCACCATGTTGCAAATGCTCTCCGAAGGCAATTCCCAGGATCAAATAAGCCATCGTTTTAAAAAGGAAAACATATCCCCGAGCAGTTTGAGTTCGATAGAGAAACGTCTAAACCGATTGCGTATGCATTTTGGCGCCAATAATGCCATCCATTTAGTGGCCATAGTAAAAGATTTGGGACTGATTTGATCGTAGGAGTTTCCAGGACGCCGTACTTTTTATGGTTATTTATCAGTATTGTCCGAGAAAGAAACAAGATGCTTCGATCCTTCGATCCTTCGATCCTTCGATCCTTCGACAGGCTCAGGACAGGCAGGCTCAGGACAGGCAGGCTCAGGACAGGCAGGCTCAGCAACTGCCGCTACAAGAGCCAAGAACCAAGACTAACAAGTAAAACACTGATAATGTAACCCATAAAATTAAAAGGTAGACGGAATTATGATATTTCAGTTTTATTCTTAGACAAATTGAAAAAGAAGGTATTATTTAAGCTACCCCTCGAAAGTCTTTCTTGGTCTATCTTTTACGGGATTCTCTAATTTTAGTCGGACAACGATAGTTATTTATCTTTTTAGTCTCCCTTCAATTTTTTTCTCCAGGGTCTTGACCTATACGGTGTTGCACTTTTAACTAAAAAATTTCCCTCTTCTACGGAAAACCGTAAAAAATATCTTTTGATACCTCCTAACTTTGGAGTATAACTCAAAGGCCCATGTTTATTCTGGGGAGAACAACTGGGTATGAGTTATACCTCAATCCCCTATCCGGGTATTCCGGATGGGGATTGTAATTAAAAAATAAAAGAGCGGTAGTCGCTACCGCCACTGATTCAGGAAACACAAAAAACACACCCATGAAAAACCTGCTATTTATTATCATAGCGGTTGCTATTGGACTTCTACTTCAATCTTATAAGCCCATTACCAGCCCAGGAAAAGAACCCAAAACAGAAACGGCAACCACAGATTTTTGCGATGGATGGGAAGACGGTTACTGCGAGGGATGGAAGGACGTGAAAGGACAACTTGCCATTTGCCCCATCACCCCTATATGTCCAATTCCAGAAATAGGTCAAAATTCATATAGAGGAGGCTATAATCGCGGTTTCAAAGCGGGAATGAAAGCAGCCAATAAAAATTAAAGACCCATATAGGGTTGAGATAGGTTGCACATTCGAACCCCCCTCCCATATCCTTTTGCCTTGAAAGCGGGGGACAAGGAGATTTTTAAAAAGTTTAAAAGTAGAATCCGAATATCCCCGTAATTCCAAATTTTCGGGCACCCGGATGGTCCAGATAATTCCCTCTAAAGTTAAAGTCCAATCTAAAGATCCTAAAGATATTGCCTATACCAACGCTGTATTCCCAATACACATCCTCGGGTGCCTGATACACAATATTTGAGGCATTGATATCTTTATTCTCTTGTGAAATAGTGCCATATACCGCTCGAAAGCCCACTATCTCCCTGAGATCGAGTTTTCGGATCAAGGGGATTCGGGAGAAAATCCGGCCCCCGAAATCGTGCTGTAGATGGAGCGAAGCATAGGTATCGCTAACAAATTCATAATAATCCAATTGGGTAAAGGTATTGTAAAGACTGAAGTAAGTTTGGTTCCCAGGAATGGGGTTGAGCAAGCTCAAGGGAACGGCATCAAAGGTTTTTCCCAATTCCACAGTGGAAAATAAGCGTCCGAGGCCACCGATATTCCAAGGTTGTGAATAAAAAGCTTGAAGTTTTTTGTACTCAAAATCCCCGCCCATGATGTTTTTTAGGCCATAACTGTAACCCAAATAAAAGGAAGGGAAATTGCCTTCGTTGACAACCAACTGCTCCACGCCATAACCGGAAGTTTTTTTACCCGGCGTATAGTAGAAACCCAATTCGATCTCGGGTTGCTTTAATTCACTTTTAATTTCGCCTGTAAAAACATCGTCTTCCATTACCTTATAATCTATACTAAAAGTATCCGTTGCCGATTTGAGGGTACGATAAGATCCCGTGATTCTGACGACAAAGTTTTTCCAGGGTTCAATATCAAAACCAACAGTGCTTAGATTAATATGGGAAAGTCTGTCATTTCTACCCACTGAAATGAGTGACGAACTTGCCAAGCTCCGGCCCAGGACGTCATTACTGGTGGTTAAACTAGCACCCGTTTGTTCAACATCGCGTCGGTTGCCACCAAAAACGGTAAGGCGGGAACGTCTGTCGAGAAGCCATTTGGCCGATATGCCATATTTAAAGCGATCATCCTTGAATCCATATGCTCCAAACCCTTCAACACGCCATGGATCATTCTGCCCAAAATAGGTTCGTCCCCCCAATCTAATCCGCATGCCTTCAGCTTCATTGTACCCAAAAATGGAGAATATGGGGCCGATGTCAAAATGGTCCACCTCATAATATCCACTTGCAAGTGTAGCCCCAAGATTATATAGCGCTTTAAATCGGGGAACCGTCTTTAAGGTATCGAGCATTTTATATACTCCTTTTTCGTCCTTGCTCAATTTCTCCATTCTTTTTTGCTCCCAATACTCATCGGGGCGATTATAGACTTCCTCTTTATAAGGATCTACTTGCTCGCTGTAAAACTTCCTATCTTTTGGAATGTCGAAAACGTAGTGGTCATAAAGCGTGGTTCTTTTTCCGTAGATTCCCTGTGCCGATTCCTTTTTCCGAAAACTGAAATCGCTCATAAAATAATCACGGGTGATCAAAAATATGGAATCGTTCAGCACATCAAATTTTTGCTCGATATACACATCCCGCACCCAGTTTATGTTCGCACTTTTTGAAGCCTGCAAATTTATTTCCTTAATGGCCCAAGTGGTATCATTCACCCAAAAATCACCCTTAAAAGTAAGTTCATTTTTCCTTCGTGGATAGTATACGATGTTGTAGCACCATTTGTTATCGCGATACGAACTGTCGCGCAGCACATAGTTGTACACATCGATTCCCGTTCGGGAAAGAGGGCTGGTAAAAGCCTTGTCAAAAAACTTTAGATAGTTATCATACACGTCATAGTCACTGTAAAGATCCTTCACAAAGGCAATAAGAGCTTGATTGTTCTCGAAGCCCGAGTTTTTATTGCCCTGGAGAATCTCCTTTTCCACATTTAAGAGATTGTCGCCGTAAACCTTTGAATACGATTCGTTTATAAAGATTGGCAGATATGTTTTTCCAGTGACATTGGATGTATCGGTTTGATCAAAAATAAACTCCATCCCCTTAAAGATCTTGCTTTCCATAAAACTACTGTCTATGGTATTCAGGTCAAATTCCAATTTTTCGTATTTGTCGTATTGGTATTGATTGAATTTTTTCACTCCGTTCTCTCTTCTGTTTTCCCATATCTTTCGGAGAATGTCCAGGGCAGGGTTATTTTTCTTAGAAGTCTTACCAGTATAGATGACCACTTCGCCAAGGGCCGAGGCTTCTTCTTCCATCACCACTTCCATGTTGTAGGTGGTGCGCTTTTCCAAGGGCACCTCCTTGGTGGTATATCCGAGAAAGGAAAAAACAACTGCCGGATAGGTCTTCGAGCTTTCTAAATAGAAGCGGCCGTTTTCATCGGAAATCGTTCCTTCCTGTGAATCCTTAAAAATTACGTTGGCAAAGGGAACCGGCTCTCCCGAATCATCCTTTATCGTCCCGCTAACCTTGGTTTGGGATACAACCGAAGCACTGATCATTAAGAGTAAAAATAAAAAGAGGTGCTTCATAGGTACATTCCAAATCTCAAATTTCCAACAAATTCCAAATCTCAATAAAACACAGGACCACGGCAAGAAAGATCTTCACAGTATACAGGTTGCGGCAGAAGGAGCCTTTTCACTTTCGGGACCCTGAAAATCCATCTTTGGATTCCTCTGTTATGGGTGAGTCATCGATTTCTATGGCTGTTCTTCAGGGCACATCGAAAATAGAGCTGTGAGCCATTCTTTGGAAGGTGTTATTTCACATATAAAACTTTTTTGACCGCTTTGATCACATCCTCACTATTGGGCAACCATTCCTTTAAAAGAACCGGAGAATAGGGAGTGGGGGTGTCTGCTGTGTTGATTTTTATAATCGGGGCATCCAGATAATCAAAAGCTTGGTTCTGGACTATATAGGTAATCTCGGTAGCGACGTTTCCAAAAGGCCATGCTTCTTCCAAGACCACCAATCTATTTGTTTTTTTAACCGACTCCAGAATGGTTTTATGGTCCATAGGGCGGACAGTGCGCAGGTCGATGATTTCACACTCAATACCTTCCTCGGCCAATTTCTCAGCAGCTTTATAAGCTTCCTTTATAATTTTTCCGAAAGAGACAATGGTGACATCCTTGCCCTTTCTTTTAACCTCGGCCACACCCAGGGGTATCAAATATTCCCCTTCTGGCACTTCTCCCTTGTCGCCGTACATTTGTTCACTTTCCATAAAGATCACAGGATCGTCATCTCGAATGGCACTTTTCAAAAGACCTTTGGCATCGGCAGGATTGCTGGGCACCACTACTTTTAGTCCAGGACAGTTGGCATACCAACTTTCAAAAGCCTGGCTATGGGTAGCTCCCAATTGGCCAGCAGAGGCCGTTGGCCCGCGAAAAACGATGGGGATATTAAATTGTCCCCCGCTCATTTGCCGCATTTTTGCCGCATTGTTTATTATTTGGTCAATGGCAACCAGGGAAAAGTTGAAAGTCATAAATTCTATGATGGGGCGGTTGCCGTTCATGGCAGATCCAATGCCCACCCCGGAAAAGCCCAGTTCAGAGATGGGAGTGTCTATCACGCGTTTAGGACCAAATTCGTCCAACATTCCTTTACTGGCCTTATAAGCCCCGTTGTATTCGGCCACTTCCTCGCCCATTAGGTATATGGTCTCGTCGCGGCGCATTTCCTCACTCATTGCTTCTGCAACGGCTTCTCTGAATTGTATTGTTTTCATCCTTTTAAATTGAAATGTAAATAACTAAAACCCGACAGCCATCGGAATCGGAAAACAAAAATAAAACTAATTATTGGTTTGGGACGAAGATTTATAGGAAATGCATTTTTTATGTGCATAAGATGGGGCTCGCCGATTTTAATGAGACAACAATGGTTTTCAATAAAAAATTGAATATTTTTAGCGGAAGGAAGAATCAACCCAATAGTTTAAACTGCATCGTATGTTCAATATCCAACTTTCCGAGATATTCAGAAATGTCATTGTGAAGACACTCAACGAAAAGGGGGAAACTCTTTTTGAAGGGGACGGAACGCTGATGGCCGCAGACGATAGGATACAGTTCAATATTTATCTCGATGTGCAACAGGATCCTTCCCTTCTGCCCGTACCCGTAAGTGAATTAAAGGGACTACACGATTCCTTACGGAAGAAACTGCCCGCGTATATTGGCATTTCCCAAGTGAGGTTTAAATAGGCAGCGGGCTCCTCTTGTATGTTTCTTTGGAAAAGTGAAAAAAACCGACAAAATATTTGATTAACATTGTTTTAACATTTATTTTTAGGCAATCCTAATCACTTCCACATGAAAAGAACATTACACCTCACCTTCTTTTTATTGCTTTCCCTTACCCTTTTTTCACAAGAGATAAAGATTGATAGTTTGAGGAGGGTATTGGAAACTTCCAAGAGTGATACAACCAAACTCAATACATATAATCATCTTGTTAATCAGCTTGGAAGCCAAGATATATCTCTGGCCGAACGGTATTTGGATTCGATGATTAACCTATCTATAAAGGTAAGTTCCAAAAAGCATGAGCTCACGGCATATTCCCATAAAGGAATTCTTCTTTTTCGGCAGGGAAAATTCAATGATGCCATTTTAGAATGGAAACGCGGCTTAAAAGACAAAGAGATCGATAAAAATCCATTGCAGAAGTCAAATTTTTTACACAATATAGCTATTGGATATAAAGCCTTTAAAGAGAAAGATTCTGTCTTAAAATACCTGCTGGAGGGAATAAGATTGAATGAAAGCGAAAACAATGATATAGGATTAATTGCAAATTACTTTGGGATTTCCGATTATTTTTTCCAAGAAAAAAAATTCGATAAAGCCAGTGAATACTTGAACAGACTCCAATCAGTAGCACTTAAGACTAGCGATAAACACGCCTTGGCTCGAGTCAATATATTGTTGGGAAATATTAGCCGTTTGGAATACGATTTTCAAGATTCTCTAAAATATTTCAACGCTGCTCTTTCTTATTATACGACAGAGGAACCGCATAATCTCATAATGGTAAGAGGGTTAAAATATGAGATGATAAAAACTAAAATTAGACAAAAACGATACGAAGAATCAATTGTTGAACTTAAGAACTTAAAAGAGGAATATGAAAGTCTTTTAAACGACCCTAATTTTTGGCATCAGGTAAATCTGGATTTACTATTTTCATTTAATAACACTGAACGATTAAATGAGGGCTTGCCTCTCTATAAATCTCTTGTCGAATCGGATTTGGAACTAGATGAAACTCTTACAATATACACACTCCGGACAGTTTCCGGATTTGAAGTTCTTTCTAATCGCATTAACGACAGCACTCTTACCCACATTATTCGCGCTTGCAACCTAGCCAAAAAGCTAGGAATGGGAGAAGATCTCTTGTATTGTACCGAATTATTTACGATGTATTATTTAAAGAAAAAAGAACCTGATATCTCCTTCCGATATCTATTGGATGAAAAAAGAATTAGAGATTCTTTGAGCTTTTTAGAAGCAAAGGCAATCAATCTTTCACAAAAACGAAAATTCAATGAGGCCGCCAAAGAAAAAGAAAACCTCGCCCTCCAGCAGCAGAACGCACAACAGGCACTGCTAACCGAAAAGGAAAAGACACAGAAGACGGTTATGGCAGGCGGGCTGGCCGTTTCGCTCGCCGCCCTGGGGATTTTCTTTTTTGTTTACCGCAAAAATCAAAAACAGAAGCGGGAGATAGAAAAACAGAAGGACTTGGTGGAAAAACTCCAGCGCGAGCTGCACCACCGTTTAAAAAACAACCTGTCGTTTATCGACTTCTTTATCACCTTGGCCAAAGGGAAATTTCCCGATCCTGCCTACCGCGCAAAATTGGACGAGCTGCAGAACCGTATCAACAGCATGTTTGAAGTGCACAAGCAGCTTTACCGAA
>JACDJA010001967.1_pt1 | contig 15792 bp, 15 predicted proteins | sample 7449241 | NCBI WGS metagenome assembly JACDJA01 (sample SAMN14253289, study PRJNA609438) | sludge metagenome | isolation source: initial anaerobic sludge | collected 2018-12-20 | reverse complement strand
TTCTCGTCCTGCCTGCTTTGCTTGCTTTGAGCGGTTGCGCCAATCTACCGCAAACAGCAGGTAATGCGCCGATGGCGTCCAGTGCCGTAGATGATGGTTCTTCTTCTGACGACGTGGATTACAGCATCCTGCCCGCCATTAACACGCCAGAGCAAAGTGCGCGAAAGGCGGCCTGGATGAATGATGGCAACCTCTGGCACTACATCGCGGCTCGATTCACCCTGCCGATTCCCAATAACCCTCGGGTTCAGCAACAACTGGCATTTTATTCCAGCCATATTGATTACCTTGAGCGTGTTACTGAACGTGCAAAGCCTTATCTGCATATGATCGTGGCTGATTTGCAGGCCAATAATCTCCCGCTGGAACTGGCCTTGTTGCCGATTGTTGAGAGTGCTTATCGTCCTGGCGCCGTCTCATCCAGTAACGCAGCGGGTATCTGGCAGTTTGTTCGGAGCACGGGGGACCATTTCGGGTTGCGGCGAACGGTCTGGTATGACGGCAGGCGAGATATCAAGGCATCCACCGATGCCGCAATGCAGTATTTTACGCGTCTGCGGATCATGTTCAACGACGATTGGCCCGTTGTTATCGCCTCCTATAATGGTGGTGAGGGCACGTTACAGAATGCTATTGCCTACAACCAATCCAAAGGGCTGCCAACCGATTTCTGGGATTTGACCCGAATCAGTAAGGAGACGGCTGATTACCCCGCGCGACTTTATGCGTTGGTGATTATTTTCAGTAATCCGGAGAAATACGGCTTCCACCCTTATCCGATCCCGAATCAGTCTGTGGTGACCGAAATCGCGCTGAATAAGTCGGTCAATCTGAACAAACTGGCTTCGCTGACGGGCGTGTCGCATGACGAGCTCTTTCACCTGAATCCCGGTTTCGATAAATTGATTACCGGGCCGGAAACGACCAGCCTCCTGGTGCCCAAGAGTTTGGCGTCACAGTTCACGCCGACCGCTCTGGAAGAAGCCGAGAAATCGGCCATGAACTGGGGTCGCTATACTCTTCGCCGGGGCGATAATTTTCATAAGCTGGCCTACCGTTATGGTTGTGATGTGGATGAGCTGCTCAAGGTTAATCGTTTGAGTTCGGCCTATGCCCACCCTGGAGAAACGATCATTGTTCCTTTGGGCCGCGGCAAGAAACTGTTGGCCAGTGGCGCAGACCAGCTTTATACGGTGCAAAGCGGGGATTCGTTATGGGGATTGGCCCACCGTTTCGATATGGACCTTGCGGACTTGAAGCGTATCAATGGCCTCAAGGCCAAGGATCCAATTCATCCGGGCCAGAAATTGATCGTGGCTGCGAAACAAGAACATCTGCGTGCGGACAACAAGCCAGTGAAAAGTAGTGGCGAGTCATCGGGACACTATGTCGTTCAGAAGGGTGATACCTTGTGGAATGTGGCCCGGCGGTTTTCGACGACAGTTCAGCATTTGGTCGCTTCCAACCGACTTGATTCTTCGGCTCCACTCAAACCGGGTCAGGTTTTGATGATTGCTGGAAACTGAAATGTCATGCGTTCGGCCAATCTGCGCCGTTTAGACAGACCCGCTTCAATAAAATGAAGACAATAAAAAACCCCGCTCAATGGCGGGGTTTTTGTTGGTTCATTCAGAGTTACTGGATGGTGCCGCAGGAAACGACTTTGTCGCCTGATTTCAGCGTGTATGAGAGAACATCGCCTTCGAAGATCGAAGCGGTTTTCACGTCAACCACGGTCTCGGACTTGCCGTTAACCACGTTGGTCAGTGGGTATTTAACCTTGTTGGTTGCTGCATCGCGGCAACGGCCTTGGTTGATGGAGAAAGTCAGAGGGCCTGCAATGTTTTTACCCTTGAAGGTCGCGATGAATTTGGTTTTGTCGACGGCAACCGGAATGATGTTGATTTTGCCGAAAATGTCAGAACCGTTCATCGGTACAGTGTGTCCCAAAAACTGAACGTTCGGGTTGACGATCACTTCTGCCTTGGGTTTGTCTTCTGCTTGCGCGATGCCTGTCATCATGCTCGCCACAGCGGCTACAAGGATAATTTTTTTCATGAATGCCCCTAAATTGTTTTTTTCACACGAACTGAACGCCAGATTGTTTCTAAGCGTTTGGCGATTTTAGATGATTCTGACCCCAAACGGTTCCCTTTTATCACCCTGTTTCAGAATGAAATTATTGATTGGAGGATAAGAAAACTCTAATTCTCCTGCTTGGTGTTGCCAAAATACCGCTCGTGATTGTAGCAAAGTGACTCTGTTTTAGGTACCTATTGCCCAAATGTGCGGGTACCTGCTCTACGGCGACAACAAACATAAAGCGACTGCATTGACGCTTGCTACCGTTGCGGCCTACATTGATCGCCCCGGTTCATGAGCTATTAGGTGCTTTGCATGAGTGAGACGATTTTCTCAAAAATTATTCGCCGCGAAATTCCAGCCGACATCGTGTTCGAAAATGATCGCGTCCTGGCTTTCCGGGATATCAATCCCCAGGCACCGGTACATATTCTGATTATTCCCAAAAAGCCCATTCCTACCGTGAATGATATACAGGCGGAAGACGCCCCTTTGATCGGTGAGTTGTTTGTCGTTGCGGCGCAACTGGCCGCCGAGGAAGGGATCGCAGAAGCAGGTTATCGCACGGTATTCAATTGCCGGGATCATGGCGGGCAGGAGGTCTATCACCTGCACCTGCATCTGTTGGGCGGGCGACAAATGACCTGGCCGCCGGGTTGATCGCTTGCTGATTACTGGGGGCACTCGCGCTTGAGCGATTGGTAATTCTCAAACCGCCGGCTGTCCAGTTGGCCATGCGCAACTGCCGCCCGAACGGCACAGCTGGGTTCTTGACTGTGGGTGCAGTTGTAAAACCGGCAGCCTTCGGCAAGTTTCAGAATATCCGGAAAGGCGCGGTCGATGGCTTGGGCGTCTTGCGCTGCCACGGCGAAATCTCGCACGCCGGGTGCGTCAATCAGGCCGCCTTGCATGTGATCGAGCCGAAACAGGGTGCTGTGTCGCGTGGTGTGCTGACCTTCCTGACTGTGGCTGGATAATTCGTTGACGGCAGCGGCGGCAGCCTGAGAGGTGATGCTGCGGGCCAGGGATGTTTTACCCACGCCGGATAAGCCGATCATCATGGAGATCTTGTCGTGCAGCACGCCGAGCAGGTCGTCTATCCCTTCGCCGGTTTTCGTGCTGATGCGCAATATATCGATGTCTTGCGCCGCCCAAAGGGCTAATGTCTGCTCGATGAGCTTTCGGTGTTCGGTTTGCGTTGTTGCCAGAAGATCGACCTTGTTCAATACGATAATGGGGGTGGCGGGCAGGTCGAGGGCGGCTACCAGGGTGCGTTCAACCACGTTCGGGTTCATCCAGGGTGTCGGGGCCAGGATGATCAGCACCTGATCAATATTCGCCGCCATCAATCGCGCTTTGCCGTGCGTGTCCGGTCGAATCAGTGTGTTGCTGCGTGGATAGACGAATTCGATGATTTCCCTGGCATCTTCCCCTGTGCGCCACCCCACGCGGTCGCCCGTTGTGAGCACGCCCAGCGTGCGGCGTGCGGTAGCGCGTAGCAGTTTGCCTTCCGCATTTTCGATGATGAGCTCGGTGCCGTGATGAGTGATCACGGTGGCTTGTTCCAGCGATTGGTCCGGTGCGGACTGGCGGCTGGCGATCTGGTTCTTTTGGCGGTCGGTCAGTCTGATTTTCATTTGAGCAGGAACAACGTGGCCAATCCCAGAAAGATAAAAAACCCGCCGGAGTCGGTGATGGCCGTGATCAATACCGAGCTGCCCAGAGCGGGATCACGGCCAAGTCTCATCCGAGTGACGGGGATGGTGACACCGAAAAAGGCGGCGGTCAGGAAGTTCAGGCTGACGGCCGCTGTCATGACGGCCGAGAGCGCAGAGTCTCGATAAAGTGCGAAGGTAATCAGGCCCAGAATGCCGCCCCAAACGATCCCGTTGATCAGGGCGACACGTAGTTCCTTGCTATACAGGGTGCGGATGTCCCTGTTATCCAGTTTGCGGAAGGCCAATTCACGGACGATCATGGTGATGGTTTGATTCCCCACATTTCCCCCCATCCCTGCGACGATCGGCATCAGCGCGGCCAGTGCAACCAACTGTTCGATGGCACCATCGAACAGGCCGATCACCCGCGAGGCAATCATGGCCGTGACCAGGTTGATGGCCAGCCACGGCGCGCGGTTTTTCACGCTTTTGAGGATGGGAGCGAAAATATCCTCCTCTTCACGCAGACCGACCTGAGCCAAGCGCTCTTCATCGCTGGCTTCCCGAATGAAATCGACCACGGCATCGACGGTTACGCGGCCAATCAGCCGGTCTTGTTCATCAATGACCGGTGCGCTGATCAGATCGTAGCGTTCGAACGCATCCGCGGTTTCCCGTGCCTTGTCTTCGGGGTGAAAACGCACCACATCGCGTGCCATGACCTCTGAAACCTCTTGTTCAGGATCGCTCAGAAGCAAGGTCTTGAGGAAAAGCACGCCCTGAAATTTGCCCAGGCGATCGACCACGAAAAGTTTGTCGGTATGGTCGGGCAGGTCTTCCATGCGCCGCAGGTAGCGCAGGATCACTTCGATGCGTACATCGGCACGCACGGTTACAAGGTCGAAATCCATCAATGCGCCGACGGTATCCTCGGCGTAGGACAGGGCGAACTTGAGCTGTTCCCGCTCCTCCAGCGGCAGGGCGGTGAACACATCCTGCAGGACGTGATCGGGCAGATCGGGGGCGAGGTCAGCCAGTTCATCGGCTTCCAGCGAATTGGCCGCATTGATCAGCTCGTCCCGGTCCATGGTCGCCAGCAGACTGGCGCGCACTGAGTCCGAGACTTCGAGCAGTACATCGCCGTCCTGGTCGGGACGGACGAGTTCCCAGATCGCGAGTCGATCCTCGTTGGGCAAAGCCTCCAGAATCAGAGCGATATCGGCCGGATGGAGTTTTTCCAGCTTCTGGGCCAGCCGCGTCAGGTTCTGCTTGTGCACGATGCGCTCGACCAGCGCGTGATTCGGTTCATCCGAACGATCGACTAGGCTTTCAACCAACCGGTTGCGCGCCATGATTTCGCGGATATCGCGAATCAGCGTGGCAATTTCGGCAGGTTTTTCCTGATCGAGCACATCCGTCATCAAGGGCTTCCTGGGTGTTGATTGGAAATTTTGGCCCCGCTCAAAACAAGGCGAGGGCGCCATTGTGCGCGTGGTGAAAAGAAACGTGACAAGCGACCGCCGCGATTATAAAGGAACACCCCTCTTGGCGCAGAGAAACCTTGGTTTCGTGTTAGGCTGTTGCGGTTCCACGAAGTCACGAGTACGCCCATGAATACGCCTGAACCGACCGAAAACCTGATCTGGATCGACCTTGAAATGACCGGGCTTGATCCGATGACGGATACCATTATTGAAATGGCGACGCTGGTCACGGACAAGCACCTGAATATTCTGGCGGAGGGGCCCGTGATCGCCATCCACCACCCGAAAACCACGCTCGACAGAATGGACGAGTGGAATTGCCGCACCCACGGCGAAAGCGGCCTGATCGCACGCGTACTGGCGAGCACGACTTCGATGCGCCAGGCGGAATTACAAACCTTGGAATTTTTGCAGGCATGGGTCGTGCCGGGTAAATCGCCGATGGCCGGGAACAGCATCTGTCAGGATCGGCGTTTCATGGTGCGCTTGATGCCGCAACTGGAACAATTTTTCCACTACCGTAATCTGGACGTGTCGACCGTCAAGGAGCTGGCCCGACGGTGGAATCCGGAAATGATGCAGGGTTTCAGGAAGAACGCCAGCCACCAGGCGCTGGACGACATTCGCGGTTCAATCGCCGAGTTGCTGTACTACCGCTCGCATTTTTTCAGGCTTTGAGTCTATCGCTTGCCTTATAACAATGTTCTGTTTTACCTGAAGACCCTCTCTAGGAATGCTTCGCGATACTGAGGTATAATGCTCCTTAACTGATGTCTGATCATTAAACATTGAAGTTATTAACATGATTACAGCCGCTCAAATTCGCGCCGCCCGTGCCCTGATCGGTATCGATCAGCGTACTCTGGCCGAGGCATCCGGTCTGTCGTTGCCGACCATCCAGCGCATGGAAGCCAGCAACGGGCAAGTGCGTGGTCATGTGGATTCGCTGACCCGTGTTGTCGATGCCTTGGAACGCGCGGGCGTGGTGTTGATCAACGAAAACGCCACGAGCACCGCAGGCGGTCGTGGTGTGCGCCTGAAACAGGTCGAAGGAGCGATGCCATGAGCATCACGCTTGCTTTGCAGTTGGCAGAGGGCGCTATTGGTCTGTCGCTCTTGTCCGCGTTGGTGTCTTTTTTCCCCGCCACCATCCGCCGGCGTGTGGCCATGCCACTATTTACCCTTTCGGGTCTGGTTGCACTGGCAGCGGGTTTGGTCGCCCTGATCAATGGCGGGGTGGCAACCGCCCAACTGCCGCTTGGCCTGCCGTGGTTACCCTGGCAGGTTCGCATGGATGTCCTGTCCGGCTTCTTCCTCAGCATTATCGGTGTGGTGAGTTTTGCCGTCGGCATTTACGCACCCGGTTATGTGCGCGGTTTTGAGGGAGGGAAGGACTCACTGCGCGTGCTGGGCGGGTTTACCGGGCTGTTCCTCGCGGGCATGATGCTGGTGGTTCTGGCCGATGACGCCTTCATGTTCATGGTGGCCTGGGAACTGATGTCGCTGTCGAGCTATTTTCTCGTCGCCTGGCATCATGATTCCGCCGCCAACCGGCGCGCGGCATTTCTTTATCTGCTCATGGCTCATATAGGTGGTCTGAGCATCCTGCTGGGTTTCGGGGTGCTGGCTTCCTTCGGTGGCGGTTTCACTTTTGAAGCAATGCGCGGCGCGCCTCTTTCCTTCGGTTGGGCCAGCGTCGCTTTCGTGCTGGCCTTTATCGGTTTCGGCATGAAAGCCGGATTGGTACCGTTACACGCCTGGTTGCCAGAGGCCCATCCGGTTGCGCCATCCCATATTTCAGCGCTCATGTCCGGCGTGATGCTCAAGGTGGCGGTTTATGGTTTTATCCGGTTTGTCTTCGATCTGATCGGTACTGTTCACTGGCAGTGGGGTGTCGCGGTGCTGATCGTCGGCAGCCTGTCTGCGATCATCGGTGTGTTGCTGGCGCTGATGCAGAATGATCTCAAGCGCCTGCTGGCCTACAGTTCCGTGGAAAATCTCGGCATTATCTTTATCGGCCTGGGTTTGGCGCTGTTGTTTCTCGCCGAAGGTCATCCTCTTATCGCTACCTTGGCTTTTGTCGCGGCGCTTTATCACTGCATCAATCATGCCCTGTTCAAGGGGCTGCTGTTTCTCGGGGCGGGCGCCATTTTGCACAGCGCGAATGAACGCGATCTGGAGAAAATGGGGGGGCTGCTGCGCCGCATGCCCTGGACGGGCTTCTTCTTTCTCGTGGGCAGTATTTCCATTGCGGCACTGCCGCCGTTCAATGGTTTTGTTTCAGAGTGGCTGAGTTTTCAGGCCGCGCTGCAGGCCTGGCAACTGGAAGGGGGGGTGTTGCGCAGCATCGTGCCGATCGTAGCCTCATTGCTGGCACTTACCGGCGCGTTGGTAGCCGCGACCTTCGTCAAGGTTTATGGCGTGGCTTTTCTGGGGCAGGCACGCAGTCGCGCCGTGCGCCGTGCGCGCAGGGTGCCGCTCAGTATGCGGGCCGGTCAAGGTATTCTGGCGTTCTTATGCCTGTTGCTCGGGGTTCTGCCGACTTTCTTTATCGATTTGATCAATGCCGTGCCGCGTGAAATGCTGGGGCAGGGTCTGTCACAGGTATCGGCACATGGCTGGCTATGGCTGACGCCCATTTCTCAGCAGACAGCGAGTTATGGCGCGCCTTTGGTGGCCATGATCCTGTTTGTCGCCCTTGTGCTTGGCTTATGGCTGGTCGGGCGGGGCGCTCGTCGGGTGCGTTTAGGCGATGCCTGGGATTGCGGCTATGCTCCGCCCACGCCATCGATGCAGTACACCGGCACGGCCTTTGTGCAGCCGATTCGACGGATATTTGGGCTGTTGTTCCAGATCAGTGACGGGGTTGAAACGCAGCAGGACGGCCGACGGCGTTATTATTTGCAAGTGGTTGACCGGGCCTGGGGCTTGTTGTACGCGCCGATCGCGCGCTGGGTCGAATGGTCGTCGCGACAGGTGGTGCGTCTGCAATCCGGCAGTATCCGTACCTATCTCGGCTGGACCTTGGCTACTTTACTGCTGTTGTTATGGCTGGTGGTGTGACGATGGCTGCCTGGGGATTCGCATTGATTCAGTCCTTATTGTATCTGGCGCTGGCACCGTTGCTGGTTGGTTGGGTACACAAGGTCAAGGCCCGTTTGCAGAACCGTCGTGGGGCGCCGATCTGGCAGCCCTACCGGGATCTGTACAAGCTGTTTGCCAAAGAGGCGCGCATGGCGCACACGGCATCGCTGTTGTTTCGTGCCGCTCCTTATATCGTGTTTGTCGCCACCTGGCTGGCGGCAGCGGCGATTCCGCTGCTCAGCACGGACCTGCCGACCGCAGCCATGGCCGATGTTATCGTGATCGCCGGTCTGCTGGGTCTGGCCCGTTTTTTTCTGGCCTTGGCGGGTATGGATGTTGGCACGGCGTTCGGTGGCATGGGGGCTTCGCGTGAGATGTTTGTCTCGGCGCTCGCCGAGCCTGCCATGCTGATGGCGGTATTTACCCTGGCCATGACCGCGCACAGTACCAATCTGGCCAGCGTGGTGGAATATCAACTACTCGGTGAGCCTTTCCTGCGCCCCTCGTATCTATTTGCTCTGGCCGCGCTGGTCTTGGTGGCGATCGCCGAAACCGGTCGTATCCCGGTGGATAATCCCTCCACTCACCTCGAACTCACCATGATTCACGAAGCGATGATTCTGGAGTATTCAGGCCGTCATCTGGCGTTGATGGAGTGGGCGGCACAACTCAAGTTGCTGCTGTATGCGGCGCTGCTGGTCAATGTGTTCCTGCCCTGGGGGATTGCTCAGAGCATCCGCCCCGATATGCTTGGCATGGCCTTTGTGCTGCTTGTGGTCAAGCTCGCCTTGTTGGGGGTGGCGCTGGCGGTGAGTGAGACGGTGCTGGCAAAAATGCGCTTATTCCGGGTTCCGGCTTTTCTCAATCTGGCCTTGCTGCTGGCTTTGCTGGGTCTGATGAGTCATGTGATTCTGGAGGTGGGTTCATGAACATGGCGCTGTTGTCGCTACTGCAACAACTGATTATCGTCCTCGCGGCGGCGGTGATGTTCAGCTCCTTCGTGCTGTTGGGGCAAGTGCGGCTGGTGGCGGCCATTCATGCCTTTGCGTGGCAAGGTTTTCTCGTGGCCATGGTGACAGCACTCGTTGCCGCCAGCGATGGTCATGGTCATCTTTATTTCTCCGCCATACTCACACTGGGCTTGAAGGCGCTCTTGATTCCCTGGATGCTGCACCGTCAGGTGCGCCGGCTCGAACTGGATCGTCATCGGGAATCCTTATCTCATCCGGCCCTGGTGATCATGGCCGCATTGGGGTTGGTCATCTTCAGCTATTGGCTTGTATTGCCTCTGGTGCAAGCGGAAATGCAGTTCACCCGTAATATCGTAGCCGTGAGTCTGGCGGTCGTGCTCATCGGCCTGTTGATGATGGTGGTTCGTACCCAGGCGGTGGCGCAGGTGCTGGGTTTCATGTCCATGGAGAACGGTTTGTTCTTGGCCGCGGTATCGGCTACGGCGGGTATGCCGCTGGTGGTCGAATTGGGCGTGGCCTTCGATGTGCTGGTGGCCATGGTGCTGTTTGGTGTGTTCTTCTTCCAGATCCGCGAGAGCATCGATTCGCTCGATGTGGACCGCATGAATCGGCTCACCGAACGCACGGGGGACGAGCCATGAGCCCGCTGATATTGACCGTGCTCACGCCTTTGGTCGGCGCCCTGCTTTTGCCCTGGTTCAGCCGTCTATCCTGGGCCGGTTGGCTGAATGTGCTGCTGAGTGCCGCTGCATTGATCGCTTCGATTGTTCTGGCATTCGATGTGGCCAAAGCGGGCGTGGTGGCCAATTCTTTATTTCGCGTGGACGCGTTCAATATTTTTCTCATTGTATTGACCGCTTTTGTCGGCTTTACCGCCTCCATTTTTTCCCGCCCCTATATGCGGCATGTCTGTGACAGCGGGCGGATCAGTCCACGCGGGATGCGGCTGTACCATGCAATGTTTCAGGCATTCATGTTCACCATGTTGCTGGCCTTGTCCACCGATAACCTGGGCGTTTTGTGGGTGTCCGTGGAGGGCGCCACTCTGGCCACGGTGTTGCTGGTGTCTTTATACCGCACGCCCGAGGCCATCGAGGCCGCCTGGAAGTATTTCATTCTTTGCGGGGTTGGCATTGCGCTGGCGCTGTTCGGCACCGTGCTGCTGTATTTTGCCGCACAGCATGTCATCCCCGATCCGGCGGCGGGATTGAACTGGAGTGTGTTGCATTCGGTGGCGCCGCAATTGCAACCGGACATCATGTCTCTGGCTTTCGTATTCCTGCTGGTGGGCTATGGCACGAAGGTAGGACTGGTACCGATGCATCAATGGCTGCCCGACGCGCATTCGGAGGGCCCGACACCCATGTCCGCGATGCTCTCCGGCTTGCTGCTCAATGTGGCCTTGTATGCCATTGTCCGGCTGAAGATGCTGGTGGATGGCTCATTGTCGACGACACAAACACCACATCTGGCCGGTCATCTGTTGATGGGATTCGGCTTGGTATCATTTTTGGTAGCGGCGCTGTTCCTGCACCGCCAGCGTGACATCAAGCGCATGTTCAGTTATTCCTCGATCGAGCACATGGGCCTGATGACCTTTGCCTTCGGCCTCGGCGGGCCACTGGCCACTTTCGGCGCCTTGTTGCACATGTTGGTGCATTCGCTAACCAAATCAGCCATCTTCATCACCGTCGGCCACGCTGCGCACATTGCCGGAACCCAGTCCATCAATCATATTCGTGGCCTGATTCGCACCCAGCCAGCGGTGGGTTGGGGCTTGCTGATCGGTGTCGCGGCCATCGCCGGTTTTCCGCCGTTCGGTGTGTTCACCAGTGAATTTCTGTTGCTGACCGCCACGATGCAAAGTCAGCCATGGTTTACGGTGATTCTGGTGACAGGATTGGCGATTGCGTTTGCCGGCTTGTTCCGCCATCTTCATCCCATGGTGTACGGGCCTGCGCCCGAAGGACAGCAGCCGGTGGACGCCAACATGTTGCCCGTCATCGTGCATCTTGGGCTGGTATTGTGGCTCGGTTTGTCCATTCCCGTTTTTTTGGCGCAATGGCTTGATCGGGCCACGCAACTGATCTCGGGGGCGCACCTGTTATGAACCGTTTTGACTGGTTGCCCGGATTTATCACGCTTCTGGCAGAGGAGCGGGTAGCCATCCTGCACAGTGATCCGATCCTGCTGGCGCCGGCGCATTGTTTGCATCTCGATGCCGAAGACTGGGGCCGGGCCGCACGGGTCGCGTCCGCATCCGGTTATCGCTGGGCTGGTCTATGGGGCGATCCAGTCGATGAACAGGTGAGAATTTACGCCGTGCTCGCCCATGAGGGTGATTATCTGGTGCTGATGACCGAGGTGCCATTGCAAGCCCCCGTATTGGCTTCGCACACGCCGTATTTCCCGGCAGCCGACCGGCTGGAACGCCATCTGCATGACCTGTTGGGCGTCGATTTTCAGGATCATCCCGATGCGCGCCGCTGGACCCGGCATTGCGCCTGGCCGGAAGATGTTTATCCGCTTCGCTCGGATTTTCCCGTTGGCGGAGATTCGCCCAAACGGGCACCCGCCGATGTGGATTATCCTTTCGAGCGAATTTTGGGCAACGGCGTCTACGAAATACCCGTCGGGCCGGTTCATGCCGGTATCATTGAGCCGGGGCACTTTCGTTTTCAGGCCGTCGGCGAACAGGTACTGCGTCTGGAAGCGCGGCTGGGTTACACGCACAAGGGCATTGAAAAGATTGCCGTGGGTCGTGATGCCTCCGGGCTGGCCCGACTGGCGGGACGCGTGTCCGGCGACTCTACCGTGGCGCACGCCTGGGCGGCCTGCATGGCCATGGAGCGCGCGGCCGGCGTGGATGTACCGCCAAGAGCCTTGCATCTGCGCGCGCTGCTTGCCGAGTGCGAGCGCATCGCCAATCATCTGGGCGATATCGGTGGCATCTGCAACGATGTGGGTTTTGCGTTCGCGCATCAGCAATTTGGCCGTCTGCGCGAACAATGGCTGCGCGGCAACCTGGCCATCTTCGGCCATCGTCTGCTGATGGATGTCATCGTGCCCGGTGGCGTCTGCCGGGATCTCCCCGAGCAATGGGAAAGCATCATCAAACCGCAACTTTCCACACTCTCGCGTGCGCTGGACGATCTGCTGGCCATTATCGACGACCATTCCTCACTGGAGGATCGACTGGTTGACACAGGGTTTCTGACCGCCGAACTGGCGCAGATGCTGGGTGTGACCGGGTATGTGGGCAAGGCCAGTGGTCAGGATTTTGATGTCCGGCGCGATCATGGCTATGCGCCCTATGATGGGCTTGAGGTGCATTCACCCTGCAGGACACAAGGGGATGTCGCAGCCAGGCTGCAGATTCGGGCGGACGAGATCCGCGATTCGCTGAATCTGATAAACCGGCTGATACAGTCGCTTCCGGCAGGTCCAATCGCGGTGGACTGGCCGCAGTCGGTGCGTTCGAGTGAGGGGTTGGCTGTGGTGGAAGGCTGGCGCGGCGAAATCACAAGCTTTGTGCGTTTTGACGAGGATGGCCGCGTGGCGCGCTTTTTCCCGCGCGATCCGAGCTGGTTCAGCTTGCCGGCGCTGGAACATCTGGTTTTGGGCAATATCGTGCCGGACTTCCCGGTCTGCAATAAATCCGTCAACATCAGCTATTCCGGACAGGATTTGTAGGACAAGAAACATGCAAAAAATCCTCAGGAAAATCTGGCAGACCGGCACCCTCACCGAAGCCCCACCGGCGGCCGATGAGATCGAGGCACTCGGCAAAGAGGTCAAGCGAATCATCGATCAGCGATTGGGTGGCAGCCTGGCGATTCGTCAAGTGGATACCGGTTCCTGCAACGCCTGCGAACTGGAAATACACGCACTCGGCAATCCTTATTACGACATCGCGCGTTTCGGCATTCACTTCGTCGCCTCGCCACGGCATGCCGATCTCTTACTGGTCACCGGCCCGGTGTCGCGGCACATGGAAACCGCGCTCCGGCGAACCTGGCGTGCCATGGCCAATCCGCGCTTCGTAATCGCCAGCGGCGACTGCGCCTGCAACGGTGGGGAATTCGGCAGCAATTACGCGACCTGTGGTGGCGTCAGCCGGGTCATTCCGGTGGATCTGCATCTGCCCGGTTGCCCGCCCACACCAAATGATCTCATGCGCGGCATTCTGACCCTGATGCGCAAGGAACAACCCCAGTAATCGTATGGCCGGGGCCATACGATCAGGACCGTGGAGTCGCGATCATGTGCGGCGGTCTTTGAAGCCCGCTATTTTTCCCCAACTATACTTCCCAAACTATATTTCAATGGGAAGCTCATCCCGGTTGCCCCAATCGGACCAAGCGCCGGGGTAGCCGCGCACATCCTCAAAGCCTAAGTGCTTGAACACGCAGAACATCAGGCTCGATCGGCGGTGGCTCTGGCAATAGACGACAAGGGTTTTTGCTTTTTCTTCGGGAAGAGCAGGAATGCCTTTTTCTTGCAGCCGCGCTCGAATGGTGTCATCGGGTAGTAAAAACCCTGGTTTTTCCGGATCGAAAAACCATTGCCAGTCAAAATGGATGGCGCCGGGAATGTGTCCGGCGTTGCGGGATCGTCTGTCCGTGCCGCGATACTCTTCTTCACTGCGCGCATCGACGATGATCCACCCGTCCGGTTTGCCCAGTTGTTCGGCGATGGTTTGAGCGTCGCAATGGTGTTCCGAGAAATCGTAGGCCAGTTCACTTGCGGGTTTGTGTGCGGCAGTTGCGGTTGCCAGTGGCCAGCCCTCGGCCAGCAAGGCTTCACGGCCACCGTCAATGAGGTAAATTTCCTCAAGACCGCACAGCGCCAGTGACCAGGCCAGACGGGAAGCGGCGAGGCCCTGGCAGTCGTCGAAGATAAAGACCGTCGAATCCGGCGTTATGCCGGTGTGCATCAGTGCCTGGTTGAAATTGTCGTTATCTGGCAGCAGGCCGGCTCGATCGCCCTCATTGCGGACGATCTGATTGAAGTCGACCCACTGTGCCTCGGCCAGAGGTGGCTGACCGGGTTGGCTCATGTCGATCAGGATAGGATTGGGGGCATTTTGAAAACGGGGTTTCAGCTCGTTGGCGGCGATGAATTTCATTTTTTATCAGTAGATTAATAATCGTTATGGTTTTGCATCTATATCGCCTTAAACAATAATCCATTCGCCACCCGATTGCATCACGAAGTTGCTGATGGGTTATTTCGTCGCCGTCATGGCGGCAGGCATTCACGGTATGATTGCCGTCATTATCGAGAATCGAATTTCAGGAGTGGAAAGTATGGCGTGCAGAATTGCAGTGGCGGGAGTGAACGGGCGGATGGGCCGCGTCCTGGTGGAAGCGACGGTGCAAAGTCCGGAAGCGACGCTGGGAGCGGCCCTGGTTCGACAGGGTAGCCCGCTGATCGGGCAGGATGCCGGGCTCTTGGCGGGCATCGGCATTCTGAACTGTGCGATTGACGATGATCTTTCCCGTGTTTCGTCCTATTTTGATGTTTTGATCGACTTCACTTCGATTGAGGCGACGCTGGCCAATCTGGCGGTTTGCCGTGCAGAGCGTCGGGCCATGGTCATCGGTACGACCGGCTTTAGTGCCGAACAAAAGGCCATGCTGGCGGAAGCCGGGAAGGACATTCCGCTCGTTTTCGCGCCAAACATGAGTATTGGTGTCAATGTCCTGCTCGGAGTGGTGGCGCAAACCGCCCGTCTGCTCGGTGAAAGCTACGATGTGGAAATCATCGAGGCGCATCATCGGCACAAGGTCGATGCACCCTCCGGTACGGCTCTGCGTCTGGGCGAGGCGGTGGCCGAAGCCTACGGTCGTGATCTGGCTCAAGTGGCCGTTTACGGTCGTGAAGGACACACGGGTGCTCGGGATCCGCAAACCATCGGGTTCGCGACGGTACGCGGGGGCGATGTGGTGGGCGACCATACGGTACTGTTTGCCGGAATCGGCGAGCGAATCGAACTGACGCACAAGGCCTCCAGCCGGATGACCTTTGCCCAGGGCGCCGTGCGTGCAGCGATCTGGTTGAAGAATCAGCCGCCGGGGCTGTACGACATGCAGGATGTGCTGGGCCTGAAATAAGTTAGGGAAGCGCTGATTTATTCAGTGCTTCCCGCTTGGGGCAGGATGCCCCAACACGAACAAAGACGTAAGTCTTTGATTCGTGAGAGCCATCGCGGGCGTGTACCGCGATGAGCGAGCTGATTTATTCCATGGATGGAATAAATCAGCATTTACTTAGGGAGCCTCTGCACTAATGCAGACCGTCAGATCCCGCAGGTCATGTGACCCGGTATGGTTATGACAGGGGTTATTTGAGCGCGCTGCTTGCTGGCGATCTGTTGGTATCCTGTGATGGCCTGTCTACCGGTACAGTTTGTTTGATCCCTTATTGTACCGGTTCAACTGATTTTTTCTGTATCTGTATTGTTTGCACGCCCGGCGTTAGTCTGATCCTCCCGTACAGTTTGAGGAGGAT
>JACDJA010001960.1_pt1 | contig 15822 bp, 14 predicted proteins | sample 7449241 | NCBI WGS metagenome assembly JACDJA01 (sample SAMN14253289, study PRJNA609438) | sludge metagenome | isolation source: initial anaerobic sludge | collected 2018-12-20 | reverse complement strand
TTGTCCGTCAAGGGAGATCGCATAATCCAGCGCGCGATCGACGAGGACATTGGCCTTGTTGAAGCCCATATTGGTATCGACGGCCATCCAGAAATCGCCCGGGGGCGCTTGCGGCAGGCGGCCGTCCCAGCCGGTCGCGGTCAGAGCGGAGGCCAATTCGGGATCACGCATGTAGATTTGCAGGTGTCGTTTCTCGGCTGCGTCCGTGAGATTGCGCGCCAGTATGACCGGATCGATTGAGCCGAAATCGCTCTCAAGCTTGGCCTGGATGGCCGTTGCGAATCCCCCCAGAAACGCCTTGCGATTTGTGACCCATTCGCCCACTTCCTGACCTTCCTGAATGTCGCGCGCCTCTCGCAGCGTCTCCAGCAGGTTGCCGGCGCTGATTCGTTGGTCGGTGCCGGGAATGGGGACCGGGCCGGTCGCGTCCACGAGCAGCCGCAGGAACTCCTGATCGATAGCGATGACGCCGTCAAGCGGAGGCGCGTCCTGCCCATAGACGAACAGATCAATGGCCTTTTGCGCCGATGTCGGGAAATCGGGCCAATAGTTGGCGTCGCGGAATAGAAACAATTCCGTGCCCATGAAATCGTAGAGCGGCTGAGGCGGGAAATCATACGGCTTGTCGCGCCAGTTATCGACCTGGTTGGCATCATTGAAAGCCAGATCGACGATCTGGCCGCTTTGAACGGTCAACACACCCGCGCCGGTGATGAAGCCACCCGTGGCGCGCATCTCGTCCTCGTTTTGGGCCAGGATTAGATAGCGGCGTGGCCCATCCTGTCCCATCAGCGAGGGCATGAGCGGCAGCAATCGCAACCCGTCTTCAGCCGCGGGAAGCCACTCGTCCGAGAGTTGGAGCAATTGGCGGACGCGCCAGGGGAGTTGTTCGTGCTCGGCCGCCTCGGCCATACCCTGTCGGGCGATGTGATAACGATCCAGGGCGGTTTGGGCGGCGGCGATGTCCGGCGCGGCGGCGGAGAGGATGGGCAGCAAATCACCCATTCGGGCAGCACTGAACGACTCCTGTTGGATGATACTCAGGGCAGGTTTCAGGCTGCCGACTGCCAGCGCGCCTGCTTCGGAACCGGCCTCGGCCATGTCCAGCAGATAGGGAGCGGCCACCAACGTGGGGCCGAGCCGCGGAACCCAGCCCAAATAGGGGGCGATAGGACGGATGAGACCAAGTTCCCCGTGCAGGGTCAGGATGTCCTCACGCGCGCCAAGAACGAGTGCTTCGGCCGCGTCCGGATCGACCGCGCTGAGGCCGCCGGACATCAGATCGCGCGCTTCCTGCTCAACCGCCATCAGGGACTGCGCCGCGCCGTACACGCGCCAGGCCTTGAGGCCAAGCCAGAGCAAGAGCAGAAGCACGCCGGCCAGCAGCAGTAGCCGGATGAATCGTCCGGCTGTTGGCGTACGTGATGGAGAGTTGCGTTCGTCTCGTCCATCGAGCGGAGACGGCGCGGAGTGACGGTTTTCGGCTGTCAATAGTTTCCCTCAGTGCAATAGAGATAGGGCGCGTTACCCGACGCCGCTGCGGCCGATGATGCACCGGGTTGCGATGGCCGCGAAACAAGACCTGCGCGGCAAACGGGGCGTATGCGCCCGTTCTGCTGCTCAAACAGGTCCAGATTGTCTTGTTCCGGCACAAAGATCTCCGGATAGCGCGCGCGAAGGCGCTCCCGGTACCAGTCGAAAGCAAACAGATTTGCGTCCACCGGTATCAGATCGGGTCGCTGCCCCTCAACGTGGTGAAAATACCACAGTGTAAAGATAGTGCGATCGCCGGGGGCAAGCAAGATTGCGTCCGGCGGAGCGTCGCGAAGCAGGGCAGTCGCCAGAATTCTGGGTTGATGGTCACCACTCAGGTTTCGGGTGGGGTAGGCGACCGGAACCAGTAGCGCCGGCAATAGCCAGAGCGCCCACCCAAGCCGGGAAGCGGAAGGCGCGGCAAGTAGCGCGATGAGCATGAGACCGGGTAGAAGCAAGACGGCCGTGTCGGCGGTTGCGTAGCACAGAGCGAAGGCCATATAGAGCATTGCCACAGTCGTCAGCGCCAAAGTAGAGCGCCGCGCATGAACGAATAGCGGTCTTTCGGTCGCCAACGGGATGGCGTTTTGGCTTTTCCCGATGAATAGATAAGCGACAGGACCGAGCGCCAGCGCGCGCAAGAGGCTGAGCGCGCGCTCCGCGTCGGGCAATTGCAGGTTGGCCGAGTAGAGTTGACCGCTCACCAGCCACCACCAACCCTGCAGGTCAGTCGGCTGCCCCCACATGACCGGACTATCGCCGAGGGCCAGCAGGGGCAATAGCAGCAGCGGCGATAGCCCCACGAGCATACCTCCCGCGACACGGGCGCGGTCTTCACGCCGGCCGATGAACAGCAGCGGGAGCAACAGGAGGGACGTGAGATGCGTTGTGATGGCAAGACCCAGCCACACACCGGTCCACCCCGTCGCTCCCCGGCGGCTCCATGCCAACAGAAAAGCCGCCACAAACAGGAGGTTCAGGCTATATACTTCGGCGACCGTCGCCTGGCTCCAGACAAGGGGGATGAACCCGAAGCAGAGCGCCACAGCGGTGGCCGTTGGCGCAGATACGCGCCGTCCGTGGTATATGCCGATCGCGGCCGCCAGAAGGCCCACGGCGGCCGCCGCGCTGACGGCCGAGAGAAGATTGTAACGAAAGGCGACCGTCCCAAACGGGATGAGGCTGAACAGCTTGCCGATGATCACGTAGGTCGGATAACCCGGCGGATGGGGAATGCCGCCCGTGATCGAGGCGGTAATCAGCTCGCCGCCGTCCGTCGCTCCGTTCGCCCAGGTCAAGTCGGGCGCCAGCGTGATGAGATAGACGCCCAAGGCAATCATGGCCGCCGCGAGAGCCGACAAGAAGAGGGACGCGGAACCGGCGGCGCGCCGGCGCGCCGCTGTGGCTTGCGTTGGCAAGGCTTGCGTTGGCAAGGCTTGTGTTGGCAAGGCTTGTGTTGGCAATGCGGTCATTCGTTACCCGTTCTTCCTCCAGTTGGGCAGGGGGCGTTGGCTGTTGCCGGATATTCGCCGGCCTCCGGGAGGAGTCGCGCGCCTCGCCGGCTGGAATTGCACAAGCAGTTACGGCCGTTCCATCCCCAGTTTAACGATCGGTAGTGACGGCGACCATGCATTCTACGTGAATAATAGGCCATGCCGCCGTCCAGTGGATATGGAACGCCGGGACGGGATGGAGCACCGGTCATATCGCGCCAATCTCCGCGCGCGGTTTGATGAGACCCCACGCATACCCCGCACCCAACGCGACGGCGCGCCCAAACAACAACAAGGGAGATGCAAACGCTACGGCTTTGTCCTTATGCCAGGCCTTGCGCAGGAAAGGCCATGTGGTCGCCAGGAATATCAGACCCAGCAATGCTGCCGGGATCAAGGCTGTCGCGGAGGAAGTATTTAGACCCGACGGGCGGAGGGCAAATGCGATCGCGCCCAGGACCACGGCCACTGATATAAGCGCTGCCAGCGCCATCTGCGCCTTCATCACCTGGGGCGTGTGGGAATCGCCCTTCAGGCGCTCGGGAAACCGGCGCACGACCTGCGCCTTCCAGTAACCGATGAGAAACTTCTTGCGCAGATAAGCGCGAAGGGTTGCGCTATGCAGGTGTTCGACGACGGCCGATTCGCAAAAAAGCATCCGGTGGCCGCCGGCCGCCAAACGAAAGGAAAGCTCCTGATCTTCCAGATAGTCGAACCGCTCATCGAATCCGCCGCTTGCCGGCAGCACGTCTCGCCGGTAGGCGGCCGAGTACGTGTCGATAAAGTCGATGGATTCCTGCCGGCGCAACAGGTCGTACTTGTCTTCATACTCCAGCTGCACGAAACGGGCCACCAGTTCCGGCTGGCGAGTTTGGTAGGTCCCCTTGCAGGCCGCGACGACGTCGTCGTTGAAGGGCTTTGTGATCTGTTGCAACCAATCGGGATGAGGTGTGCAGTCCGCGTCCGTACAGCAGATAATCGCCCCACTTGCAGCGCGGATGCCCACGTTGCGCGCCGCTGCCGGGCGGCCGCGTGAGGTTGAAATGACTTGCGCGCCTGAGAGTCGGGCGATGTCGGCGGTCCGATCGCTTGAGCCGTCGTCGACGACGATGATCTCAAACGGCTCGGGCCATTGCTGCTCGCGCAGCGCCGAAACACATGCGCCGATTGTTGCCTCGGCATTATAAGCGGGAATTACCACGGAGATCGACGGCCGGCTCATGAGCGGTGGGTATCGACAAGGGGCGGCGAAGGTGGTTCTCCGGGCATCCCGGCGCGCCAGCGCCATTTGCTGCGCGAGGCTGCGACGAGACCGAGGACGATCTGGGGTCCGACCACCACCAGATACAGGAGAATGGCATACCCGGCGATGCTCGTCTCATTGGTTATGCCCAGTTGCCACAACACGAGCGCTGCCGCGCCGTTGAAGATGCCGATCTTGGCCGGTGTGCTGGGCGGGGTGATGGCAATGCTGACGGCAATATGGACGAGCGCCGCGTCGAGCAGACCTAGCGGTAAGTCGAGCGCCGGAAACAGGACATAGGGCAAGGCGACCGCCAGAGCCGCGATCATCAGAGAGATGAGCAGCAACGCCAGGGTAATCCGGGGATTGCGCAACGCCGCCAACCCTTCCAGGCCCGTCACCGCCAGGCGCAGTAGAAAGTCCCGTGGCCGCTCCGGCAACGGTGCGATCACCCTGCGCCAGAGTCGGATGACCTGCGCCGTTTGATAGGCCAGGAGGTAGAGCACAACCAGCAGGACGAGTGGCAGGACGACCCACGCCAATCCGGGTTGATCGATAAAATCGGGCAGGATGATGAAGGGTAGAACGAAGAGGATCGTTAGGCCGAAGAAAATGAGGTCGAGCGTCTTCTCAACCACAAGCGTGCCCAATCCGCGGCCGCCGCTTGTGCCCGCCTCCTGGTTGAGGGCATAGAGCCGGGCGATTTCCCCCAGCCGGAGGAATGGAACAATCAGGTTCACATATTGGCCCAACGAGATGGCCCAGAAGGACGCGCCAAACGGGACAGGGGCTTCTTCGGCCGCAAACATCAGCTGCCAGCGCCACGCCTTGAGCGCGATGGTGAGCAGCATCAGGACGACAGCCAGTGCCACGTATGGCATGGAAGCGCCGGCCAGCGCCGCGCCGACGGCGGCCAGGCTGACGCGCGTGGATAGGTACCACAATCCGGCGATGATCAGGATTATCGTCAGAATGAGGTTCAGCCACGGCAGATATCGCCGCCATTGGCCCGTCGCCGGACGGGTTGCATTGTTCGTAATCAAGTTGCTCCTGACTCGCGAAGTGAACGGACGGGGCATTATAGCCCCGAGCGGGGGCTTCTTCAATTGCGCCGACCCGGATGCTAATTTTCGTTACGGCGAGTGAAAAGAAGAACCGAGCCAACGACGCTAATGAGGAAGATCAGGAATGTAGCGATGAAACCAAGCCACAGGAAAACAAGGCTGCGAGAATCCATCCTGCCCGACGCTTGCTGCGCGAGGCCTTCATTGCCGCCGGGATTGCTTTCGGGGAGTTGCCCGCCGATCGGGATGGGCGTTACGTTCAGGTCGATCCTCGCGGGCGGATAGGCGGCCGATGTGGGGGTCGACTGAACCGGGTTCTGGGCCGGAATGCCTCCGGATTCGGGGCCGGGCGGCGGATAGCTTTCCTGTTTGGGGGTGGAGGCTGCAACCGGCGATTGAACGAGAAGTATAATCAATAAGATCGCCAGACTGATGAGCGTGCGCGATGCGAGCTTGGCGCGAAATGACATCTATTTATCTCCCTGGTCAACGACTTCGATTCCGGCGCAGCAGCGCATACAGGGCGAAAAGGCACATCAAGATAAGCGCTGCGGCCGGGATGATTTGCCACAGCCCTTCGGCCGTCAGGGCAAGACCAATCCCGACCAGCAGCAAGCCAAACACGGCCACTCGCTGAAACGGTCGTCCAGCCAACTGTTCTCCCAACGATTGCCCCAACTGACCCGCCAACCAGTAATAATAACTGAACCCGGCCAGCACAAGCGCCAGCCCGACCAGCCAAAAGCCATTGGCGACGACGGACAACCAGTTGATCATGACCCCGGCATTATATCACTACCGGCCGGGAGCTTCCGAATAGTTGCCGTTAAATATGATGATAAAGAGCGTTCATGAGTCCGCTGTTGCGGACAACGCGGATATAATTACGCCATGGCGAAACGACAAACGCAGTATGTATGTCAGAGTTGTGGGCGAACGACGCCCGCCTACATGGGGCGTTGCCCGCGCTGCGGGGAGTTCGACACGATGGTCGAACAGGTGATCGAGACCGAATCGACCGCAAAGGGGCGCAAAGTCTCCGGCGCGACGCTCTCACGACCGGTGCGCTTGCACGAGGTCCAGGCGGACGGCCTTGACCGCCTGGCGCTGCCCGTGCAGGAGTTTTCGCGCGTGTTGGGCGGCGGACTCGTTCCCGGCTCGCTCATCCTCGTTGGCGGTGATCCGGGTATCGGTAAATCGACTCTGCTCCTGGAAATTGCCGGACTGGCCGCGAACCTGCACGGGCCGGTGCTCTACGTCTCCGGCGAGGAGAGCGCCCGGCAGATCAAGATGCGGGCCGAACGCCTGCGGCTTGAGGCGAACGACCTATTTCTTGTCACCGAGACCAATCTCCACGCCATCCTCGATCATATCTCGACCGTCAGACCGATTATGGCGATTATCGACAGCATCCAGACTACCTACGACGACAACCTGAACTCATCGGCCGGCAGTGTGACGCAGGTTCGCGAATCCGCCTCGCGCTTCCAGGAGATGGCCAAGCAATCGGGCGTGGTTGTGGTGCTGGTGGGTCACGTGACCAAGGAGGGCGCGATTGCCGGGCCGCGTGTTCTGGAGCACATCGTTGACACGGTTCTCTATCTGGAGGGTGATCCTTTTCACCGCTATCGGCTCCTGCGCAGTGTCAAGAACCGCTTTGGGGCGACCAGTGAGGTGGGTGTTTTCGAGATGATGGAACAGGGTATGGTCGAAGTGTCCAATCCGTCGGAAGCCTTTCTGGCCGAGCGCCAGGTGAACGCCCCCGGCTCAGCTATCGCCGTCACGCTGGAAGGGACGCGCCCGCTGCTGGTTGAGGTGCAGGCGCTCGCCAGTGCAACCAGTTTCACGAACCCGCGACGCACGCCTAACGGGATCGATCTGAACCGGCTGTTGCTGTTGACGGCCGTCCTGACTCGCCGCGTCCACGTGCCGCTGCACGACAAGGATGTCTTCGTCAACGTCATCGGCGGTCTGCAAATATCGGAGCCGGCGGCCGATCTGGCTGTCGCTCTGGCAATCGCCGGCAGTGTCAAGGATCGGCCCATTCATGCCGATATGGCCTTTCTGGGCGAGGTGGGGTTGAGCGGCGAGTTGCGCGCGGTCAGTCAGTTGGAGCCGCGCCTGAAGGAAGCCGCCAAACTGGGCTTCAAGCGCTGCGTGATCCCGCGAACCCGGCAGCTGAAATCGGGCAATACCCCGCAAGGGCTGGAAATTATCGCCTGCCGAACGTTGCAGGAAGCGGTGGACGTTGCTCTGATTCGGTGAACTCCGGCCCATGTAATGGGTCATGTAATGGCCCATGTCATGGCCTATGACGCATGGCTCACACATAGCCCATGACACATGTGGAGAGAAGCGCCCAGATCTCCACTTGAAATATTCTATCCAGCCGCTATAATCACGAGATCGTTGCCCGGCAATGGGAAAGCACGCCCATTCCCCGGCTTCCGCTCCCGGCAAGTGACCGGGGGCAATGCTCGCTAGAGTAAATTCCAAGGAAAGGAGAATAGCAACGTGCGTGATTATGAAGTAACTGTTGTCATCCAGCCGCAGTTGGATGAGGCCGAGCGTACCCAGTTGATTGAGCGACTCGGCAATTTGTTGGTGCCCGGCTCCAAGGATGATGGTGCTCTCGTGGCCAATCATTGGGGCATCCGCCGGCTGGCTTATCCCATCAAGAAGTTTCAGGAAGGCTATTACGTCCTCTACGAGGCGAAGATCGACCCGTCCCGCGTCAAGGAGATCGAACGGAGCATGCAGTATAACGAGGATGTCCTGCGTTATCTGGTCGTGCGCAAGGGCGAGTAGGACCTGAGCGGGAGCGAGATACGATGCCCCCAAGCAAAGGCTTGAACAAAGTCATGGTAATTGGCTGGCTTGAGGATGACCCTGAGGTTCGTCAGACGCCGGCCGGCCGCGCTGTGGCTTCCTTCAGCGTCGTAACCTCGCGTAACTGGACATCGGCCGAAGGTGAGAAGCACGAGGAACAAGAGTGGTTCAACGTTGTCGCCTGGGGAACCCTGGCGGAGTTGTGCCGCGAGCGACTCGCTAAAGGCCGGCAGGTTTATATTGAGGGGCGATTGCAGACCCGCGGTTGGGAAGACAGCCTCGGCCGCAAACATTTCCGCACAGAAGTAGTCGCCCAGGATTTGATTGTGCTCTCAGAATAAAAGAGGATTGACAGATGCAAGCTACTAACCGTCCTAACCGGCGTTTTCGCCCTACCAAGCGCGTATGCCAGTTCTGTGTCGAGAAAACCGAGATTGATTACAAGCAGGTAGATGTCCTGAGCCGCTATGTGAACGAGTTCGGCCGCATGCGGCCGCGCCGCCAGACGGGCACCTGCGCCAAGCACCAGCGCCACCTGGCCCGCGAGATCAAACGCGCGCGTCATATTGCCCTGCTGCCGTTTGTTTCCGATTAAGCTAACCCAGCGCAACGGCATAGCATCGATATGGCCAAGAAACAAGAGAATACCAACGCCACCGAAGCCGAGCAGCGACAGTCGCGCAAAGATATCCTGATTGCTCGCAAGCAGGAGCGGCAATTGCGTAACGTCCGCATTGCCGTGATCGTCATTGGCGTGCTGATAGCCCTGGTTGTCGGTATCGCGTTGGTCAACGAATTATTCATTACGCCCAATCGTGCTGTAGCGATGGTTGGAGATACCCCCATTGCTCTGCGCGACTGGCAGGAACGCGTCAAGTTCGAACGCGCCCAGCGTATCATTTTCCTGGAAAATCAGCTGGAAGCGTTTGGTGGCGATGTCGGCATTGTCCAGCAGTTCGGCGGCAGTGTTATCAACGAGCTGTACGACCCCGAAGGCATGGGACAAAACGTGCTGAATGTAATGGCCGATGAATTGGTCATCTGTGCCGGCGCGGACGAACGGGGGATTGAAATAACCGAGGCCGACATCCAGGCGAAGATTGGGACGGCCTACAACTTCTATGGTGAAGGCGTTTCGCCGACCCAGCAGCCCGATCCCACGGCTACCGTCCAGCCGACGCCCTCGCTGACGCCGATACCCACAGCCGTTATCACCGACGTGGTGCCGACCCAGACACCATTCCCGACCCCGACCGTCGGCCCGGCGGCTACCGCGCTTCCCACGGCGACCCCGGTCTCCGAGGAAGCGTTCCTGACGGAATATGGCGATTTCATGGCGCGGTTGAATGGGCTGGGTATTGACGAGGCCACCTACCGCGACGTTGTCCGCACCCAGTTGTGCCGTGAGCGCCTGATCGAGGCTCTCACCGATGAACAGGCGCTATCAACCACTGCCCCGCATACCAGCCTGTATATCATTAGCGCAACAACCGAGGAAGCGGCCAACGAGGCCCGCGCGTTGGTCGACTCCGAGGGGTTCCTGGCGGTCTGGAACGGTATCGTCAGCCGTCCGGGGGACCCGGCGGCGACGGAGGCGCCTGAGACCGATGCGTTCGAATTGCTGTGGCGCACAAGAACGAATCTCGAAGCCAGCGTTGGCGACGAAATTGCGGCGGCTGCGTTCGAGCAGGGCGTCGACGAGCCGAGCGATGTGATCGCAGTGGATAATGGCGACGGCACGACTTCTTACTATCTGATCATGGTCAGCGGACGCGAGGAGCGTGAACTGAGCGAAAGCGAATTCCAGACGCGCCAACAGGAAGCCTTGCAGAGTTACGTCGATGAGCAACTGACGGGCAATCTGCAACTCTTCGATCTGTGGCGAAGCCGGGTACCGACGTTGCCGGTGCTGGATGCGAAGTTCCTGGCCGCGCCGACGGCCACGCCGCAAGTCGAGGCATTGCCTACGTCCGCGCCGCTGCCCACGCAGCCGGCGGGAACCGAAGACGGCGAGTAATCGACTGTTCCGTGTAATGTTGTGTGAAGAAAGGCCAGATGGTAAATCTGGCCTTTTTATTTGACGAGCGCATGAGAAACGGATGGACGAGGAATACGAGTGGATTGAAGGCGCAATAGCGGTCGAGGCCGCGCTGCGGGCCGGCAACCGCGGCGTGTCGGCCGTCTATATCCACCAGGAGCGCTACGATGGCGTCGCGGCCCGCATTCGGCGAATGGCCGAGGAGGCAGGCGTCGAGGTTGCGCGTGTGTCTCGTCATGAATTGACCAAATATGATCCGCAGGTCGGCCATGGGAGTATCATCGCTCGGGTTGGTCCGCGCCGAATGCACTCTCTGGAAGAACTCTTGGCCGGGCCTGAAGCGGTGCTCGTTTTGCTCGATGGTGTGGAGGACCCCTATAACCTCGGGCAGGCAGTTCGCTCCCTCTATGCGGCGGGTATCGACGGGCTGGTAATGACGCCACGACGACATTTCCCGGCGGCCACTGTGATCCGCGCTTCGGCCGGCGCGTGGGAGTTTATGCCTTTGGCCGTGGCCGAGACGGTCGATGCCATGACCATGGCTCACCGGCGTCGCGTCCCTGTGGCAGTGGCCACTGCGGCCGGGTCTCGCGCAATGGACGAAGTAGACCTGACCGGCCCCCTGTTGCTGCTTATCGGCGGCGAGAAGCGGGGGGTGTCCCGGACAGTGGAACAGGCGGCCGACGTGCGCATCCGCATCCCTTACGGCCGCGAGGTGGACTATGCGCTGGGAACCGCTGCGGCGGCGACGGCGCTGGCTTACGAGGTGTTGCGTCAGCGGCGCGCGCGTGTCGCGCGGTAAAATTGCCTGTGCTATACTGTTGCCGCTCATTAGCTTACGTAATTGTCGAGGCGAACAGCCGTTCGCCTCTCATTTTGCCCGTCGGGTCGATAGCTTCCGGGATGGGGTATTATGAACCGGCACGGGCATGATTAATGATTCCATTGGTTTTAGAAGGAGAGCGCTGTGAACCTACATGAGTTTCAAGCCAAGCGACTCTTCGCCGAGCATGGGATTCCAATCCCGCGCGGCGAGGTTGCCTATACACCGGAGGACGCCCGCAAGATCACCGGGGACCTGGGCGGCAAGGCTGTGGTCAAGGCCCAGGTATTGATCGGCGGCCGGGGGAAAGCGGGTGGTATCAAGGTGGCCAAAAGCCCCGATGAAGCCGAAGTCAATGCCGCGGCAATTCTGGGAATGAAGATCAAGGGGCTGACGGTCAACAAGGTGCTGGTCGACGAACTGGCCCCCGGTATCCGTCAGGAGCTATATCTGGCGGTGCTGATTGATCGCGGCCGTCGTCGGGCCATGGTGATGGCTTCGGCCGCGGGTGGGATGGACATCGAAGAGGTGGCCGAGAAAACACCCGAGAAAATCCATACCTTTCATGTCGATCCGGCGCTGGGTGTACGTAGTTATCAGACGACCTATCTCGCAGAGCGCATGGAGTTGCCGCGCGAGTTATGGGGAGATTTCTATAAGGTTGTCGCCAGTCTTTATGCCTGTTTCAAGGCTAATGACGCTTCGCTGACCGAGATTAATCCGTTGATCATCACCGGCGAAGGCAAGTTAATGGCGCTGGACGGCAAGATGTCGATCGATGACAATGCTCTCTCCCGCCAACCTCGCCTGGCCGAGATGCGCGACGTTGAGGAAGAGCCGCCGGCCGAGGCCGAGGCGCGACGTACCGGCATCACGTTCATCCAGCTTGACGGCAGTATCGGCTGCATGGTGAACGGCGCCGGGCTGGCGATGGCGACGATGGACATTATCAAGCTATACGGAGGTGATCCGGCCAACTTTCTTGACATCGGCGGCGGCGCGCGCGCCGATCAGGTTGCTACCGCGCTTCGCCTCATTCTGTCCGACCCGAAGGTCGAGGCGGTGTTGTTCAATATCTTTGGCGGCATCACGCGTGGCGATGAGGTAGCGCGCGGCATCCTTACCGCGCTGGAGCAGATCGATACCAATGTGCCGATGGTCGTGCGTCTGGCGGGAACCAATGCGCGCGAGGGTTTGGCTTTGTTGGCTGAGGCCGACATGATGACCGCCGCGACTTTGTCGGAGGCGGCGCAGAAGGCCGTCGCCGCGGCCGAGGCCGCGCGCGCAAGTGGGAGGGCATCATGAGCATTCTCGTAGACAAGAATACGCGACTTCTCGTCCAGGGTATCACCGGTCGCGAAGGGACATTCCATACCAACCAGATGATCGCTTTCGGCACCAATGTTGTCGGCGGCGTCGTACCGGGCAAGGGTGGTCAACTCTTTGAGGGCGAGGGTCGTCGTGTACCTATCTTTGACTCGGTGCGCGAGGCGGCCGAAGTCACCGGCGCGAATGCGTCCATCATCTTTGTCCCGGCCAAGTTTGCACCCGATGCCATGTATGAGGCGGCCGACGCGGGGCTGCCGCTTGTTGTTTGCCTGACGGAGCACATCCCTGTGCTGGATATGATCGCCGTTCGCGCCTACCTGGATCAACGCAAGACGCGCCTGATTGGCCCGAACTGCCCCGGACTGATCACCCCCGGCGAGGCCAAGCTGGGCATTATCCCCGGCTCCATCGTCATGCCGGGTAGTGTGGGCCTTGTCTCGCGCAGCGGCACGTTGACCTATGAGGTTGTCTATGCCTTGACCCAGCGAGGTATTGGCCAGTCAACTTGCGTCGGTATTGGCGGTGACCCAATCAAGGGTATGGATTTCATCGACGTACTGCAACTCTTTGAAGATGATCCGAACACGTCCGAGGTGATCATGATTGGCGAGATCGGCGGCAATGCCGAAGAGCAGGCGGCCGCCTTCATCGCCGACAATATGAAGAAGCGGGTGACCTCGTTCATCGCCGGGCGCACGGCACCCCCCGGACGTCGCATGGGCCACGCCGGTGCGATTGTCGAGGGCAAAAGCGGCACGGCTGAGGGCAAGATCGCCGCTCTGGAGGCCGCCGGCGTCCAGGTGGCGAACAACCCTGACCAGATCGTGGACATGATTGCTTAGCGGTTCCGAAATAAACACAGACAGGATATGGATTTGACGGATCATACGGACTGAGTTTTGTTTTTCAATTCGTCGAATCCATGTTATCCGTATCCTGTCCGTGTCCGGATTCTTTCCTAATCCCATCGGCCCGTCCGTGTTCTTCCTATGTTTGACCGCCTGCGCCGCGGATTCGATCCCGGTTTCCTCGTCATCCTGTTGATCTGTTTGTTGGCCGTTTGGCCGTTGATCAGCCGCGAGGGATTACCCGAGGGGACCGATGCCGAGCTGCACATCTTTCGGCTGCATGAGCTGAGTTATCTCATTCGCGGCGGCGAATTCTACCCTCGTTGGGCGCCTAACTTCTATCACGGCTACGGCTATCCGATATTCAACTATTACGCGCCATTGACCTATTATCTGGCGCTGCCACTGGAGTTGTTGCCGCGCGTCGATGCGGTGTTGGCGAGCAAGGCCGTGCTGGTGGGTGGGATGTTGCTGGCCGGACTTGGGCTGTATGGTTATACGCGCGATAACTGGGGCAGGCGCGCCGGTTACGTGGCTGCGGCGCTCTACGTCTACTCGCCCTACATCCAGTATATTGATCCGCATATTCGCGGCGCACTGCCGGAGGCATTCAGCTTCGCCGTCTTTCCGCCTGCTTTGTGGGCACTCGACCGCTTGCGACGCCGGCCGTCGGCCGGTTCGTGGGTGGCGGCGAGCCTGATGGTGGCGGCGGTCATCCTCAGCCACAACCTGATGGGGCTGTTCTTCTTCGGATTGCTGTTCGCATGGGCACTGTGGATGGCGGCGGTGCAGCGCCGACGGACGACGAACGACGGGCAGCGGGTTGTCAATCTCCCAATCTCCCAATCTCCCAATCTCTTCCCTTTTGGCGCCCTTCTCCTCGGCCTTGGCTTGTCGGCATTTTTCTGGTTGCCGGTTATCCTGGAGCGAAACGCGGTGACGCTGACGACGCTTATCGGCGCAGGCGACAACTACGACTTTCGCACTCACTTCCTGGGCCTGAGTGAATTGCTTACATTTTCCAGACTGCCCGATTGGGGAGCCACCCAATCGCCGTTTCTGTTCAATCTGGGAGTGGTGCAATGGATGACCGGTTTGTTGGGCGTCGTCCTGTTGGCGCTGGGCAAGGTTCGCGAGCGCGCTCAACTCACTTTTATCGCCGCGGCCGCGGCAGTAGTTCTATTTCTCATGACGCCCGCTTCTGAGCCGGTGTGGGAACTCATCCCTTTTCTGCCCTATTTCCAGTTCCCGTGGCGGTTGCTGGGCGCGGCCGCTGCACTGCTGTCGGTTCTGGGTGCGGCGGGCGTCGAAGCCGTGGCTCACGAAGCCGTGGCTCGCGGCGCCGAGCGACACTCCCGACTCCGGCGACAAACGGCCTGGATTTACGCGGTTTGCGTTGCCGTCGCCATGTTGTTGGCGCTGCCCCTCAGCCAGCCCACGCCGTGGCCGCCGTTCGGCGAGGTCAACACGCTTCGCATGTCGCTGATCGAGAATAGCGGCCGATGGCTGGGAACGACTTCCACTGCCGATTACGTGCCCGCAACGGTCGTCATGCTGCCCGAGCGGCGCGGTTCGATGATCGATCCCATTGCCAAGGGGTTGCCACCCGACCGGGTGAACCGCGAAGCCATGCCTGATGGGGCTACCGTTACCGCCGAGACGGTGAGTCCCTTGCTGACTCGCTACCACGTGAGCACGCCCAAGGAGTTCCGGTTGCGGCTCTATCAGTTCGATTTTCCCGGCTGGCGGGTGCGCGTGGATAGTGAGCCGGCCCGGACCGAGTTGGCCGAACCCGAGGGTTTGATTATTGTCATCGTACCGCAAGGTGAACACGTGGTGGAGGTGTCGTTTGGTTCCACACCGCCGCGCACACTGGGCTGGCTAATTGCCGCCGTGGCCGCCCTGCTGGTGGGTGTGGGCGCGTGGTGGCTCTGGAGGCATCCGCCGCAAATGGCGTTATCTACGCTCCTCCAGGATACAAGTCGCGCATTTCGCGATGATTGGCCGATTGCACTCGTTGCCGGAGTCGTGACGGTCGGGGCATTGTTGCTGCAACCGCTGGGGTTGTTCCACTATGACTCGCAGGCCGGCAAGCTGGCGCTGCCGGCGGTCGAGCAACCGGCCAACTTCGGCGATCAGATTGCTCTATTGGGTTACAATGAGGCAACAGAAGCTATCCGGCCGGGGGATTCAATTGACCTTACTCTCTACTGGCAGGCGATGCGGCCGTTGGAGATTGACTATCAGGTGTTTGTCCACGTGCTCAACAGTGACGGCGAGTTGGTAGCCCAATCGGACAAGCTGAATCCGGGCGAGTTTCCCACGCGCCGTTGGCCGATGGACAAGTACGTCCCGGATAGTCACCGTATTACTTTGCCGGCAGACCTTGCCCCGGGAACTTATCAGATAGCGACGGGGATATGGGTTCAGAGCGAGGGATGGCGGCTCCCGTTATTTGATGCCGGTGGGCAGCCGATTGGTGACTACGCCAAGCTATTCAGCTTTCAGGTAGAATGACATGTCGGCAAGAGTAATTAGCGGCAAGGCAAAAGGGCGACGCCTCAAGCTGGTTCCCGGCGACTCGACGCGACCAATCATGGATCGTGTGAAAGAAAGCCTGTT
>JACDJA010001959.1_pt1 | contig 15826 bp, 18 predicted proteins | sample 7449241 | NCBI WGS metagenome assembly JACDJA01 (sample SAMN14253289, study PRJNA609438) | sludge metagenome | isolation source: initial anaerobic sludge | collected 2018-12-20 | reverse complement strand
CAGCAGATCGCCGAAAACGCCGGGCTGCCGGATTTCCGGGCTTATACCTACCGTGCCTATAATCGCTTCGACTATTCGCCCGACGACTCGCTTCGTTTCCATGAAGCCATTGAAGCCGTTGTCGTTCCGGCGGCGCGGCGCGTCTACGAGAAGAAGCGCGCGCAATTGGGTCTTGAGGCTTTGCGGCCGTGGGACGTCGTGGTGGATGCCGGCGGTGAACCATCCCTGAAGCCCTATCAAGGACAGGACGCGCTAATCCAGGGCAGCCTGAACATGTTCGAGCACGTGGATGCGACGCTGGCCCGCTACTTTGCCGTTATGGCTGAGGAAGGGTTGCTCGATCTGGACACGCGCGCCGGCAAGGCGCTGGGCGGCTATTGCAGCACTCTGCCCTGGCGGCAGCGGCCGTACATCTTCATGAATGGAGACGGCAAGCACGACGACGTTCAGACAATGCTCCATGAAGCAGGCCACGCGTTCCATGCGTTTGAAAGCTTTTCATTGCCGTTTACGTGGCAGATGGACGTGCCGATGGAATTCTGCGAAGTCGCGTCGATGAGCATGGAACTGCTGGCCGCGCCATACCTGACACGGGAGTTCGACGGTTTCTATACTCCTGCTGAGGCTGCCCGGGCGCGCATTGAGCATCTGAGCGGGATTCTGACCTTCCTGCCTTATATGGCTGTCGTTGACGCCTTCCAGCACTGGGTATACACTCATCCGGACCTTGCGTCGGATGCAGAGGCCTGTGACCAAACATGGGGCAACCTGTGGAATCGCTACATGCAGGGTATCGATTGGGCCGGCTTTGAGGCGGAGTGCGTCAGCGGTTGGCACCGCAAGCTCCACATCTTCCATATACCATTCTACTACGTGGAATATGGCATGGCCCAAGTTGGCGCTCTGCAAGTTTGGCGCAATGCGTTGAGCGATCAGAGCGAGGCCGTGACCACTTATCGTCAGGCGCTGAAGTTGGGCGGGACGCGCTCTCTGCCCGAGCTTTTTGCCGCCGCCGGTGCATCGTTCCGCTTCGACGAGGAGATGCTTTCGGAATTGGTGACACTGATTGAACAGACGCTGGCACAGTTGGGACGCGCAAACTAGATCGTATGGAACATCAGAACGTTTTGGAACCCAGCGCGGCGATGCGGCAATATCTGGCCGAGATCTATCGGCTGCAGGAAGATTCGCCGACGGTCAGCACCACCAGTTTGGCTGATCGTCTGAACGTCTCGCCCCCTGCCATCCCACGCATGCTCAAGCGACTCCAGAGCGTTGGTTATGTCAAGCATGTTCCATATCAGGGGGTCGAACTGACTCAGCGCGGGCGGGAAGAAGCGCTACGTGAGATTCGACGCCATCGTATCCTGGAGGTGTTCCTCGTTAATGTGATGGGATTTACGTGGGATGAGGCGCACGAACATGCCGACGCGCTGAGCGCCGGATTGAACAATGACCTGACTGAACGCATGGCTGAGATGACCGGCTTCCCCCAGCGCTGTCCCCACGGCGAACCCATCCCGGATGCGGATGGCCGCCTCCCTGAAGTAAACGACGTCTGCATTGTCAATCTTGGGGTTGGGTATCAGGGCGCCGTCAGTCGCGTTCGGACCCACGAACCGGAGAAATTGCAATATCTGGCCAGTCTGAATCTGACGCCGGGTATTTCGTTCGAGATTTTGGGGCGCGCTCCGTTCAATGGCCCCATGCGTTTGCGCGTGGGGCGCGAAGAGGTGGTGGTTGGGTACGAGTTGATGAAGTCGTTATGGGTAACCTGAGAGGATGAATCATTCTTGATCCCCTCTTTTGCGTTTGATTAAAGCCGGCCTCTCAGCCGGCTTTTTTTATTGCTGCGCCGCTCGACGTTGCGGTTGTGGCGCGTCGGTCAGCAAGCGCCACCAAGCTTGCCAAGGGCGCGCCTGCATGGCTGGGTCGGGCGTGGCCGGTGCCTGGGGGGTGGGGCCAGGCGTGGCTTCCTGCAACATGGGTACAATACGCCGCTCGCCGGGCAGTATCATCCCACCTTCGTTCCTTGCGTAGGAGGCCACATAATCATCGCTGGTGACGTATTCCAGCGTCGCCTGAAGCTCGATCTGGCGCGTAGCTTCCCGATCCACCTGGACCTGGAGCGCCTCTTCGCCGCTGCCCACCTGTCGTCCGGCTTGCGCGCGGTTATTCAGATCCACGGCAATGATGATAGCCCCGGCGATGACTAAAAAGAATATGACCTGTGGCAGGCTGAAGAGCGGACGAGAGCGAAAAACAGGAGAATCGAACAAACGCTTGGCCATCGAGGAAATCTTAGCCGCAATGGCGGCCGCGTGCAACAGCCAAAGCCTTGCCGATCGCCGCCGGGCTAAGGTAGAATGCATCGATGTATATGGACGCCGCGCCTAATTCCTCTGTTGACTACCTGGCTATCGGCCACGTGTGCCGGGATATTGTTCCCGGGGGATATGTCACCGGCGGTTCAGCTGCCTACTCAACGGCCGTGGCGCAGTCATTAGGTTGTCGCGCAGGCATCGTGACCAGTGCCGCGCCAGGTGATGTATTTGAGGGTGTGTTGCCCGATATTCCCGTTCATCGCATCGATGCACCGGCGACGACCGTCTTCGAGAACATCTATACCGCCCACGGACGGGAGCAAATCATCCATTCCGTGGCCGGTGAGCTGATGACCGGAACCATTCCTCCGCTCTGGTCGCGTGCGCCGATGGTTCATCTTGGGCCAATTGCCAACGAAGTCGATCCTTCCATTATTCACCTGTTCAGCAATAGCATGGTCTGCGTGGTACCGCAAGGATGGATGCGCCGTTGGGATGAAAAGGGGCGGGTTTATCAGGTAGTGTGGGAAGGCGCGGCCGACATCCTGCCGTTGGCTGCCGTCACGATACTTAGCATTGAGGATGTACCCGATGCCTCGATAATCGAGAATTATGCCGAACTGGCCCGACTGCTGGTGGTGACGGATGGCGCCAACGGTTGCACGGTTTATTGGGATGGGCAGGTTCGGACGTTTCCCGTGCCGAGCGTCAACGCCGTCGATGCCACAGGCGCGGGGGACGTGTTCGCTGCTGCTTATTTGGTGCGTCTCCTCCAGACCGGCGGCGACGCATGGGATGCGGCCGAATTCGCCAACCACATCGCCGCATGTTCGGTAACGCGCCGTGGATTGACGGAAAAGACGGACGCCATCCGGCGGTTGCTGGTCGATCGGATGCAACAGAGAGCCGGGGAGGAGTGAACGACGTGACGGCCCGCATCTACGCAGTCGCTAACCAGAAGGGCGGTGTTGGCAAGACGACCACGGTTGTCAACCTCAGCGCTTATCTGGCGACGAACGGTCGCCGGGTACTAATCGTCGATCTGGATCCTCAATCAAACGCGACCTCGGCCCTGGGATACGACAAGAACCAGATGCAGCCTTCCACCTACCAGTTGTTGCTGGAGCAGGTGCCGGCCTCCCGGGTGCGCCTGCGTCATGCCGAGTTTCAACTGGATTTGTTGCCATCTCATCCGGGGCTGGCGGGCGCAGAGATCGAACTGGTTCACGCGATTGGTCGCGAGTATCGATTGCAGCGAGCCTTGCAGCAGGTAAGTGGCGAATACGATTACATTCTGATTGACAGCCCCCCGAGCCTCGGGTTGCTCACCGTCAACGCCCTGACGGCCGCCAGGGATGGCGTGCTCATCCCGGTGCAATGCGAATATCTGCCGCTGGAGGGGCTGACGCAGCTAACGCAGACCATCCAATTGGTGCAGGAGTTCCTGAATCCCTCACTCCATATCCGTGGGGTCATGATGACGATGTATGATAGCCGGACGAATCTGAGTCGCCAGGTCGTCGAAGAGGTGCGCCGGCACTTTCCGAATAAGGTATTCCGGACGATCATTCCGCGTAATATTCGTTTGAGCGAGGCGCCGAGCTTCGGCCAGCCGATCAGCTACTACGCCCCCCAATCTCCGGGCGCAGTGGCCTACCGGCTGTTGACGGCAGAGTTGCTCAACGGCGACCGGCGCAACGGTGGAGGTGATCATGCCGAGTAAACGTCAGGCTCTTGGTCGCGGGCTGGACGCGCTCTTTTCGACGTCCGGTGAGCGCTCTCCCCGACAGGACGGCGCGCTTACAGTCTCGATAGAGCAGATCATCCCTAATCCACGCCAACCCCGTACCACGATCGATAGCGAGCAACTGGCCGAGTTGGCTGAATCGATCAAAATCCATGGCCTGATCCAGCCACTCGTGGTGACGGAGACGGTGGAGGGCTACGTGCTGATTGCCGGGGAAAGACGGTGGCGAGCCTCCCGGCTGGCCGGGCTGGAGCAGGTGCCGATCATCGTCAAGGAGACGACGCCGCAGCACATGCTGGAGCTGGCGCTCATCGAGAATATCCAGCGCGCCGATCTGAACGCACTGGAAGAGGCCCACGCCTATCGCCAACTCGTCGATGAATTCGGCCTGACTCAGGAGGCAGTGGCCGATCGCGTGGGCAAGGCGCGCACGACGGTTACAAATCTCTTGAGGTTGCTCACCTTGCCGGAGAGCGTCCAGGCGGCTGTGGCCGACGGCCGCATCAGCGGAGCGCATGCGCGAGCGCTGCTGCCGCTCAAGCTGCCTGAACTGCAAATCGCGGCCATGAACCAGACGATCAAGCTGGGCCTGAGCGTCCGCCAGACGGAGGTATTGGTGACAAACCTTCTGGCCGAGGCGCGACCGGAGCCGAAACACCGAAAGCAACTGCCGCCGGAACTGGTCGAGATTCAAGGTCGCTTTGAATCTGCGCTTGGTACCCGGGTCAATATTGAGAAGGGTTCCAAAGGGGGGCGTGTAGTGATCCATTTCTACTCCGACGAAGACCTGAATGCGATATACGAGTCAATCGTTGGCGAATAAACGATGCAAGTTAGGCTGGAGAAAAACAGATGTCCGATCATGACCTGATCCGCGAGAAGATCAAACAGGCCACGGCTATTATGGACGATCACGACGTCGATCTGTGGCTGACTTTTGTCCGCGAGACCTCTGCTGCTCCCGATCCGGCCCTTGAAATGATCTTCGACGGTGATGTTACCTGGCAATCGGCGTTCTTCATCGCGCGTAATGGGCAACACACGGCCATTGTTGGTCACTTCGACGCCGAGAACGTGCGCGCGTTGGACGTATACGCGACGGTAGTCGGTTACCACGAAGGCATCGGCCGCTCGCTCCTCGATGCGCTGGCGCAGTATAACCCACAAACCATCGCCATCAATTACTCCGAAGAAGATGTGGCTGCCGACGGACTGAGCCATGGCATGTTCCGGCGACTGTCGCGCTATCTGGTGGACACTCCCTGGGCCGGGCGTCTGATCTCGGCCGCGCCGCTAATCGCCGCGCTGCGAGGTCGAAAGACACCGACGGAGATCGCCCGCGTTCGCCGGGCCATTGCCACCACGGAGCAGATATTCGACGAGATTGAGGCTTATGTGCGACCGGGGATGACGCAGCGCGAGATTGCCGCGTTTGTCCACGAGCGCATCGACGGCCTGGGTTTGGGCTACGCCTGGCCCAAGCCATTCGATCCCATCGTAACCTGTGGCCCTGAATCGGCTACCGGTCACGCTGCGCCCGGCGACGTCGCCTTGCAGCGCGGCCATACCCTGCACATCGACCTGGGCATCAAAGAGGATGGCTATTGCTCCGACCTCCAGCGAATGTGGTACGTGCTGGAAGAAGGAGAGACGACGGCCCCGCCCGACGTGCAACGAGCGTTCGATGTTGTATTAGGGGCCATTCGGGCCGGCGAGGTTGCGCTCCGTCCGGGCGCGTCGGGCTGGCAAGTTGACGAGGTCGCCCGCGAATTCATTGTCGATAACGGCTACCCCGAGTATATGCACGCGTTTGGCCATTTGCTCGGTCGTTCGGCCCATGACGGCGCGACGGTGCTTGGCCCACGCTGGGAGCGATATCAGGGTATCTGTGATCTTGCGATTGAACCCACTAACATTTTTACCCTGGAGTTACACGTTGTTGTGCCGGATCGGGGAGTGATGAGTCTGGAAGAGGATGTGCTGGTGACCGACAATGGGGTCGAGTATCTCAGCGCTCCCCAGACCGCGCTGCGCTACATTCGTTGACCGCCCGGTCAATGATGAAATGATTTACTATTTGCGACGGCCGCGGGCTTGCTCTTCCACGTGAGCCGGTGGATAATTGTCGCATCCTCAGAATTTTGGTGACCAATGACGAACTGAGTTCACGCCGATAGCCCTGTCTGTTTTGTAAGTTCTCCCGACGAGTTGGGGGAAGTTGTGTGATTGCATTGCAGCAATGCAAATCGCGCTGAAGGGCGTGAACCCATGTTTACCGTCAACCGTATCACCAAATCATTCAATCTCTCACCTGTTCTCAACGACATAACCTTTTCTATCGCGCCGGGCGAGCGCGTTGGGCTGATCGGCCCCAACGGTAGCGGCAAGTCCACCCTGCTGCGAATACTGGCCGGGCGTGAGCAGCCCGATAGCGGCCATGTAATGCTCACGCCGCCCGGCCTGCGGGTTGGCTATCTGGCGCAAGGCCTCGAGGCAGAGCCCGAGACGACGTTGGCCGAGCTGTTGCATAGCGTCGTTGGCGATCCGCGCGCGCTGGAAGTCGAGGTAGCGGGCCTGGCTGCGGCACTGGCCGAAGACCCGGGGCGGGATGACCTGCAAGTCGCGTATGACAAGGCCCTGGATCGGCTGGGTAACCTGGATACAAGTAGCGTGGCGGCGATGCTGGGCCATCTCGGTTTGGATACGCTTGATGCCGGGCAGTCGGTTGGCCGACTGAGCGGCGGGCAGAAGACGCGCCTGGGTCTGGCGGTGGCACTATTGGGCAACCCGGACGTACTGCTCCTGGACGAGCCGACCAACCATCTGGATATTCCGATGCTGGAGTGGTTGGAGGGCAAGCTGCAGGATTTCCCCGGCGCGGCCCTGATCGTCTCCCATGATCGGGCCTTTCTGGATCAAACGGTCAATCGCATCCTTGACCTGGACCCCGCGCGCCATGTTGTTCACGAATACACCGGCAAATATACCGACTACGCCGAGCAGTACGCGGCCGAGCAAGAGCGCCGCCTGTCGGCCTGGAAGGATCAGGAGTATGAGATCGGCCGTATCCGGCGCGATATCGCCCGCACAAAGGAACAGGCGCGCCACGTCGAGCTTACCACCAAGCCCAACCAGCCGGGCGTCCGCCGCATTGCCAAGAAGGTTGCGCGCAAGGCTGCATCCCGCGAGAAAAAGCTGGAACGTTTCCTGGAGTCGGATGAGCGGGTCGAAAAACCCGAGCACAGTTGGCAGATGAAGCTGGACTTTACCGAACTGTCGAAAGTCCACATTGGCCGGGATGTGCTGGTCCTTGAGGATGTTGCCGTCGGCTTCACCGGGCGAACGTTGCTTTCCGGGATAAACCTGACGATCCGGGCCGGACAACGTGTGATTTTGACGGGATCGAACGGCGCCGGCAAGACAACGCTCCTGCGCACGATCGCCGGGCAATTGCCGCCACCGGCGGGTCGGGTGCGGCTTGGCGCGAGCGTGCGGCTTGGTTATATGGCCCAGGAGCAGGACACGCTCGATCCGGGGCAAACGGCGCTGGAGATTATCTTGCGCGCCGCACCGATGACGGAAACTGAGGCGCGATCCTTTCTGCATTATTTTCTGTTTGAGGGCGATGATGCGCTGCGGCCAATCGCCGGTCTCAGCTTCGGCGAGCGCAGCCGCCTGGCTCTGGCTGAACTAGTGGCAAGGGGAAGCACGTTCCTGCTCCTGGACGAGCCTATCAATCACCTGGATATTCCATCGCGCGCGCGGTTTGAGGAGGCGCTGGCGAACTATCCGGGAACAATCCTGGCCGTCGTGCACGACCGCTATTTCATTGAGCGATTCGCCACCGACGTATGGTGCGTCGTCGATGGGCGCATAAAGTTGGCCTGAATGTAAGGATGATCAGGTCTGCTCGGGCGAAAGCGACTGCTTTTCAAGCTCACGGATTCGCGCCTGCGAATCGGCGTATCGTTCCAGAAGGTCCAGCGCCCCGTCTTCGGTCGAAGTACTTTTTTGATAGTACCAGATGAGGAGCGCCGTCATCGACGCAAGGAGAAAGCCAATCAGAAATGTAGAACGCCGGATAGGATGCATCTTGTTCTCCTGACAAGCGGCTCACCGGAAGACGGCTCAGCCTGGTCGGCCAATCGTTGCTATCCGGGCGGTTCGGGCCGCGCTCGCATCCCATTATAGCACCAGCCGTGTAACCGGCGGGAGGTTTGAATGGAACTGTTTTACATCCTGCCATTGACGACGTGTTGGCTGCATGCTAGACTTTCCCGCATTATGCGACTCAAGGGAACTTACGACCTGTCGGCATCTGTGGCGCACCATCATCACGGTGCTGTTGTTCATATTGCCCCGGGTTGAGGTTGCCGGCGGGTCCGGCTACGCGCGAGAAATCAGCACCCTCCTCAGAACCTGGGGAGGGTTTTTTGTTGTTTGATGGGAGGTGTCATGGAACGAAACGATATTCGACTGGCGCTGCCCAGCAAGGGTATCTTGCAGGACGGCGCGCTTGAATTTCTGGAGGCCTGCGGCCTGCGGGTCTATCGGCCGAACCCACGCCAATACGCGGCGACTATCCCCAGCCTGCCCGGCGTGACGGTCATGTTCCAGCGGCCGGGCGATATTGCCACAAGTATTCAGGCGGGCAGCATCGATTTCGGCATCACCGGCTATGACGTGTTGGCGGAAAAGGGGGTGACCGGAGCTACTCTCATTATTCATGATGATCTGGGGTTTGGCGCGTGTACGCTTAACCTGGCCGTTCCCGAATCCTCGCCGGTCAGTTCGCTGGCGGATTTGCGCGCGTGGGTGGGACGACAGGCAGGGGAGGGACAGACAATTCGCATAGCAACGAAGTTCCCTAAGACCACGGCCGCTTTTCTCGACCGGCACGGAGTTGGCCCGTACCGGCTGATCGGTGTGGAGGGGACACTGGAGATCGCCCCGGCTATTGGGTACGCCGACCTGATTTGCGATCTGGTATCCTCCGGCATTACCTTGCGTGATAATCACCTCCGGCCGCTCGTCGATGGGGTGGTTCTTCGCTCCCAGGCTGTCTTGATTGCCAATAGTGAGGGGCTGCGTGCCCGCTCGGCTGTGCTGGCGACGGCCCGCCATTTGCTGGAGTACATTGAGGCTCACGCGCGGGCGCGCGGGTCCTTTCTCATTACGGCCAACATTCGCGGCGATTCGGCCGAGGCAATCGCCCGGCGTATGTTCGACCAGACCAGTTTGGGCGGTTTGCAGGGGCCGACTGTTGCCCCGGTTATCGCCAGGGAGCACCTGCGAACCGGGACGGACTGGTACGCGATCAATATTGTCGTGCGGCAGGAGCGGTTATTCGAGGCTGTTGGGGAGCTGCGTGCCATTGGTGGCAGCGGCGTAGTAGTCGTCCCGTGCGCCTATATATTCGAGGAAGAGCCGGTGCGTTATCGGGCCATGCTCGACGCGCTGGCGATTGGGGAGCACGCTACTGTTTTCAGCTAGCGGCCTATAGAACCAAACGAGTTTGTCATGATCACGATCTACACCCCTGAAGAAGCGCGTCGAACCATCTTGCGACGCGGGAACATGACCCAACAGTCCATCTCCTTCGTCATTCGCGACAGTCTGCGCCGTATATTTGGTGAGGATGTAACGCCGCCTGACGCTGTCGGGCGTATCCTGAGCGACGTCCGGATACGCGGCGATGCGGCCGTGTTCGATTGGACGCGCCGTATCGATGGCGTGGCGCCGGAACGTCTCGCGGTTCGCCAGGAAGAAATCAGGGGCGCGCCCGACGGCGTATCGGCCGAGTTGTGGGATGCGTTGTGTCTGGCGGCCGATCGGATACGCGCCTTCCACGCGTTGCAGCCGGTTCAGTCCTGGACCACAACATCGCTCGGCGGCCGCTTGGGTCAACGAGTGACACCCTTGCGGCGAGTCGGCGTCTACGTGCCCGGCGGCACGGCCTCGCTTCCGTCCTCGCTGCTGATGTCGGCCATTCCCGCCCAGGTGGCAGGTGTGGAGGAGATCGTAATCGTTACCCCACCCGGCCCTGACGGGCGCGTGCCGCCGGTCATTCTGGCCGCGGCCGCTGTGGCGAAGATCGACACCATTTACACGATTGGCGGCGCGCAGGCCATTGCCGCGCTGGCCTACGGTACCGAAACGATCCCTCGCGTCGATAAAATCGTCGGCCCCGGCAATCTGTTCGTCACGCTGGCGAAGCAACAGGTCTTCGGCATCGTGGGCATCGACGGGCTGAACGGTCCCACGGAGACCGTCATTATCGCTGATGAGACGGCGAACGCGGCCTGGGTTGCGGCCGATCTGTTGGCTCAGGCCGAACATGATGCGCTGGCTTCAGCGATCCTGTTAACGCCGTCCGAAACGCTGGCCCGTGCCGTGCAGTTGGAGATAGGCCGCCAGATAGAGACCCTGTGCCGCGACAGCGTCATCGAAGCGGCGCTGGCTGGGCAGGGCGGCATCGTGGTGACGCGCGACCTGGCCGAAGCGGCGACCCTGGCGGACGATTTCGCGCCGGAGCATCTGTGTATTGCGACGCGCGATCCGGAAGCGCTGGCCGGTTCGCTTCGTCATGCCGGCGGGTTGTTCTATGGCGAGCGCTCGTTCGAGGTGCTGGGCGACTATATAGCCGGGCCGAGCCATACCATGCCAACCGGTGGCACCGCCCGCTTTGCTTCGCCGCTTAACGTGCTTGACTTTGTGCGTATAACCAGCGTCATCGATCTGGACGAAGAGACGATGGCTCAGTTGGCGCCCGCAGCGGCGCTATTGGCGCGGGCCGAGGGATTGACTGCCCATGCGGCCGCGGCCCAAAGGCGGGTGAGCGGATGAGTATTGAGCAATTACTGCGGCCCGACATCCGTGACATGGGGGCGTATACGCCGATCGTGCCGTTTGATGTGCTTTCGGCGCGGCTCGGCCGACCCGCGGCCGAGATCGTCAAACTGGACGCCAACGAGAATCCTTATGGCCCACCGCCGGGCGCTTTGGCTGCGCTGGCGACTGGGGCGTTTTACCATATCTACCCCGACCCGGAAGCCAACGCGCTGCGCGAGGCGGTCAGTCGCTACACCGGCGCGCGCAAGGAGAACCTATTGGCGGGTATGGGCGCGGATGAATTGATCGACCTGGTGCTGCGGGCGCTCCTCGCGCCGGGGGATGTGGTCATTGACTGTCCGCCGTCGTTCGGGATGTATCCGTTCTCTACGGCGGTTAACGGCGGACGTACCGTTGCTGTATGGCGGACAGCGGACTTTACGCTGGACGTGGCCGGTATTGAGTCGGCCGTTGCCGCTGAGCTGCGCGCCAAGGTACTGTTCGTGTGCTCGCCCAATAACCCTGACGGCGGCGTGATCGATGACGATACGCTGCGCCGCCTGTTGGCCCTGCCGTTGCTGGTAGTTCTGGACGAAGCCTATATTGACTTTGCCGAGCCGGACGGACACGAGAGCCGCCATGCGTGGGTTGGCGAATATGATAACCTGGTGATCCTGCGGACTTTCAGCAAGCTGGCCGGTCTGGCCGGGTTGCGGGTTGGGTACGGTGTGTTTCCCGACTGGCTGCTCCCGCATTTGTGGAAGATTAAGCAACCCTACAACGTCAATGTTGCCGCGTCGCTGGCCGCCGTGGCTGCCCTCGAGGACTCCGGCTGGTTGCGCGAGAAAGTGCGCCTCCTCGTAGCCGAGCGGGAGCGCATGACCCGGCAGTTGTCCGGGTTCGGCTTTCTCGAGCCGTATCCGAGCCGGTCGAATTTCGTGTTGTGCCGGGTAACAGACCGTTCAGCCAGGGAACTGAAGCTGGCGCTGGAGAAAGAGGGGGTGTTGGTTCGCTATTTCGATAAGCCGGGGGTGGCAAATTGTGTGCGTATCAGCGTGGGACGGCCGGAAGATACCGACCGGCTTGTTGCCGCGATACGCGCCGTCGGCGCAGCCGGAGGAGAATCGTATGTCTAGTCGGATTGCTTCCATTCATCGCCGGACGAGCGAGACGGATATTGACATAACAATCGATCTGGATGGTCGAGGCGATTACACCGTCGCCACGGGTATCGGCTTTCTCGACCATATGCTCGCCGCGGTCGCCGTTCACGGCCTGTTCGACCTGAGTGTGAAAGCAACGGGCGATCTCCACGTTGACGCCCATCACACCATTGAAGACGTTGCCATCGTCCTGGGGCAGACGATCAATGCCGCGCTTGCCAATCGGGCGGGCATCAATCGCGTGGCTCACGCCTTTGTGCCGATGGATGAGGCGCTCGGTTTCGTCGCCATCGATCTAAGCGGCCGGCCGTATTCGGTCTTTCAGGCGACCTGGCGAACCCCTGCCATTGGACAGTTTCCGACCGATTTGGTGGAGCACTTCTTCGAGTCGCTGGCCGTCCATGCCCGGTTAACGCTGCACTCCCGTTGCGAGAACAACCGCAACGACCACCACGGTATCGAGGCGCTATTCAAGGCGCTGGCGCGAGCGCTGCGTGTCGCTGTGGATGTCGATCCACGCCGCGCCGGCGTCCCGTCAACCAAAGGAACCCTGTCGGAGGAAGCGTCGTGAGCATTCCCGTCATCACCATGATCGATTATGGGGGCAGCAACCTTCGCTCCGTGCAGAAGGCCGTTGAGGCAGTGGGGGCAACAGTGCTGGTTACGGATGATCCCGACCGGGTGGTCTGCGCCGAACGGCTGGTGCTGCCCGGCGTGGGCGCGTTCGGCGCGGGCATCGCAGCTCTCCGCGCGCGGGGGCTGGATGAGGCGACTCGGGCGTGCGTCCGGCGCGGCGGGGTATTGCTGGGCATCTGTCTGGGCATGCAACTGCTGTTCGACGAAAGCGAAGAGCTAGGCTTGCACCTCGGATTGGGGTTAGTGCCGGGGCGGGTGGTCAGATTCCGGCAGCCGGCCGCGAATGGCGCAGGAGAGGCGATACTTAAGGTTCCCCATGTAGGGTGGAATCAAATCGCCCACGACGGCCGCCATCCATTATTGGCTGGAGTCTCCTCCGGAGCGCATGCCTACTTTGTCCACTCTTATCTCTGCGCGCCCGCCAATCCGGTGGCCGTAGTGGCGACAGCCGACTACGGCGGCCCATTCGCTGCGATTGTGGGGCGCGGCCGCGTGTTCGGCATTCAGTTTCATCCGGAGAAGAGTCAAAGCGTTGGTCTGCGCATCTTGCGGAATTTCGCCGCGATAGAGGATGGTTGGGATGGAATTTAACATCTTCCCCGCGATCGACCTGCGCCACGGTCGGGTTGTGCGCCTGCAATTGGGCGACCCGGAACGCCAGACTGTTTTCAGCACCGATCCCGTGGCGACGGCGCGCGGCTGGCTGGCAGCTGGGGCGACCTGGATCCACGTGGTAAACCTCGACGGCGCGTTCGATGAGGGCGGCGCGGCGAACCGGGAGGCATTGAAGCGCCTGACGAAATTGCCGGCGCGTATTCAATTCGGCGGAGGGCTGCGCTCTATCGGCGATGTGGCGGAAGTGCTCGGCCTGGGTGTCGGGCGAGTTGTGCTGGGCACGGCCGCTGTCGAACGACCGGAGCTTGTGACCGAGTCGCTGGCGCGTTTTGGTCCGCAGCGTGTTGCCGTGGGGATCGATGCGCGAGACGGGCAGGTGCGCACGCGCGGCTGGCGCGAGGCAACAGCCGTGGAGCCGATTGCGCTGGCAAAAGCAGTGGGCGGGATGGGCGTCCACACCCTGATCTATACGGACATTAGCCGAGATGGAGTGCTATCGGGCGTGAATGTCGAGGCTACGGTCGCGCTGGCCGAGCAAACCGGCCTGGAGGTGATAGCATCGGGTGGGGTCAATTCGCCGGCCGACGTGACGCGCTTGCTATCAATTGCTGAGAGAGGTGTAGCCGGCGTCATTATCGGTCGTGCTCTCTATGAGGGACAGGTTGACCTGAAAAGCGTTCTCGACGCAGCGGCCAAGGCGACTTCAGGGGGAACATCATGTTAGCCAAGCGAATCATCCCATGTTTGGACGTGAAAGACGGCCGGGTTGTCAAAGGGATCAACTTCGTGGATCTTCGCGACGCGGGCGACCCGGTGGAGCAGGCAAGCTATTATGACGCTGAGGGCGCGGACGAACTCGTCTTTCTTGATATCAACGCCACACATGAGGCTCGTGGCACAATGATGGCAATGGCCCGTGCCGTAGCGGATCAGGTGTTCATTCCCTTCACCGTTGGGGGCGGCATCCGTACGGTCGAAGACATGCGCGCCATTTTGCGGGCCGGAGCCGACAAGGTCAGCGTTAATTCGGCCGCCGTGCGCAACCCGGAAGTAATTGCCGCCGGGGCAAAGGAGTTCGGTAGTCAGGCTATCGTCGTGGCCATTGACGCGCGGCGGCGAACGGATGCCGGCGGCTGGGAGGTCTGCGTCGGTGGCGGGCGCGTGGCGACGGGGTTGGATGCCGTGGCCTGGGCGCAGCAGGCCGAGTCATTGGGCGCGGGCGAGCTGCTGCTGACCAGCATGGATGGCGACGGAACACAGGCCGGTTATGATGTGGAATTGACCCGCGCCGTGGCCAGGGCCGTCACTATCCCGGTCATTGCGTCCGGCGGAGCAGGATCGATGGATCATTTTGCCGAAGTGTTGACGCGAGGGCGGGCCGATGCGGCGCTGGCGGCGTCCCTGTTCCACTATCGGCAGCTATCCATACCCAAGCTCAAGCGTTTTCTTGACGGTAAAGGGATTCCGGTGCGTTATGCCACATGAAATCCGGTTCGACGAGCAGGGGCTGATCGTGGCCGTGGTTCAGGATGCGATGACCCTGCAAGTGCTCATGGTTGCATACATGAATGACGAGGCTCTGCGCCTGACGATGGAATCAGGCGAGGCGTATTTCTGGAGCCGCAGCAGACGATCCCTGTGGCATAAGGGCGGCACGTCGGGCAATGTGCAGCGCGTGCGGAAAATCCGCTATGATTGTGACGCCGACGCGCTGTTGCTGCTGGTCGATCCGTTGGGGCCTGCCTGCCATACCGGCGAGTATTCGTGCTTTTATCGCACGCTTCGCGCCGGCTCGAAACAGGAGATGTCGTGATAAGATGAGCGACGTGATAAGCGGACTCGAAACGACGCTGCGCGAGCGCATGAGCCGCTCCCCGGAGCAGTCGTATACGGCCAGACTGATGGCGCTTGGTGAAGATGAGATCGTGAAGAAGATCGGGGAAGAAGCTGTTGAAGTTATCCTGGCGGCGAAGGGGCAGGGTAACGCGCGCGTAGTCGAGGAATCGGCCGATCTTGTCTATCATTTGCTTGTCCTCTTGCTGGCGCGCGGGCTTTCGTGGGCCGACGTAGAGGTTGAGCTGGTTCGGCGCATGGCGCCATTGGGTGGATGAGGCAGGTTGTTGTGGGTGACGCACGGTCGGCAATGCTTCCCGGAGGAGGAACTTCTGACAGCTCATATCGATAAGACTCGCGTGACGCAGGTGCGTTTGGCGCGGTATGTGCCGGGCGGTGTATTGGGCGTCTTTCTGGCGCGGGTGGTCGGCGAGCAGATGGGGCTTCCCGGCCTGTGGGCGGCCGTCGCGCTGAGCGTTGCGGCGGCAATCGCGGGTGGCTGGCTCCTTTCACGCTTCTCGCTGAGACAAACCTGGCCGGCGCTCATCTTGCTGGCCTACGTCGTCTACCCTGAGCCTTCCCGGCTGTTGGCTTTGCAGGTCGCAGTCGTGGCGATAGTCGCGTATCTGGTCAATCGATTTGGGGACGACGGTCGATTCTCGACTCTTGCCTCCCCT
>JACDJA010001958.1_pt1 | contig 15826 bp, 15 predicted proteins | sample 7449241 | NCBI WGS metagenome assembly JACDJA01 (sample SAMN14253289, study PRJNA609438) | sludge metagenome | isolation source: initial anaerobic sludge | collected 2018-12-20 | reverse complement strand
GGCGGCACGCCCGATCGGTCTTACGCAGCAGAACGCGCTGCTGCTGATCGGCGCCTTTCTCGTATTCGAGCTTCTCGTCGTGGTGGTGACGGCGTATTTCGTGATGCTGCCTCTCGCGCGCCGCTCCACCGCCGATCTGGCGGGACTGATGACCCTGTCGGCACAGACCTGGAGCGAACTGCCTCCGGTCACGCGACCCGCGTTCGAGATCGAACTGGCCCGCTCGCATGCGCTGGCCCTGCGCGCCGAACCGCCGCTCGATCCGGCGCAGCCTTCATGGCGCGATCCCTATCTGCGCTTTCTGCTGCTGTCGCTGGCCGAACGCACCGGCGTACCGGTGGCCGGGTCGCGTGAAACGATCGGCGGGGAAGACTGGTTCTGGGTGGCGCTGCCGGCAGGCGGCGGGTATCTGTCGGTCGGGTTTCCCCACAGCCGCATTGCGTCGCGGCCGCTGCAGGCGCTGTTTGCATCGCTCACCGGCGGTTTTGTCCTGGCGCTGGCGGCGGCCTGGTGGCTGGCGGGCCGTACCACGCGGCCGCTGGAACTGCTGCGCCAGGCGGCCGATTCGCTCGGACGTGGACAGACTCCGGCGCGCCTGCCGGAAACCGGGCCGCGTGAGATTGCCGCACTGAGCCGGCGCTTCAACGCCATGGCGAAGGAAGTCGAGGAATTGCTCGCTGCGCGAACCGTGCTGCTTGCCGGGGTGTCGCACGATCTGCGCACGCCACTTGCACGGCTGCGGCTGGCGGTGGAAATGCTGATGCGCAGGCCGAGTGCCGAACTGGCGGCGCAGATCGAAGCCGATATCGAGGCGATGGACCGGCTGATCGGCGATGTGCTGACACTGGCGCGCGGTTTCGGACACGAGCCTGCGGTACGGGTGGATCTCGCGGATCTTCTGGCGGAACTGGCTGCGACTGCGCCGGATCGCGTAACGCTCAGTGCAGACACGATCGAAATCGAGGCACCTCCGGGCGCGCTGCGGCGCGTCCTGGGCAATCTGCTCGATAATGCACTGCGTCATGGCGGCGATGCGCCGGTGGCGTTGCGCGCCGAGACAGGTTCGGACGGAGGGGTGCGCATTGGTGTGCTCGATCGTGGGCCGGGTATCCCGCTGGCGGAACGCGAGGCGGTATTCCGCCCGTTTCATCGCCTGGACGCCTCGCGCAATCTCGCGGCGGGCGGTTCGGGCCTGGGTTTGGCGATCGTACGCCAGCTTGCTGTCGCACATGGCTGGCGGGTCCGGCTGGAAGACCGCGCGGGAGGTGGCCTCGCTGCGTGGCTGGAGATCGACCCGCCAAGGGCGGCAGCGACTGCGACTTGAAGCAAACGCCGCTTCGAATTAGAATTGCGGGCTGTCCGGAATGGTCCGGGCAAATTCGCACACCCGCCGATTAAAGGGTGGCGGCGCGGCGGGACAAGCCGCGTGGCTGCTGGCAGGTGGAGGCTCAACCCTTTAGGAGATTTCCATGTCCGTCACCATGCGTCAAATGCTGGAGGCCGGTGTTCATTTCGGCCACCAGACCCGCTTCTGGAACCCGAAGATGGCGCCGTTCATCTTCGGTCATCGCAACAAGATTCACATCGTCAACCTGGAAAAGTCGCTGCCGATGTTCCAGGAGGCGCAGAAGTTCGTGCGCAAGCTTGCCACCGACAAGGGTACGGTGCTGTTCGTCGGCACCAAGCGCGCCGCCCGCGACATCGTGCGCGAGGAAGCGCAGCGCGCCGGCGTGCCCTATGTTGACAACCGCTGGCTCGGCGGCATGCTGACCAACTACAAGACCGTCAAGCAGTCGATCAAGCGCCTCAACGATCTCGAGGCCCAGATCGCAGAACCCGGCCGTCTGTCGAAAAAGGAAATCCTCACCGTCCAGCGCGAGGTCGACAAGATCAACCGCAGCCTCGGCGGCATCCGCGAAATGGGCGGGCTGCCCGACGCCATCTTCATCATCGACGTCGGCTACCAGAAGGGCGCCGTGATCGAGGCGAAAAAGCTCGGCATTCCGGTGATCGGCGTGGTCGACACCAACAACAGCCCGGAAGGCGTCGACTATGTCATTCCCGGCAATGACGACTCGGCTCGCGCCATCCGCCTGTACGCGCGCGGCATGGCGGATGCCGTGCTGGAAGGACGTGCCCAGGTGATCAGCGAGATCGTCGGCGGCGAGGAGTTCGTCGAAATCGAGGAAGCGGGCGACGTCGCGGCCGAATAAGCGCATACGACATGCGACATCGTTCCGGCACATTCGTCGAATAGGGCCGGTGCGAGTGGTTTTCGGGGAGGGGCGTCGGCCCCTCTTTCCGTATTGAATTGTTCGAAATCTATCGGGAGTTGTAAATGGCAGAAATCACTGCAAGCATGGTCAAGGATCTGCGCGAGAAGACCGACGCGCCGATGATGGATTGCAAGAAGGCGCTGAGCGAAGCCGGCGGCGACATGCAGAAGGCGGAGGAAATCCTGCGCGTGCGTTTCGGCAACAAGGCCGCCAAAAGCGCCGGCCGTGTTGCCGCGGAGGGACTCGTGACCATTGCGATCGCTGCGGACGGCAAGAGCGCCGCCATGGTCGAGGTCAACTGCGAGACCGACTTCGTCGCCAAGAACGACGACTTCGTGGCGCTGTGCAACGCGCTTGCCGACATGGTGCTGAACCAGAATCCCGCCGACGTCGCCGCGCTGTCCGGTCTTCCGTACAAGGGTTCGACGGTCGAGGCGTTCCGCACCGAACTGGTCGGCAAGATCGGCGAGAACATGTCGGTGCGCCGCTTCACACGCATGGCCGCGCAGGGCAAGTTCGCCAGCTACATCCACGGCGGCAAGATCGGCGTGCTGGTCGATGTTTCCGGTGACGAGGCCATCGCACGCGACGTCGCCATGCACATCGCCGCGTCCAAGCCGAAGTCGCTCGACGCTTCCGGCGTGTCGCAGGAGCTCATCGATACAGAACGCCGCGTCGCCATCGAGAAGGCCAGGGAAGCCGGCAAACCAGAAGCCATGCTGGAGAAGATCGCCGAGGGTACGGTGCAGAAGTTCCTCAAGGAAGTCACGCTGCTGTCGCAGCCCTTCGTCAAGGACGACAAGCAGACCGTCGAGCAGGTGCTGAAGTCGAAGAACTCACAGGCCCACGGCTTCGCCATGTACGTGGTGGGCGAGGGCATCGAGAAGAAGGTCTCCGACTTCGCTGCCGAAGTGGCGGCTGCTTCCAAGGTCTGAATGCAGATGACGCCGGTTCGTCGCATCCTGCTGAAGCTGTCCGGCGAAGCCCTGATGGGGCCGGACGGTTTTGGCTATCACGCCGAAACCCTCGCTGGTTTCGTGGCGCAGATTCGCGACGTCGCGGCGTTGGGTGTGGAGGTCGGCATCGTTGTCGGCGGCGGTAACCTGTTCCGTGGCGCCTCCGGCGCGCTGTCCGGCATGGATCGCGCGACGGCGGATTCGATGGGCATGCTCGCCACGGTGATGAACGCGCTGGCCCTGAAGGACGCGCTGCAGCGCGCGGGGGTCCCTGCGCGCGTGCAGACCGCGGTGTCCATCGCGCACGTCGGCGAAGGCTTCGAGCGCGACGCCGCGGTGCGCGAACTGGAGGCCGGCAACGTCGTCATCTTCGGTGGCGGCACCGGCAATCCCTTCTTTACCACCGATACCGCGGCGGCGCTGCGTGCAGCCGAGATCGGCGCCGACCTGCTGCTGAAGGCCACCAAGGTCGATGGTGTCTACACCGCCGACCCGAACAAGGATCCCGCCGCACAGCGCTACGCGTCGCTCTCGTTCGACGAGGCGATCGCCAGGAACCTTGGCGTCCTCGACACCGCCGCGTTCGCCCTGTGTCGTGAACAGGACCTGTCGCTCGTCGTGTTCAACGTCTTCAAGCCTGGCGCGCTCAAGCGCGTGGTGCTGGGCGAGGACGAGGGCACGCGGGTCCGCAACCACTGAGGAGCAGACATGGCTGAAACCACCCTTGCCGACATCAAGCGTTCCACCGAGCAGAAAATGGGCAAGACCCTGGAAACGCTCAGGAACGATCTCGCCAAGATCCGCACCGGCCGTGCACACACCGGCATCCTCGACCATGTGATGGTCGACTATTATGGCAATCCGACACCGGTGCCGCAGGTGGCGAACGTGTCGCTGGTCGACAGCCGCACCCTCGGTGTGCAACCGTGGGAGAAGAACATGGTCGGCAAGGTCGAGAAGGCGATCCGCGATTCCGATCTGGGCCTCAACCCGGCCACGCACGGCGAGATCATCCGTGTGCCGATGCCCGCGCTCACCGAGGAGCGCCGCCGCGATCTCATCAAGGTGGTGCGCGGCGAGGGCGAGAACGCGCGCGTGGCGGTGCGCAACGTGCGTCGCGATGCCAACAACGCCGTGAAGGACATGGTCAAGGCGAAGACCGCCACCGAGGACGAAGAGCGCCGCACCCAGGACGAGGTGCAGAAGCTGACCGACAAGTACATCGGCGAGATCGACAAGATGCTCGCCGAAAAAGAGAAAGACCTGCTCGCGGTCTGAGTTTCCGAAGCGTGACCGCCCGCCACAAGCCGGCCTCCCCGGCGCACGCCGAGGTGCCCCGGCACATCGCCATCATCATGGACGGCAACGGCCGCTGGGCCAAACGTCGCCTGATGCCGCGCGTGGCCGGCCACCGCAAGGGCGTGGAGGCACTGCGCGGGGTGATCCGCGCCTGTGCCGAGCGCGGCGTGGCGCATCTCACCGTGTTCGCGTTCAGCTCGGAAAACTGGCGGCGGCCCCCGGAAGAGGTGACGCTGCTGATGGAGCTGTTCATGCGCGCGCTGGAGAACGAGGTCACCCGGCTGCACCAGAACGACATCCGCTTCCGCGTGGTCGGCGATCTGTCGGGGTTTTCCGAACGCATCCAGGCCCTGATCCGCGACGCCGAAGCGCGCACCCGTGACAACACCCGCCTGATGCTGACCGTCGCCGCGAATTACGGCGGGCGCTGGGACATCGTGCAGGCGGTGAAAAAGCTCATGCTGTCGGGGGTCGCACCCGATGCCGTGAACGAGGCGAACCTCGCCGGACAACTGAGCCTTGCCGACCTGCCCGAGCCCGACCTGTTCATCCGCACCGGCGGCGAGCAGCGCATCAGCAACTTCCTGCTGTGGCAACTGGCCTATACGGAACTCTATTTCACCGACACGCTGTGGCCGGATTTCGACAGCGCTGCCCTGGATGCGGCGATGGCGTCCTACCGGCGGCGCGAGCGCCGCTTCGGACGCACCAGCGAACAAGTGCAGGATACCCGCGGGGCCGCTGAATGAGCGGCTTGGCGAGCCGTGTGCTGACGGCGGTTTTGTTGCTGGCGGCTTTTGTGCCGGCGGCGCTATGGGCGCCGAGCGGCCTGTGGGGTGCGTTGATGGCGACCGTCGTCGGCCTGGCCGGTTTCGAGTGGGCGCGGCTCGGGCATTTCACGCAGGGCGCCGCACGTGTTTACGGCATTGTTCTGGCGCTGGCCGCTCTGGCGATGCCGGGGCTGGCGGGTGCGGACTGGCCGGCGCTGCAGAGCGGCCTCGTCATGCTCGCCGCCGCATTCTGGCTCGTGGTGGCCCCCCTGTGGTTGCTGCGGCGCTGGCGGGTGTCTTCGGTGCCACTGCGTGCAGCGGTGGGCGCCCTGCTGCTGCTGGCCCTGTGGGCGGCATTGATGGATCTGCACGCACGTGGCCCCCGCGTTCTCCTCGCTGCCGCAATGGTGGTGTGGATCGCCGACAGTGCCGCCTATTTCGCCGGGCGCCGCTTCGGTCGCCACAAACTCGCGCCGACCATCAGTCCCGGCAAGACCTGGGAAGGCGTCGCCGGCGCGCTGCTTGCGCTGGCGCTTTACGGCATCGCCCTCGGCCGTTTCGCCGGCGTGCCACCATGGCCGCTGCTGCCGTTGCTCGCCGTCCTGCTCTACGTGTCGGTGCTGGGCGACCTGTTCGAATCCTGGATCAAGCGCGTGTCCGGCATGAAGGACAGCGGTGCGCTGCTGCCGGGGCATGGCGGCGTACTCGATCGCATCGACGCCCTCGCTTCGACACTGCCGGTCGCGACCAGCATGCTGGTGTGGCTCGAGGTGCAGCCGTGACACCACGTGTGCTCACCCTGCTCGGCGCGACCGGCACCATCGGCGTCAACACGCTCGACGTGGTGGCACGGCATCCCGGGCGCTTCGAGGTGTTCGCGCTGACCGGCGCCACGCAGGTCGAGCGCATGCTCGAACAGTGCCGTGCGCATCGTCCGCGCTACGCGGTCATGACCGAACCGGCCGCGGCCGCCGCGGTGCGAACGCAGGTCGCCGCGGAACGGCTCGGCGTCGAGGTGCTGGAAGGTACGGCGGCCCTCGTCGAGGTCGCGACCGCAGCCGAGGTCGACACGGTGATGGCGGCGATCGTCGGTGCGGCCGGCCTGCCCGCCACGCTTGCCGGTGCACAGGCGGGCAAGCGCATCCTGCTCGCCAACAAGGAAACCCTGGTGGTGTCCGGGCAGATCTTCATGGACGCGGTAGCCGCCAGCGGTGCCGAGTTGTTGCCGATCGACTCCGAGCACAATGCGATCTTCCAGGGGCTGCCGCGCGATTTCCGCGGCGACCTTGGCCGGTCCGGGGTCCATGCGCTGTGGCTCACCGCCTCCGGTGGCCCGTTCCGCACCCTGTCCGCCGAGGCCATCGCCGCCGCCACGCCGGAACAGGCGGTCGCGCACCCGAACTGGGTGATGGGAAAGAAAATCTCGGTCGACTCCGCGAGCCTGATGAACAAGGGGCTCGAAGTGATCGAGGCGCGCTGGCTGTTCAATGCGCGGCCGGAGCAGATCAGGGTGCTGGTGCACCCGCAGAGCATCGTGCATTCGATGGTCGAATACATCGACGGCTCGGTGATTGCGCAGATGGGCACGCCCGACATGCGCACGCCGATCGCGTACGCGCTGGGGTTTCCGGAGCGCATCGACGCCGGTGTGCCGATGCTCGAACTGATGGGACGGCAGCTCACGTTCGAAGCTCCGGACACGCGGCGTTTCCCCTGCCTGCAACTGGCGTTCGACGCCCTCGCTGCGGGTGGCAATGCGGCGGCGGTGCTCAACGCCGCCAACGAAGTCGCGGTGGCGCGCTTTCTTGATGGCGCCGCGCCGTTCGGCGCGATCGCCGCCAGCATCGCGCATGCACTCGACGCCCTCGCTGGCGGCCCGGCCGCCACGCTGGACGATCTGCTCGAGTCCGACCGTGCGGCGCGGCGTATCGCTGACGCCTTCCTCGGAGCCGTACACGCGTGAGCGTGCTGCACACCCTGCTGTGGTTTCTCATCGCCATCGGCGTGCTGGTGGTGGTGCACGAGTTCGGCCACTATCTTGCCGCGCGGCTGGCCGGAGTCAAGGTGCTGCGCTTCTCCGTCGGCTTCGGCAAGCCGCTCGTCAGCCGTCGCGTCGGCCGCGACGCCACCGAATGGACGCTCGCCGCGCTGCCGTTCGGCGGCTATGTGAAGATGCTCGACGAGCGCGAGGGCGCGGTGCCGCCGGGGGAGGCCCACCGCAGCTTCAATCGCGCCACGGTATGGCGCCGTATCGGCATCGTCGCCGCCGGGCCGGCCGCCAATTTCCTGCTCGCCGTGGTGTTCTACTGGGCGTTGTTCCTGCATGGCCTGCCTGCGCTGAAACCCCTGATCGGCGAACCGCCGGCGGACACGCCCGCGGCCCACGCGGGACTCGCCGCGGGCGACGAGGTCGTCGCCGTCAATGGCGCAGCAACGGCGTCCTTTCAGGATCTGCGCCTGGCGCTGTTGCGCGCCGCCGTCGCCGGCGGCCCCGTCGAACTCACGCTGGCCGGCGGACGTCATGTCCAGCTCGACATGCCGTCGGTGGAAACGGAGAGCCTGGAGCGCGATACCCTGCGGCCCCTTGGCATCGTGCGCTATGACCCACCGCTGGCGCCGGTGATCGGCGAGGTACTGGGGGATGGCGCTGCGGCGCGCGCCGGCCTGCGGCCCGGCGATCGTCTCGTCGCCGCGGCCGGCATGCCGGTGGCGAGCTGGCAGGCGTGGGTCGAGACGGTGCGTGCGCATCCCTCGCGCCCGCTGCGCGTGGAATACGCGCGGCAGGGCCGTCACGCCGCGCTGACGCTGCTTCCCGATACGGTGGACGTCGACGGCGAACGCATCGGTCGCATCGGTGCCGGCCCCGAAGTCGATGCAGCGCTGCGCGCCAGCCTCATGACCGAACTACGGTATTCACCGCTCGCCGCACTGGGGCAGGGTATCGCGAAGACCTGGGAAATGAGCGTGTTCACCGTGGAGATGATGGCGCGCATGGTGATGGGGCAGGTGTCCTGGAAGAACCTGTCCGGCCCGCTCACCATCGCCGATTATGCGGGGCAGAGCGCAAGCCTCGGCTGGATCAGCTTCGTCGGCTTTCTCGCGCTGGTGAGCGTGAGCCTCGGTGTGCTCAATCTCCTGCCGATCCCGTTACTGGACGGGGGACACCTCATGTATTATCTTGCGGAAGTTTTTACCGGCCGCCCGGTGTCGGAACGCACCATGGAGATCGGTGGCCGGATCGGCACGGCGCTTCTGCTGCTGCTGATGTCGTTTGCCCTGTTCAACGATTTGCAACGCCTGCTGGGCGGACAGTGATAATCATGACCCTGAAACGTTTGACGTTCGCACTTGCCGCTGCACTGGCCATGCCCGCTGCATGGGGCGAAGCACCGTTCGTGGTCAAGGACATCCGGGTCGAGGGCATCCAGCGTACCGAAGCGGGCACGGTGTTCAGCTACCTGCCGGTCAAGGTCGGCGAAGTGATGACCGAGGAGAAGACCACGGCCGCAGTGAAGGCGCTGTATGCCACCGGCTTCTTCAAGGACGTGCGCCTGGAGGCGCGCGACGGCATACTCATCGTCACCGTCGAGGAGCGCCCGTCGATCGCCACCATCACGCTCACCGGCATCAAGGAATTTTCCGCCGACGACCTGAAGAGCGGTCTCAAGCAGACGGGTCTCGCCGAAGGTCGCGTGCTCGACCGTGCACTGCTCGACAAGGCCGAGCAGGAAATGCAGCGGCAGTATTTCAACCGCGGCAAGTATGCGGTGGAGATCAAGTCGACCCTGACCCCGCTGGAACGCAATCGCGTCGCGGTGCAGTTCGACGTCGTCGAGGGCGAAAGCGCAAAGATTCGCCAGATCAACATCGTCGGCAACAAGGCGTTCAAGGAAAAGGATCTGCTCAAGGAGCTGACCTCGACCACGCCCGGCTGGCTGACCTGGTACACCAAAAACGACCAGTACTCGAAGTCGCGCCTGGCCGGCGATATCGAGGCGCTGCGTTCGTTCTATCTCAATCGCGGCTATCTCGAATTCAACGTCGATTCCACGCAGGTGTCGATCTCCCCGGACAAACAGGGCATCTACATCACCCTCAACGTGACGGAAGGGCCGCAATATCGTGTGTCCGACGTCAAGCTGGCCGGACAGATGCTGGTGCCTGAGGCGGAACTGAAGAAACTGGTCACCGTGCAGCCGGGCGCGGTGTTTGTGCGTGACCGGCTTACCGAGAGCACCAAGAAGATCAGCGAACGCCTCGGCAACGAAGGCTACGCCTTCGCCAACGTCAACGCCGTCCCCGAACTCGACAAGGACAAGGGCAGCGTCGCCTTCACCCTGTTCGTCGACCCCGGCCGCCGGGTGTACGTCAACCGCATCAACGTCGCCGGCAACACGCGCACACGCGACGAGGTGGTGCGCCGCGAGATCCGCCAGATGGAGGGTGGGTACTACGACGCCGAGAAGATCAACCGCTCGCGTGATCGCCTGAACCGGCTCGGCTTCTTCAACGAGGTCAACATCGAGACACCGAGCGTGTCCGGCACGACCGACCAGGTCGACGTCAACGTCAGCGTGACCGAGAAATCGACCGGCAACATCATGCTGGGCGCCGGCTTCTCCTCCTCCGAGGGCCTGGTGCTGTCCGGTTCGGTGTCGCAGGCGAACGTGTTCGGTACCGGCAACCGTGTCACGGCGCAGTTGAATTCCGGAAGCGTCAACACCGTGTATTCGCTGTCGTTCACCAACCCCTACTACACCATCGACGGCATCAGTCTTGGCTACGACATCTACCGGCGCGACGTCGACGCGACGCAGATTGACGGCGTGGGCGACTACGAGACGTCGACCTACGGTCTCGGTGCGCGTTTTGGCCTGCCGATCAACGAGCGGGACTTCATTTCCTTCGGCCTGACCTACGAGCAGACATCGTTGACGCTCGGCACGGATTCCTCCACCCGCTATCAGGATTTCGTCGATGTGTTCGGCAGCGACAACGACACGTTGCGTCTCGATACCGCCTGGGCGCGCGATACGCGCAACAGCTACCTGTTCCCGAGCCGGGGCCTGTACCAGCGGCTGGGTGCCGAAATCGGCACACCGCTGGGCAGCCTGCAGTACTACAAAGTCTCGCTCCAGCACCAGCAGTATTTCGACCTGGGCCGCAGCTTCGTCCTCATGTTGAACGGCGAACTGGGACTCGGTGGCGGGCTGTCGGGCAAGCCGCTACCCTTCTTCAAGAATTTTTACGCCGGCGGCACCGGCTCGGTGCGCGGATTCTCGAACGGCACGCTCGGCCCGAAGGATGCGGCGGGTGATGCGCTTGGCGGCGATACGCGCGTGATCGGCAACGCGGAACTCTTCTTCCCCTTGCCGGGACTGAAGGATAACCAGTCGCTGCGCATGTCGGCGTTTGTCGATGCCGGCGCGGCTTTCGGTCCGTCCGACGGCGACGTGGCGAATCCCTACAGGGGACTGTACGAGAAATTCGCCTTTGACGACCTGCGCTATTCTGCCGGGCTTGCGGTACTGTGGGTTTCTCCGATGGGGCCACTGAAATTCAGCGTGGCGCAGCCGATTTCGAAGAAGTCCGGAGACGAGACGGAAGTATTCCAATTCACCCTCGGCAACGTGTTCTGAGGGTGCCGTGAAGCGGAGTGAAATAAAATGAAATTCAAGCCCTTTTGTACATCCCTGATGCTGGTGTCCATGGCGATCGCCGCGCCGGCGTGGGCCGATACCAAGATCGGCTTCGTCAACACCGAACGCCTGTTGCGCGAAGCGCCGCTGTCGGTCGCCGCCCAGAAGAAACTGGAGCGCGAGTTCGCCTCGCGTGATCAGGAACTGCAGAAGCTCGCCAAGCAGGCGCGTGACCTGCAGGCGCAGCTCGACAAGGACGGCGTGACCATGTCGGAAACCGAGCGCCGCAACAAGGAACGCGACCTGAGCAATCTCAACCGTGACCTGCAACGTCAGGGGCGCGAGTTCCGCGAGGACCTCAACCTGCGCCGCAACGAGGAACTTGGGCAGATCCAGGAACGCGCACGCAAGGCGATCCAGGATATCGCCAAGGCGGAGAAATTCGACCTCATTGTCGAGCAGGCCGTCTACGTCGATGCCAGGACCGACATCACCGACCGCGTGATGAAGGCGCTCGGCGGCAAGTAAGTCGCCGAATCCAGGCGCGTCTCCGGAGCACGCAGCGGCGATGACCCTCACGCTCGCCGAACTCGTCGATCGCCTGGGTGGTGAACTGCTCGGCGACGGCACGCGCATCGTCCGCCAGATCGCGCCGCTCGATCGCGCCACGGCGGACGAGATCGGTTTCGTCGCCCAGACGAAGTATCTCGCGCAGCTTGCGGACACCGGTGCCGGTGCGGTCATCCTGCCACCGGATGCACGCGACGCCTGCGAGCTGCCGCGCATTCTCACGCCCAACCCCTATCTGTATTTCGCCCGCGTTTCCGCGTTGCTGAATCCGCCGCCGCGTCCGCCGGCCGGCGTCCATCCGACAGCGACGGTGGCGCCGGATGCGCAGATCGCGACGGACGCCAGTATCGGTCCCGGTGTGGTCATCGGCGCCGGCACCCGAATCGGCGCGCGCAGCGTGATCGGCCCGAACTGCGTGCTGGGCGATGGGGTGGCGATCGGCGCGGACTGTCTGCTGCACGCCAACGTCACCGTGTATCACGGCTGCGAAATCGGGCACCGCGTGATCCTCCATTCCGGCTGCGTCATCGGCTCCGACGGCTTCGGCTTCGCGCCGAACGATGGGCAATGGGAAAAAATTCCGCAGATCGGCCGCGTCCGCATCGGCGATGATGTGGAGATCGGTGCCTGCACCACCATCGACCGCGGCGCGCTGGAGGACACGGTGATCGAGGACGGCGTCAAGCTCGACAACCTGATCCAGGTCGCGCACAACGTGACGATCGGGGCGCACAGCGCGATCGCCGCGTGCACGGGCATCGCAGGCAGCACGAAGATCGGCCGCCACTGCACCATCGGCGGCGCGGCGATGATCTTCGGTCACATCGAGATCGCCGATGGCACGCGCATCTCGACCAACACGCTCATCACCAAATCGCTGCCCAGGCCGGGCACCTACACCTCGGCACTGCCGTTTTCCGAGCACGAGGTGTGGCAGAAGAATGCCGTGCACATGCGCAACCTCGACAAGCTGGTCCGGCGCGTCAAGGAACTGGAAAAGAAACTCAAGGAACTGGAAGCCAAATGATCATGGAAATCGAGGAGGTGATGCAGTACCTCCCGCATCGCTACCCCTTCCTGCTGGTCGACCGCATTGTCGAGATGGAACTCGGCAAATCCGTCGCCGCGATCAAGAACGTCACCATCAACGAGCCGTTTTTTCCCGGCCATTTCCCCGGTGCGCCGGTGATGCCTGGCGTGCTGATTCTCGAGGCGATGGCGCAGGCGGCGGCGATTCTGTCGTTCAAGACCAAGAACTACGCACCGGAAGACATCGGCGTCGTGTATTTTGCCGGCATCGACGGCGCGCGCTTCAAGAAACCGGTACGACCCGGCGACCAGTTGGTGCTGAAGATCGAGATCGTGCGCGAGATGCGTGGCATCTGGAAATACACCGGCCGCGCGGAGGTCGATGGCGCACTGGCGGCCGAGGCGGAGCTCATGGCGACGCTGCGCGACAAGCCGAAGGCCTGAGCATGACTGCCGGGACGATCCACCCCACTGCGCTGGTGGCGCCGGGCGCGCAGCTCGCCGACGACGTCGAGATCGGCCCCTATACCGTCGTCGGCGAACACGTCGTGATCGGCGCCGGCACCTCGGTCGGGGCGCATGCGGTCATCACCGGCCACACGCACATCGGCGCGCGCAATCGCATCTTTCATTTCGTTTCGCTCGGTGAGGCGCCGCAGGACAAGAAGTACGCCGGCGAGCCGACGCGTCTGGAAATCGGCGACGACAACATCATCCGCGAGTTCTGCACCTTCAACACCGGTACCGTGCAGGACCGTGGTGTCACCACGCTTGGCAGCCACAACTGGATCATGGCCTACGTCCACATCGCACACGACTGCGTGGTGGGTGACCACACCATCTTCGCCAACAACGCCTCGCTGGCGGGGCATGCCGAAGTGGGCGACTGGGCGATCCTCGGCGGCTTCACCGGTGTGCACCAGTTCTGCAAGGTCGGCGCGCACGTCATGACCGGCATTTCCAGCGTGGTGTTCAAGGATGTCCCGCCCTTCGTCATGGCGTCCGGCCAGCCGGCCGCGCCGCACGGACTCAACAGCGAGGGCCTCAAGCGGCGCGGTTTTTCGGCCGACGCGCTGGCGGCCTTGAAGCGCGCCTACAAGATTCTCTACCGCGAGGGCAACACCGTGGCCGAGGCGCAGGCCAGTCTCGAACCGCTGGCGGCCACGCATGCCGAGATTCGCCAGCTCCTCGATTTCCTTGCGCGCAGCGAGCGCGGCATCATCCGGTGATCGATCTCGGAGTCGTCGCCGGCGAGGTGTCCGGCGATCTCCTCGGCGCGCACTTCATCACCGCCCTCAGGCAAACTCGTCCGTCCCTCACCGCTGCCGGCATTGCCGGCCCACGCCTCGTCGAGTCCGGCGTAAAAGCGATCTATTCCAGCGACAGGCTCGCGGTCAACGGTTATGTCGAGGTGCTCCGCCATCTGCCGGAACTGTTGTGGATACGCGCGCGCATGACGCGCTATTTCCTGCAGCAGCGCCCGCGGGTGTTCGTCGGCATCGACGCGCCGGACTTCAACTTCACGCTGGAAGCGCGTCTGAAGGCCGCCGGGATTCCCACCGTGCACTTCGTCAGTCCGTCGATCTGGGCGTGGCGGCCGGAGCGCATCCATCGCATCAGGCAGGCGGTGTCGCACATGCTGGTGGTCTTCCCGTTCGAGGAAGCCATTTATCGCGATGCCGGCATTCCGGTGAGCTACGTCGGCCATCCCCTTGCCGACGTCATCCCGCTCGATCCGGATACCGCAGCCGCGCGCGCCGCGCTCGGACTGGACAGCGGGCCGATCCTGGCACTGCTGCCCGGCAGCCGGTTGTCCGAAGTGAAGCGGCACGCGCGACTGATGCTCGACGCCGCGCGCCTCGTCCACCAGCGCCACGGCGATGCGCAGTTCGTTTTGCCCGCCGCGAACGGCGCGGCGGCACGCATCGTGCGTGCGGCCCTGCATGGGACGAATCTGCCGGTGCGGGTTCTGGACGGACAGTCGCACACGGCACTGGCGGCCTGCGATGTCGCGCTGGTTGCCTCCGGCACGGCCACGCTCGAGACGGCGCTGTTCAAGAAACCGATGGTCGTCACCTACCGCGTGCCCGCGCTTACCGCGTACATGATGCGAAAGAAGGCGCTGCTGCCGTGGATCGGACTGCCGAATATCCTGGCGCGTGACTGGATCGTTCCGGAGCGCGTGCAGGAGGCCGCCACCGCGGAAAACCTGGCGGCCGATGCACTCGCCTGGCTGGACGATGCGCCGCGCCGAAAGACCGTTGGCGAGCGGTTTCGCGCCATGCACGAGTCGCTGCGCTGCAACGCCGGTACACGCATCGCCGAGGCGGTGGCACCCTATCTGGAGGCGCGTACATGAACCTGCACTGGGGGCCGGTGGGACTGTGCGGCGTCGATGAGGCCGGGCGTGGACCGCTTGCCGGTCCCGTTGTCGCCGCCGCGGTGATGCTCGATCCCGCGCGCCGCATCGACGGTCTGCGCGACTCGAAGAAACTCTCTGCCGCGGCGCGTGAGCGTCTTGCGGGTGTGATCCGCCGCGACGCGGTCGCCTGGTGCGTGGCCGAGGCGAGCGTCGAGGAAATCGATACGCTGAACATCCTCAACGCGACCCTGCTGGCGATGCGCCGCGCGGTCGAAGGACTAACACGTGCACCCGACGACGTGTGGGTCGACGGCAACCGCTGCCCGGTCTGGCCGTGGCGCTCGCAGACGGTGGTGAAGGGCGACGACAAGGTGGCCGCCATCGCCGCGGCCTCCATCCTTGCCAAGACCGAACGCGACCGCTTCATGCGCCGTCTGGACGAAATCTACCCCGCCTACGGTTTCGCGCGCCACATGGGGTATGGCACCGCGGTACACCTCGAGGCCTTGAAGGCGCACGGCGCGTGCCCGCAGCACCGTGCGAGCTTCGCACCGGTTAAACTGGCGATCGCGCAAACAGCTCTGTTTTGAAAGGAGAAACCATGGTGGCGTCATTGTTGTTTCATGTGCTGGGGATCGTCGTCTGGGTCGGCGGCATGTTCTTCGCCTACATGGCTTTGCGGCCGGTGGCGGCCAGCGTGCTGGAACCGCCGCAGCGGCTGACGTTGTGGGCCGGGGTGTTCGGGAAATTCTTTCCCTGGGTGTGGCTGTCGGTGCTGCTGATTCTGCTCACCGGCCTGCACATGATGGCGCTGTTCGGTTGGCTTGCGGCGCCGCTTTACGTTCTCGCCATGCTGGCGATCGGCCTTCTGATGATGCTGATCTATCTCGTGGTGTTCTTCATGCCCTACGCGAAGCTCAAGCGT
>JACDJA010001957.1_pt1 | contig 15827 bp, 8 predicted proteins | sample 7449241 | NCBI WGS metagenome assembly JACDJA01 (sample SAMN14253289, study PRJNA609438) | sludge metagenome | isolation source: initial anaerobic sludge | collected 2018-12-20 | reverse complement strand
AATGCAGGTCGGCCAGACCGGCAAGATCATCGCCCCCGAGCTGTACATGGCCATCGGCATCTCCGGCGCCATCCAGCACCTCACCGGCATCAAGGACGCCGGCACCATCGTGGCGATCAACAAGGATGGCGAGGCGCCGATTTTCGAGGTGGCCGATCTTGGCTTGGTGGGGGATTTGTTCAAGATCGTTCCGGACCTCGAACTAGCTATTGGCTGAGCTCCTCACAGCCGGCGAAAGCAAATGGCACGCCTCCGATCCCGTAGATAAGAGGTAGCATTTAAAGATTACCCCGGAGATCACGGCACTTCCAGCCCATGATTTTGCGCATAGGAGGAGGCCGCATGAACAGCCAGCTGTTTACCCCGAAATCCAAAGAAGAAGCGGTCCGGTGAGCTCGCCGACATACCCATCCGGGCGGTGTCAGTCCCGGGGCTTTGAACGAACCTCAGTTTGAGGCTGGGCGAGTGCATTATGTCTTGGGCAGCTCACCTCGCTGTCCATAACATGATCCGAAAGAGGTATCGACGAGTGGTAGGGCCGCTAGCCGAGGATGAGAGGCGTGCGCCCGCCGATTGGCGGTGAAGCTGCGCAGACTACCGCACCTGCGCCGCTCCACCGAGTGGGGTGATGCACTTCAGAATTGAACTCGTCAGCGAGCCCTGTTGCCCGAAGCACCATGGGCCTCTTTCGGCAGCCGTCAGCACCCTCCACCCAATAAGCTCAAACTGCTATATTATACCCTGTTAAGTTCACAAATTATCTTCAGCCCCGGGCAGGCTGGCGGCTTCGGTTTTACGCGGAATGGCTATTGCAATCCGGTATCCCGGCGGGAACTCCCTGCGCTGCATGGAAGATATCACCGTCCCCAGCTCAGGGACCGTAGCCGTTTGGAGGAACCCTATGTCGGCCAGCGATGCCTCTCAACTACAGCCCGTGCGCCGCTTGTGCATTTTTTCATTTCAGGACGCACAGGGGGTCGTCGACGACTACGTGACCTATTTCCTAAAAGAGATAGGCCGACACGTCGAACGTACTCTTTTCTACTCCAACGGGCCGCTCGACGAGGCGTCTATCGAGGCGCTACGGGGTATCGCGCATGAGGTAATCATTCGCCCTAACGAGGACCCCGACGTACTGGCGTACAAGGATGGGCTGGAGCGCATCTCGTTCAACGAGGACCAGGCCTATGATGAGGTGCTGATGGTCAATCACACCTGCTACGGACCCATCTACCCGTTCGCTGAATTATTCGGTGCGATGGAAGAGCGCGAGTGTGACTTTTGGGGCATCACTTCGCACTTGGAAGCGGCGCCCGATCCTATCAACGGAACAGGCCGCCTGCCGTACTACATCAACACCAACTTCATGGCCGTGCGTTCAAGGATGCTCAACTCCCCAGCGTTCCGGGAGTATTGGGGCTCCCTATCAGTCGAAGCGGGACACGAAGAAGCCATAAAGGAGCATGAAACACGCTTCACTGAATTTTTCACGGTGCTCGGCTTCAAGGGCGACACTTATCTCGATTGTCGCAAGTACAGTACGCATTATCCGGCTCTCCTGAACCTCGATGAGATGCTGATCGATCGGAACCCATTACTAGAGCGGCGCGCGTTCTTCCAGGACCCGCGTTTCCTTGAGTATTTCGCGGCGGATCTTCCGCGAACACTACAGGTAATGGATCGGACATCCACTTACGACCCCGCACTGATCTGGCACAACATCGTGCGGACTGCCGAACTGCGTACCCTCAACACCAATGCCGCGCTAACCAGCATCCTGCCAGACGTACGCATCAAATCATGCCCCCAGCCGGAATACGGTCGCGTGGCCGTTTGCGCACATGTGTACTACACAGATATGGTCGAGGAATTGCTGTCTATTACCGACAATATTCCGTGCAATTACGATTTCATCGCAACCACGGATTCGAAGGAAAAGAAGGAGGTCATCGAAAAAACTGTCAACGGCCGCAAGAACGTTGGCAATGTCATCGTGCGCGTGGTGGAACAAAACCGCGGCCGCGACATGTCTTCGCTGTTCATAACTTGTCGCGACCTCTTTATCGATGACCGTTACGACTTTGTATGCCGCCTGCACACCAAGAAGTCTCCCCAAGTAGCTGCTGGCGTCGGTAACATGTTCAAACGACACATGTTCGAGAATCTTTTGAATAGCCCCGGCTACACAGCCAACGTACTCGATATGCTCCGGGACAAGCCTTGGATCGGTGTAGCCGTACCGCCGCTCGTCCACATCGCCTTTCCCACGATGGGACACGTATGGTTCAACAACCGAGAGGCAGCCGAACAACTCAAGATGACACTTGACCTCAAAGTCGACTTCGACCCGGACACGCCGGTAGGTGCGTTCGGCACCATGTTCTGGTTCCGCCCAAAGGCACTGCGCAAGCTGTTCGCCCACCCTTGGCAGTGGTCGGACTTCAACGCCGAGCCTCACCATATCGATGGTGGCCTGGCCCACGTGCTTGAGCGAATGATCTGCTACGTCGCCCAGGATGCTGGCTACACCACTCAGCAAATCCTGTGCACCCATCTGGCAAATCGAAACTTCGCAATGCTGGAGTACAAGCTACAGAAGTTTTCGGCGGCTCTACCGAACGCGGACTTCACTGGCCAGTTTTACTTTCTGGACCACTGGCGACGACTTGGGTACCCCACAAGTGCGCATCCAATGACCACGCGGAAGGCCTTCATCAACCTGCTGCAGTCGGCGCGTCGGTCAGTTGCCTATCGTTTTCCCGGAGTGTCAAAGTCTCTGCGCGCTGTATACCGAACTCTTTCAGCGCACAAGCCCGATCAGGGTGTCCACTGAATGCCTGCAAAAACCATCATGCACCTCGAACCGTCGAACGAAGGTGCCTCAATATTTCCGCCAACAGTACGAGGATACTGACGTGTTTGTTCGCACGTCATGAGCTGAGTCTTGCCGCTCACCAGCCTCCCGCGCGCGTCCATGGGCCAGCATTCTGTCGCGCCCGCACCATCAAGCATCAATACAATCGCCCATCATGTTTTTGGAGTATCGACAGTGGCAAAGACCTGCCTTGTAACTGGCGGCGCTGGATTTATCGGCTGCGCCATCTCCTCATTGATCAGGAATCAGTTCGACCGCGTGGTCGCATTGGACAACATGCACCCGCAAGTGCATCCGACCAGCCAGCGTCCAGATAGGCTGCATCCGGCGGTGGAACTCGTGGTGGGCGACGTCACCGAGGCGGCGACATGGGACATGCTGCTAGCGGGGCTCAAACCCGATGTCATCATTCACCTCGCTGCTGAAACAGGTACCGGCCAGTCCCTCACCGAGGGAACCCGCCACGCCCACGTGAATGTCGTGGGCACCACGCGAATGCTCGACGCGCTGGTCGCTCACAAGTGCATTCCCAAACGCGTAGTGCTGACTTCCAGTCGCGCCGTGTACGGCGAGGGGGCATGGATCGATGACCAAGGCCGCATCAGTTATCCAGGCCAGCGTTCGCGCGCACAGCTCGAGGCGGGCATATGGGATTTCCCAGGCCTCAAATGCCTTCCGTTCGAGGCTATGCGAACTGAGCCGCGGCCGACGAGCATTTACGGCGCCACCAAACTGACGCAGGAGATGATCCTCAGCGCCTGGGCGCTCTCCTTTGGAGTAGAGGTGGGGTTGCTGCGATTGCAGAATGTGTATGGCCTTGGTCAATCACTGACCAATCCCTACACGGGTATCGTGTCGCTGTTCTCGCGAATGGCAAAAGCAGGCAAAACCATTCCGCTCTACGAAGATGGAGAGATCGTACGGGACTTCGTTTTCATCGACGACGTGGCGCGCGCTGTCGCGCACATGGCCACTGGCACTGTGCCTTCGAACGTCGCCTATGATGTTGGCTCCGGCGAAGCCACTACGATCGCGCAACTAGCGCGCTATATAGCCACGATCTACGGTGCACCGGAACCCAAAGTCAGTGGCGAGTTTCGCAATGGAGACGTTCGGGCTGCATCGGCCGACATTACACGCACTCGCGCAGAACTTGGCTGGCACCCCCAGTGGAACGTCGAATCTGGCGTGGAAGCACTGTGCGCATGGATCGATAAACAGGAACTACCACTGCTCTGACGCGCTGCCAGCACCGGAGAGGCTAAGCTTTGTGTACAGGGACTTGGCGCATCGCATCAAGTCCCTGCACCGCCGCATTCTTTCTCAAAGGCGCTTTCAAAGTCGACGTGCAACATAATCAGTGAACTTGACCCGACATGAGCGCATAACGGTTGTCCGTCGTCAAAATAAGCGCACTCACCTCGTTTGCTCCACAGGGAGGGTTCTCATGCAGGCTTATGTTAAAGCCGCTGTTGTCATTAGAAATTCCCAACACACGAGCCACATCCGCCCGACTACTGCCCAGAGGGGCCAAGCCTAGAGATCGACCGCAATGGAACACGAGAACCTGGACGGCTTGCTTTCCATCACGCTCCTTGCGGGTATCCGCCGCCCAACCGTTGACAAAGATTCCATCCTCCACCCGATTGATACTATCAAAATGCCCTTTCAGAGCATCATCGGCGTTGTAGCCCTCTAGCTCAACAGCACGTCCTAGCACGGCAACATCGGACGAACCTCCTAGCAGTGTTTCAATCCTCGCCGACAATGGCGCCACTTTTTTATTGGCCAGGTACGTCCGGAACATCTTCGCGTACGCGTATCCACTGAACGCCAGCAGCAAGCCCACAAACACCACGGCAAGCAGCATTAGGGACCTGCGCCCCAACCGATCGACACGAATCTTCAATGCCCGATACATCGCCAGGTCGATCTTTCCAAACAAAATACACGCGATGATCGGTATTCCCACCGCAGCGAACCACAGCTGCATGGTAGGTACTGACGTGGGCATTATGTGACACAGCGCCCTGATGATGGGTACATGGATCAAATACAGCGCATAGCTCCAATCACCGAGCGCCGCCAGCGGGCGGATTGGTGCCGACGACCGTGTTGTACCGATGTGCACGGCGTAAGCGACGAGGAACATGCTGCCGATGCCGGCAAAGGCCGAGGACAACCCAAGAGAGACCGGCTTCATGGCCTCATACGCAACCAGCAGCCCTATGCCGATTAATGGCGCAGACGCCCCTATCAGTCCTTTGCGCAATATATATGGGACGAGTAACCCGGCCGCAAATGGCACGCTGTAAAGGTCAAGTGGCAGGTGAAACAGCGGGGGAAACTGCCCCCGCTGCAACTCGGGCCGCCACCAGTAAAGCATCTCGATCAAGAAAATCCAAGCCAAAGCTATGACTGGTATGGCGCGACGCATCCCAACCACGATAATACCGAACACGATTGAGTAAAATGTGAGTTCGAACGGCAACGTCCACTCCACACCTAATACATAGGAACGTGCACCCGGAATCAACAGCAGCGCCGCGTTGCCAATCCAGGCAGGCTGCCCGAAGATCCACTCGACCAGCAATACGGCGAAAATACACAACCAGTAGATGGGGTAGATGCGAATCAAACGATGTGCGAGAAAGCGCAATCCTGTGGAATTTTCGGCCAATCGCGCCATCAAATAGCCAGAAATCGCAAAAAACAGGACAACGCCGAGATAACCGGAGCGGTCAAACATCACCCACATCCGGCCGTCGCCTCTTATCTCCTTCACGTAATACGAGGCGTGACACAACACGACGGCAAATGCCGCGATGGCGCGAAGATACTGAAGTGGGTAGATGGTAGGGGACGAACGCTTGGTCTCCGAAGACGCAGCCGCCCCCCCATCCAGGAGGGCCGGATCCTGTAATCTCAAATCATTCATGGCTCTCTCGTTTCCTGTAGTTGACTCTCAGGCCTTTGCTGGCTGAGCCGATGGAGCCAGGGTTTAAAGGGCAAGTGCTTGAGCTTGATGCAGACGAGGGGCCGGGGTGACCAATTGTGCGTCGATGCAGTCGCGCCTTGCGGCTTGGGCGCGCTCGACGATGGCCTCGGAAAGACCGCTCCTCATGCCGGAGCGGTAATGATCAAGGATGCCGCCAAAATAACTTCTTGACCGTACACGCCAAAGATTGAAAGGGCGCCGAGCAATAGAATCGCACGGGGCACCTAGCGAAAGTTGAGCGGTATCCACTGCCAATGGTTGGTCCTGCCAATGGATGGTCGAAACATGAATCCACACGTCGTGTTGCATTTATTGCACGGCGATGTCGCGACCGGTATCGCAGATATTGGAAGCGTCCGCGGGGTCCACAATAGCAACGTGATACGCCCCAGTAGCCACCCCGGACAACGACGCGCTCACTTGATAGCCTGAGTTGGCCATGCCTTCGCTCGACAGGGCCTTCGCCACATCGGGGCGTGCAACGTTCATTGTGAGCGGGACCGAGTACGACTGCGAACCCTTCAGCACCAACAGGAAGCCATTGGCTGCCTGGCCCTTACCGTTGCCTGCCCAACCGACAAACAATGCGCTGGTTCCTGTGTGCAACTGCGCTGCACCGCCGGCAGACTGGCCGCTGATGTTATCGAGCGCACACTGTTTGTTGGTCGCAATAGCGGGGATGGAGCCCTCGTACGCGGCAAATGCAGCATTCGCCGCAGGAGGCACAGCGGATGGTGTGCTGGCCGCGGTGTGGGCTTGCTGATCATTGTCGCTACTTGACGGCGAACAGGCCGCGAGGGATAAGGTCATCGCCGCGGTGACAATTGCCACAGCCATGCCCGGCTTGCGATTCTGAAATGTATTCATGAAAAGTCTCCGTTGTTGATGGATAAAGCAAGGCTCGCGCGCTTGCGAAACAAGTACCCTCAGTGACGCAATGTACTGTTCCGATTAATCACCACGTCAAATACGGTGAAAATCCTGACCGGAGGCGCGTCTGTCAGGATCAAGTAGGCTGTGTGTGCGGAATACCGGGGCAATCCTTTGCCCGGCGTTCAAGCATGAAGTACTCCACCCTCAAAGCGTCGCTTCTCTTCAGTTGGTGCAAGCCAGTTGCCGGAAACATGATTGAAAGCGCTTTCATCGGCGACCTTATTCCTGGCTGTAATGTCCAATGGTCATGCTGAGATTCCGCGAACTGCCCCATGCGTCGGAGTTCTTCAATGTATAGAGAACATCACAATACTCAACCGGCATATGAGCGAAATCGAGTGCAGCTTCGGCCAACTCGCTTGGGCGAGCACGGTACTGCATACGATCACTCACCACCTTGTAGCTGTCAGCGAAGTCCAGCATGCCGCGCATAAGCTCTCGAACAACTTCGCGTAAAGCAAGATGGTCGGCACCCCTTCCAATGTCCTCAACCGCGCGAACTGTCCCGTCGCATTCTAGTTCATAGCCAATAGTAGACTCGTGGGGCGCGCAGAACATCATCTCTATGCCAACCCTTCGTTCATGGAGTTTTGCCATGCGCTCCGCGCCAACTGAACTGCTATCCAGTAGTGCCTTCATGGGCATCTCAGTGCGACGTCGATGACATTCTGCGGAATCGACCAGCCCCAGGTAGTAGCCCACCAGTTCCACGTCGAGTAACTCGGCCAGCGCATTACGCATGGTTTCCTGCGTCGTTCCGTTCCAGCCGACATCGACCATCGCCACGCGCATCCCAGCCCTTATTCCGAGCGAATGCAGAAGATTGAACAATCCGCGACGATTGCGGGCGGCTGTGCGAATGATCTCAGCACGATAGGCAGACAAGAATTCACGCACGCGCCCGAGGTTCTCTGCATCTATGATGACTGCATCGCCGAGACCCAAGTCCTCCATCACACTTCGCTCGGGCACCGTTACACCAATACGTTCCAGGACCTCATCCGGGCTGAGGCCGTGACAACCCGAAACCAAAAAATCCATCCACTGATCGAAGTTGCATTCGTTGATCGTAGACAACGCAAATGATACGCGCGAACCCGGGAAATAGGCATAGGGCGGTATCCCAGGAGCATGCCCGCGTTTCGCAAGCTGATCAAGCACATAGCCATCTCGCGCCACGAAAAGCACGACATCCACTGCATCAAGTACGGCCTGATCACGTACCCACTCGAGCAAGCCAAGTGCTGCAGGCCCTCCAAAGCGGTAACCCAGGCCATAGAACGTATTCACCGCATCCCGTCGCTCATGCAACTTTGCCATCGCAGCTGCGATGGACGCCCCCAACGACGGGGAAACTGTATACGTCGCCGCTACCGTATTGACGTAATGGAAGGCTTGGAGACCATGTTCCCGGGCACGCAACACATCGCCATGAGGGTTGTCGCCAATGTGGAGCACCTTGTCGGGGGACACGCCAATCTCCGCCACCACGCGATCGAACAGCTCGCCGTGATCGCGCTTGGTCGCCCCTCGGTCAGAGGAGATGTACATGGGCACACGGGGCAACGCGTACTTGTCAAACAACGCCTCGAAGAACGATTGCGGCATGTACATATCGGAAACAACGACCACACGCTTGCGGCTGACGACGTCCTTGAACATGTCGATGAGGTCAGCATTTGGCACCGTAAGCGCCAGCTCGAGCTCAATCTCTGCTTGGCACAGCGACGCAGCGCTTACACCAGGGGGCAACCCGTTCATGCATGCGTAAATATCATCAAGCGTGATTTCGCCCCGCCCGGCGAGATGCATTTGGCGAAAAGCCTCGATCTGCGCATCGCAACGAATGCGGCGAAAGCCGGAGATACCGAAGCGTTCGCCCAACATGTCGAAAGCGTCTTCGGGGTCCGACAGCGGGCGGACAAACAGTGTGTCGAAGACATCGAACGACACCACTTCGGCTGCATCAATGAAATGCAAGAGTTCGGAATGATTCATGTAAAGCCTATCCATGGGCATGGATGCATCGATCGGCCTCATTGTGGCAGGCCGAAGCACACATCGTTGGATGCAAGATTGGGGCTATAGAACGGGTCGTACTGATAGAACCACGGGTGCTTTTGGTATAGCGCCTGCATCTCTCGCTTGAGCTCGACCTGGCGCTCAGGGCTGGCCTCGTCTGACCCGAACCCATATGGCCCATGGTTGACAAGCTTCACTGCGGGACTGACCAGGTTGTAGTAGCCTGCCTCGACGAGGCCGAAACAAAGATCTGTATCGTGGCAACTGGCGGCGAAGCCTTCATCAAAACCACCAATGCGCTCGAACTTCGAACGCTCAACCATTAGGCAGGCGCCGGTGACTGCGAGCCAGTTGTACTCAAGCACCGCGCGCGCGAAATAACCATGGCCTTTGGCGGGCAGGCCGGCGAACGCATAGCCCGGTCCCGTGGAAAGGTTGACGATGCCCGCATGTTGCACGACCTGCCCGCCTGGATAGAGCAGCTTGGCGCCAACCGCGCCCATATGAGGCAGTTGCGCATAAGCTCCCATACGTTCCAGCCAGTCTTGGACAAGCACCTCGACACTGTCATCAAGGAAGATTACCAGTTCACCGCGGCTCGCCCGCACGCCAAGATTGTTGATCGTCGCTCGATTGAAGGCTTTGCCATACGACAGAACCTTGACCCGTGCATTTCCGCGCAGACCTTCAACGTATTGCATCGTCAATGGGTCAGTCGACCCATGATCGATGATCACGATCTCGAAATTACGATAAGTTGACTTCGACTCGATCGAGTCAATGCACTGCTTCAGCATGCGATGGTTGTTTTTGCTCGGAATGATAATCGAGACGCAGGGCTCGCCTTGCAGCTGATAGACCGCCCTGAAATACCCCGGAATCTCTTCGACGACCTCCATCACGCCATTTAGGCCACGCCGCGCCATTGCATCTTCGCGCGCGCGCTTGCTAGCTTCAATCACATGGGGTTTGGCATCGAGACTTGATGCCACCGAGGCAGGAATGATGCGCCAGTGATAGAGCACTTTGGGGACATGAGCGATGCGGTCGGTCTTCTCCATCACGCGTAGGATGAAATCCCAATCCTGACAACCATCGTATTCCGGGCGCAGACCACCCAACTCGTTGACCAGCTCACGGCGCACGCACGATACATGGCACGTATACATCGTGCTCATCATTGTATCGGGCGACCAGCCAGGCTTGAAGAATGGCTGGACATACCGGCCACCCTCGTCGATCTTGTCTTCATCGCTGTAGATGAAGTCGGGATTTTCTCGCTCAACGCAGCATGCCAGCTGATAAAGACAATCGGGCGTCAGTTCATCGTCGTGATCAGTGAACACGATGAAGTCACCGCTGGCCCTAGCAATGCCCTCATTGGTCGCCAGAGCGATGCGTTTGTTTTCGGCCAGATGGACGACGTTGATGCGCGGGTCGCTCAGTCGATCCAGATCATTCACAACGTGCTCCAGCGAACTGTTGTCATTGACGAGGATCAATTCCCAATGCGGATACCATTGGGCAAGTACCGAGTGCAACAACTTATCCAGCAGACCGGAAGGCGTGTTGTACACGGGCACCACGATGGAGAACCGCGGTGCGCGGGACATGATCGCCAGCTCATGCTCGAGATTCGTCGGTTGGCGGGGCGGAATGTAGGTGTAGCGCTGATCACCATGGCTCAGTTCGTAGTACCCATCCGTCGCGCCCAGTGCGCTATCGCTTGTCGGAACGAATGAAATCGACCGGCGGCCGCCCGGGACGGGTGACCCCACATCCGGGATTTCTGGCGCCAGATGCGTGGCCTCTGAAGCCGCGTGAAGCGCGTCTTGCTGTCGCCACATCTGCACGGCCCTTCGCTCTCGCAAAAAGCGCATGCGCGCCGGCAACCGCCAAGGGGTGGCACACCACCATACGGCCTTGAGTACGCGACGCAGCTGCCTTCTCAATCCAACTGGGACGCGGGACGTCACGCGCTGCAAGCGCACCATCGCGCGCCAGCTCCTACTCGCGTGAATCGCCCGAAGTTCACGCGTTTGGGCAAGTTGGATCGCCATCAAACGATCGATTTCTCTCCGGCTGGATTCCATGCCGATGCGCAACTGCTCGCTTAACTGATCAATCCGAAGCTGAGAGCGCTCCTTCTCTGCCTCCAAAGTCCTTTCGTGAGTCAACCGTTCGTCCTCTGAGAATATTTCAAACTGGCGGCGCTCCTCCGCTTGCACTTCGGCTTGGCGACGATGCTCTTCGGCCAGTGCCTCGAACTGGCGGCGCTCCTCCGCTCGCACTTCGGTTTGGCGACGATGCTCTTCGGCCAGTGCCTCGAACTGGCGGCGCTCCTCCGCTTGCACTTCGACTTGGCGACGATGCCTTTCGGCCAGTGCCTCGAACTGGCGGCGCTCCTCCGCTTGCACTTCGGCTTGGCGACGATGCTCTTCGGCCAGTGCTTCGAACTGGCGGCGCTCCTCCGCTTGCACTTCGGCTTGGCGACGATGCTCTTCGGCCAGTGCCTCGAACTGGCGGCGCTCCTCCGCTTGCACTTCGGCTTGGCGACGATGCTCTTCGGCCAGTGCCTCGAACTGGCGACGCTCCTCCGCTTGCACTTCGGCTTGGCGACGTTGCCTTTCGGCCAGTGCTTCGAACTGGCGGCGCTCCTCCGCTTGCACTTCGGCTTGGCGACGATGCTCTTCGGCGAATGCTTCGACGCGACCACGCAGCGCTTCTTCACTCTCCAAGGCGCGAGCGCACTCGAAATCAGCACGTGCGGCCTGTGCTGAAATCTCGCCAGACACTGCCCCTGCGTCGAGGTATTCGATATCAACACGAACCATTACCACCCGACGCTCGACAACGCTACGTGGCAATTCAATGCAGATCTGCGGGTCGTCACTGGTATATGCGACGGTGCGACCAGCACCTGCCAGACTCGGCATCAAGTTGATTCCCACGAGCTCTACACCATCACCTGCGTCCGGCCAACCCCACGCCACCTGCCCCATGCGATCGAACAAGGCTAACGAATAGAGCACATAGGCCCCATCCCGATCCAGCGGATCAAAACGTAAGCGCGCGGGCACGCCAGCAACAACGGGCAACGCAAAATCCAACTGATTGCGTCCCCGAGGAACGGCCCTCACCAGGCAGCGATCCTCCGAGAACTCCGGATCGTCATCTGTCGCGTAGTAAAGGGCCGCGTTCGGAACCCATCCGGCGGATATGGTCCGCAACTCGGAATAGCCGCGATCCTTGAATCCTGCAGCGACCCCCAAATAGGACAAAGTCGGGAGCTGCTCCGCGACACGAGCCGATACTTTGGTCAAGTGTGACCATTTGGCGGGCGATGGATCGTGAAGAATGGAAGCACATGCCTTGACCAGCTCCGTCACCAAAGGCGGCACTTGATCTGCCGAAACGCTCTTGTTGTGTGTACGCATGCCAACGTCGAGAAAGGCCAGAATGGCCTCGCCTCGCTCGTCCGGCGGAACAGGCCAGACCAGCTCCAATTCGCGTCCAATTTTAAACACTACTTCAACGGGTTCAGATAGCAGATGTTCGTAGTCGACCATCACCCTTGGAATGGAGTCCGCAGCAATCACCGACTCCTCCAGATGCTGCGCCCACAGCAAAACGCCATGCGGAACGCCAAGGTGATGAGCGCGATGGAGGGATTCGGCCACTTCCATAGGAGAGCGAATCATGAAGACGGATACGACCCTGATGCCCATTTCCTGGAGCACTTCGATCCACAATGGAGCGAGCCGGCACAAGCGTGGATCCTTAAGTCCCCACAGCGGCACGCCGTCGAAATCGCGCTTTACGATCATGCGGATTTCATCGCGCGCCGCATCTGCGGCTGCACTCGTCTGCCATCCATCGGGGAGCGGACTGAGGTCGTACCAATACAGCTCAAGCGCTTCCAACAACTGGTCATTGATGCGGACGACGTCTCCATGCTCCCAGAAACCCTTGGCATTCATCTTTGCCGGGCTGAGCAGGTTCGACCCGAGATCCATGCCCACAAGGTTGAGACAGCGGGTCAGCGCAGACGTGCCACTGCGGTGCATACCCAGCACCAATATGCAGGTTGGCCTAGCCGATGAAGCAGTTGAATTCATATCAGCTCGTTACCTGAATGCGGGAGGCTACGGAAACATCCACATTGTCCACGAGATCGACAAAACCAGTCGAAAGCCGACTGACAGATGGCATTACGCGGAACATGAGGGCATCGATACGCCGATCGAGATAAGTCTCCCCTTCACCCAAACGTCCCAGCACGCCCGCGTTCATGAAGTAAGTGCCGCCAGCGAGCGCACACGTGAACTCGAAACGGATCACCAGTTGGGCGCCCGCATCAATCCACTCGACCGCCTCGTTGGCCAGAGCACTAACCGCACCGGCGAGCTCCACTCCGGTCAGAGTCTTGATCATCATGCCGAACCGGGCGCCCGTAACGCCTTGATGGAACTCCACGCTGTACGTGTAGACGTACTTCTTGCCGGCATTTACCACGTTCACGCGAGTACCGTTCGGCAGCTCCAAGTGAGGATCGATGATCGTCACGCCCTGTCTTGGGTACATCACTTCGCTTTGCGAACGCAGGCCTTCGTCGAAATAGGCCTGATTAGAGGATTCATTACGCGAAATGATAGAGGCACTCCGGGACGAAGAGCTTCCCGTCAGCGGTTCCTGCGTCAGTAACCCTCCTTCGGTACGCTCACGCTTCATCTGATCCCGCAACTCGGCAAGCCGCTCCTGCGGCGCATACAGCATCCGCTGGTAACGGGAAATCACCGCCTTTGGCGCGCCGTCGGCCAGCAAGTCCCCACGGTCAATCAGAATGGCGCGATCGCACAGCTCAACGACCGTCGTTGCCGCATGCGACACAAACAACACGGTGCAACCGCCCTCACGCAAACGCTCGATGCGTGCAAAGCATTTCCGTTGGAATGCCTCATCTCCCACGGATAGTGCCTCGTCCACCACCAGCAGGTCCGGCTCCACATGGATGGCAACGGCAAACGCCAACCGGACATACATGCCACTGGAATAGGTCTTCACCGGTCGATCGATGAAGTCGCCTATCTCGGCAAATGCCAGAATGCTGTCGAGCTTGTGTTCAACTTCTGCTCGAGTGAGGCCGAGCACCGTACCGTTGAGATATACATTCTCCCGCCCCGTGAACTCGGGATTGAAGCCGGCGCCGAGTTCGAGCAGGGCAGCTACCCTCCCCCTGACGCGCACCTCGCCCCTGGTAGGTGCCAGCGTGCCACAGATAATCTGCAGCAAGGTGGACTTGCCCGAACCATTGCGCCCCACGATACCTACCGTCTCCCCACGCTGGACGACGAAATTGATATCAGACAGCGCGGTGAACTCGCGGTACCACCTGCGGCGGTCAGCGAGCAGCATTTGCATCAGGCGGTAATGCGGTTTGTCGTAAATCGGAAAAGTCTTGGTCAGTCCCTTGATCTCGACGATGGCATCAGAGGACATCAGCAAACCCCCGCTGCGTCGCCATGAACCAGGCGTGCCCCAACCAGGCCACCAGAAATCCGCCCACTGTCGCCAGTGCAAGCAGACCCCAATCTGGCCAACCGCCCATCAGCACCACTACACGAGCCTGATCAATGAAAAAAGTCAGAGGATTCAGATAAAACACCGTCCGCAACGCGGATGGCAGGACACTGACCGGGATGATCGCCGAAGACAGAAACAACAGGGCTGTCGCGACCACCGGCGTTACTTGATTGATATCTCGAACATAGACTCCCAACGAAGCCAGAAACCAGGACACCCCCATGGCGAACAACGCCAATGGAATAAAAATTAGAGGCAGCAACAACAGGGTTGGATGCAGTCGATGTTCAAGCACCAACACCAACACCAACAGTACGATTGCATTGATCAATGCGTGAAATAGCGCCGAAAACATCATTGGCCACGGCAATATATCGATTGGAAACACAACCCGTTTGACGAAATTAACGTTACCTACTATCAGGGTGGGCGCGCGGGTAATACATTCAGCCAGAAATCCGTGCATAATCAAACCCACGAACAAGATCACCGCATATGAATGATCGCCGCCGGACTGCTGTGGCCAGCGACTTTTCATTACCGTACCAAACGCGAAGGCATAGACGCCAAGCATAAGGAAAGGGCTGATGACCGACCAAGCCATGCCGAAGCTTGCTCCACGGTAGCGCCCCAACACTTCGCGCTTGGCCAGTTCCCATGTCAGCGACCTGTTTCGAATCAGCGCGGCGAAGGGACTCTCCCAACGACGTTGTTCCTGCAGTACTGTGGCGTCACTACTTCCCAATTGCGGCGCCGAACTCATTGCAGCGCGCCCTCCAGTTCCGCTCGCAGATCGGAGACATCCTCCACGCCCACCGACAACCTGATCAATCCACCGCTGATTCCCAGCCGCTTGCGATTGACAACGGGTACCGAGGCATGAGTCATGATGGCGGGATGTTCGATCAGGCTCTCAACACCGCCCAGGGATTCAGCCAGGGCAAACAGCTCGCAGCGTTCCAGCATGCGTTTGGCCTTCTTCAATCCCCCCTTCACCTCGATGGTCACGATGCCGCCGAAGCCGCGCATCTGGCGCTTGGCCAGTGCGTGCTGCGGGTGGCTTTTCAGGCCGGGGTAGATCACCCGTTTTATGGCCGGGTGCTTCTGCAGCCAGTTGGCCAGTTCCAGCGCGCTGGCGCAGTGCTGGCGCATGCGCAGGTGCAGGGTCTTCAGGCCGCGCATGGAGAGAAAGGCATCGAACGGGCCGGCCACCGCGCCGACCGAGTTCTGCAGGAAAGCCATCTTTCCGGCCAGGTCCTGATCGTTGGCGACCACGATGCCGCCGACCATGTCGGAATGGCCGTTGATGTACTTGGTGGCCGAATGCAGCACCAGGTCGGCGCCGTATTCCAGCGGCCGCTGCACCATCGGCGAGCAGAAGGTGTTGTCCACCACCAGGATCAGGCCGTGCTTCTT
>JACDJA010001955.1_pt1 | contig 15832 bp, 16 predicted proteins | sample 7449241 | NCBI WGS metagenome assembly JACDJA01 (sample SAMN14253289, study PRJNA609438) | sludge metagenome | isolation source: initial anaerobic sludge | collected 2018-12-20 | reverse complement strand
CGCACTCGCCAGGCTACCGCCACAACCGGTGGCCGCCGAGGCCTTCGCCACCCTGGTGCGCGGCGGCCGCCCCGGCGTTGTGGTGGTCGGCTCGCACGTGGCGAAAACCACGGCGCAGCTCACGCAATTGCTGAAGGAACGTGGCGTCATCGGCCTGCCCCTCGACGTCGCGCGCCTGCCGGCCCAGCGCGCCGCCGTGGTCGACGAGCTCGCCGCAAGCATCGCCCACGCCCATGCGCAAGGTATCACTCCGGTGATCTTCACCAGTCGCACCGAGTTGCAGTTCGCCAGTACCGCCGAGCGTCTCGCATTCGGCGAAGTGGTTTCCGGCACGCTGATGGACGTGGTGAAACGCCTGCCGTCCACGCTCGGCTTTCTCATCAGCAAGGGCGGCATCACTTCCAACGACGTGCTGTCGACCGGGCTCACACTGACCGCGTCGCGCGTGCTGGGGCAGATTCTCCCCGGCGTCACCGTGGTGCAGACGCCGCCCGACCACCGCCTGCCGCGGATGCCGGTAGTGATCTTTCCCGGCAACGTCGGTGGCGACGGCGCGCTCGCCGAAGCCTGGCGGCGGCTGACGGGCGCAGCGGCTGCGGCTAAACTGGCCGTCTGATATCCAGCCGCCTGCGCATATGATCCTAGAAACCGCAGTTGACCGCTTGTTACTCTCACCCACGCCGCATGACTGCTGAAATGTCCGCCTTCGTTTGCCTTCACCTGGCAGGTGAGTCCGCTACGCCCCCGCTGGCACGCCGGCTCACGCACCTGCCTTTGCACCCGCAAGAGATAGGCCGGATTCGTAAAGCCGCTTGCGCGGCAACGACTCCGCTCGCGCGCTTCCTTGCAGGCACGCGATCCGATGCACCAGCGGGCGCGTCCAACTGGGGCTTCTAGGATGATCCATCCTGCCTTCATCTCCCGTCTGCGCGGCGTGCTGCCGCCGCATGCCGTGCTTATCGACCGCGAGGACGTGGTGCCGTTCGAGAGCGACGGCCTGTCGGCGTACCGCAACGTTCCCGATGTGGTGGTGCTGCCGGAAAACGAGGCGCAGGTGGTGGCCGTGCTGCAACTGTGCCATGCGGAACGAATCGCGGTGGTGGCGCGCGGCGCCGGCACCGGCCTGGCCGCGGGCGCCCTGCCGGTCGACGGGGCGGTCCTGCTGGTGCTGGCGAAACTCAACCGCATCAAGGCCATCGACCCGCTCGCGCGCACCGCGGTGGTCGAGCCTGGCGTGCGCAATCTCGCGATTTCGGAAGCCGCCGCACCGCACAATCTTTATTACGCACCGGATCCCTCGTCGCAGATCGCCTGCTCCATCGGCGGCAACGTCGCCGAGAATTCCGGCGGCGTGCATTGCCTGAAATACGGCCTCACCGTGCACAACATTCTCAAGCTGCGCGCCTGGACCGTCGACGGCCAGTTGCTGGAGATCGGCAGCGACGCGCTCGATGCGCCGGGTTACGATCTGCTTGCGCTCATGACCGGCTCGGAAGGCATGCTCGCGGTGATCACCGAAATCACGGTCAAACTCTTGCCGCGCCCCGAGCGTGCGCAGGTGGTGCTCGCCGCCTTCGACGACGTGGCGAAAGCCGGCGCCGCGGTCGGCAACATCATCGCCGCCGGCGTCGTGCCGGCGGGGCTGGAAATGATGGACCGCCTCGCGATCGAGGCCGCCGAGGCCTTCGTCCACGCCGGCTATCCGCTGGCCGAAGCGCTGCTGCTGTGCGAGGTCGACGGCGTCAACGAGGAAGTCTCGGCCGACATCTACACGGTGCGCGAGGTGCTCGCCGCATCCGGCGCCACCGAGATCCGCACCGCCGAGAGCGAGGCGCAGCGCCTGAAATTCTGGGCCGGACGCAAGGCGGCGTTTCCCGCGGTCGGCCGTCTCGCGCCCGATTACTACTGCATGGACGGCACCATCCCGCGCGCGCAATTGCCGCATGTATTGAAGCGAATCAGCGAGATGAGCACGGAGTTCGGTCTGGCGGTCGCCAACGTGTTCCACGCCGGCGATGGCAACCTGCATCCGCTGATCCTGTTCGACGCCAACACACCGGGCGAGCTCGAGAAAGCCGAAACCTTCGGCGGCAGAATTCTCGAACTGTGCGTCGAAGTCGGCGGCACCATCACCGGCGAACACGGCGTCGGGCTGGAGAAGATCAAGCAGATGTGCGCACAGTTCGCCAGCCCCGAGCTGACCCGCTTCCATGAGGTGAAGGCGGCGTTCGACCCTGGCGGACTGCTCAACCCCGGCAAGGCCGTGCCCGAGCTGCACCGCTGTGCCGAATGGGGCGCGATGCACGTGCATGCCGGCCAGCTGCCGCATCCCGAGCTGCCGAGGTTCTGATGCTGGACGCCTTGATCGAGCGCATCCGCGCCGCCCATGAGAATGGATCGCCGCTCATCATCCAGGGTGGTGGCAGCAAGAACTTCTACGGCAACGCCGACGAGGGTGAGGTGCTGTCGACGCGCGGTTTAGCCGGCATCGTCGACTACCAGCCCAAGGAACTCGTGCTCACCGCGCGCGCCGGCACACCGCTCGCCGACATCGAGGCGCTGCTCGCCGAACACGACCAGATGCTCGCGTTCGAGCCACCGTATTTCGGCGGCAGCGCAACTTTGGGCGGCAGCATCGCCGCCGGCCTGTCCGGTCCGCGCCGCCCTTACGCCGGTGCGGCGCGCGACTTCGTGCTCGGCGTGCGCATCGTCGACGGCAGCGGCCAGCCGCTGCGCTTCGGCGGTCAGGTGATCAAGAACGTCGCCGGCTACGACGTATCGCGGCTGATGGTCGGCGCGCTCGGCACGCTCGGGCTCATTACCGAAGTCTCGCTCAAGGTGCTGCCACGTGCGGCGGAAGAGCTGACACTGCAATTCGAACTCGACGAGGCGACGGCGATCGTCAGGATGAACGAGTGGGCCGGACAGCCGCTGCCGCTGTCGGCCACCAGCTGGCACGCCGGCCTGCTCAGCGTGCGACTGTCCGGTGCCGCGCCGGCGGTGGACGCCGCGCACGCGAAACTGGGTGGCGAAGCGCTTAGGGATGCGGCCGCTTTCTGGCAGCGCCTGCGCGACCAGGTCACCCCTTTCTTCGACCGGCGTCCGCTCTGGCGGCTCGCCGTCAAGTCGACCACCCCGCCGCTCGGGCTGGGCGAGGCGCAGTGGATCGAGTGGGGCGGCGCGCTGCGCTGGCTCGCCAGCGAGCATCCAGCCGCGATGCTGCGTGCCACGGCGCGGGCGGCGGGTGGTCATGCCACCTTGTTTCGCGGCGAGGCGCCCTCTCCCGATCGCGCTCGCCGGATGGGGGAGGGCGCGAACGTAATCTCCAACGCGATCAACGAAGGCGTGTTCACGCCGCTATCGCCGGCGCTGCGCGCCGTGCATCGCGCGCTGAAGCTGCGCTTCGACCCGCGCGGCACCCTCAACCGCGGCCGGCTGTATCCGGACTTCTGAAATGCAGACCACGCTCGCCGAAGCATTCCGCAACACGCCCGAGGGCGAGGTCGCCGAGCGCATTCTCAGAAGCTGCGTGCACTGCGGCTTCTGCCTCGCCACCTGTCCCACCTACCAGGTGCTCGGCAATGAACTCGACTCGCCGCGCGGCCGCATCTATCTGATGAAACAGGTGCTCGAAGGCGCGGCGCCGACGGTGAAGACCCAGTTGCATCTCGACCGTTGCCTCACCTGCCGCAACTGCGAGACGACCTGCCCCTCGGGGGTGGAATACGGCAAGCTGCTCGACATCGGCCGGCATATCGTCGAGCAACGCGTCGGCCGCAGCGCCGTCGAAAGCGCAACGCGCGCCGCGCTGAAAACCGGCCTCGGCACGCCGCTGCTGTTCAATACGGCGCTGAAGCTCGGCCAGCGTCTGCGCGGCCTCATGCCGGATTTTTTCAAGACGCGAATCCCGCTTGCGGACCGCACCGGCGCCTGGCCGACACCGCGCCATGCGCGCCGCATGCTGGTGCTCGAAGGTTGCGTGCAGCCCGCTCTGAAACCCAACATCAACGCCGCCACCGCGCGCGTACTCGACCGCCTCGGCATTTCCCTCAGCGCGGCGCCGGAAGCCGGTTGCTGCGGCGCGCTCGCGCATCACCTCAACGACCTCGATGCGGCGCTTGCCAGCGCGCGGCGCAACATCGACGCCTGGCTGCCGCAACTCGACGCCGGCGCGGAAGCCATCGTCATGACCGCCTCCGGCTGCGGCGTGATGGTCAAGGACTACGGCTGGCTGTTGCGCCACGATCCCGCCTACGCGGAAAAAGCCGCGCGCGTGTCGGCCGCGACGAAGGACGTTTCGGAGATCCTGCTGGCCGAACGCGACGCGCTGAAACCGCTCATTGCTCACTGCCCACCGCGCACCGCCAAACGCATCGCCTACCATCCCCCCTGCACCCTGCAACACGGACAGAAGCTCACCGGTGGCGTCGAAGTGCTGCTCGCCGATGCCGGCTTCGAGCTCGCGCCGGTCGCGGAAAAACACCTCTGCTGCGGCGCTGCGGGTACCTATTCGATCCTGCAGCCGGCCATCGCCGGGCAACTGAAAACGCGCAAGCTCGGCCATCTCACCGCGGCCGCACCCGAAGTCATCGTCACCGCCAACATCGGCTGCCTCACGCACCTGCAATCGGGCACCGCGCTGCCGGTGAAGCATTGGGTGGAGCTGCTCGACGCCGCGCTCAATGTGTCTGGAGACCCTGCGAGGAACTGAAGCTGGCGAACGCGGCGGTATCGCTGCACGGCATCATGGCGCCGTCTCCCAGTGGATGAATGCCCAGCGGAAAGGGGCGCCGCCCCGTTGCGCCCGCTCGGGGTCGGCCTCGTACCATTGCTTCAGCCGCGCTCGTCCAGCGTCGTCGATTTCACCGAGGGAAAACGCGACCTTGCGTGCGAATGCATCGAAATCCTCCGCGCCGGCCAGGCGGTTGTCGTTCTCGATGTAGTCGAGGCGCGGGTGGCGGCCCATGCGGTACAGGATGTTCACGATGTAGATGTAGTCGGGCAGGGCGGGCCGGGCGCGGTCCAGCAGCTCGGCCACTTCGGCGTCGATGAAGCGGCCGCCGACCAGGCTGGTGAGGTAGACACGTTTTTTCGCCCTGGCGTCGAGTTTGGCGAGGGCGTCGGCCATGTCCATCACCGTGGTGGAGCGCGAGGCGGTCACGATGTCGCAGGCAGGCACGTCGCTCCAGTCGTCTTCCCAGGCGCGGCGGATCGGCACGACGTTGCCGCAGCCCAGCGCGCGGGCGTTGCGCATCATCACGTCCAGCATACCCTGGCTGTAATCCAGGCCCACCACCCGTTGCAGGTGCGGGGCCAGGGCGAGGGCGATGGCGCCGGTGCCGCAGCCCACGTCGAGCAAGGTCGTGCAACCCGACCGATCCATGCGCGCGATGAAATCGTCCACGTAGCGGCTCTCGCCGACCATGCGTCCCATGGCTTCGGCGCGGGCGTCCCATTCCTCCGGCGGTTTTTCGCGCCCGCCGGCGGCGGCCATGTGGGTCCGATAGAGCTGTCCGAAGTCGATGTCGGCGTGGGTCATGGTTTGGTCTCCCGGGAAATGACGGCGGGTTTGCAGGGCCGTAGCGGACGGCCCCAGACGTGGCTGCGCACACGGTCGGGCGCGTGGGCGAAGAAAGCCGACAGCAGGATGACCAGCACGAACACCTCCGGCCGCCAGGCCGGGCGGATGAGGGCCAGCGCCAGCAACACGAGCTTGAGCACGATGACCTGGCCCTTGAGCTTGACGAGCCAACCCACGTCGGTCCAGACGTAGAGGGCGGTCAGCAGGGCGCCGGTGGCGATCGTCAGATACCCGTAGGCGGCCCACTGCGCCTCGGGCAGCTCGAACAGGAAACCGCCCGCGAGCCCCGCGATGCCGACCAGATGCATGCTGCGCAGGACGATGTTCATCCAGCGTTGACCCCGCAGGAAGCGTGGCGGCGGGGGCAGCCAGCGGGGGCGGAGGCTCATGGCACGTCCTTGTCGTAGATCGTCGTCAATCCGGGCCAGCGGGTCATGGCTTCGGGGAGCAGTTCCGGCCGCACCACGACGATGGCCAGGCGATAGCGGCGCGCCTCGATGGCCGCGAAGCTATGGCTGAATCCGCCCGTGCCGCGAAACTCCAGCGGACCCAGTTCGTCGATGAGCAGCAGATCGCACAGCGGAGCATTTTGCAGTATCGCATCGCCCCAGGCGAGTGCGGTGGCAGCGAAGCGCCAGCCCAGCCCGGCGGTACCGGGTTCGTTGCGGGGCGGACGATCGGCCAGTCGGCGGCGCTCGCCGGTGGCGGCGTTCATGACGTCGATGGCGACCTTGCCGCCGTGCGCGTACACCGGCGGCGACACCACGCCGGCGACGGCAAGTTCCGCCCGGTGCGCGGCGTCCCGCACGGCCAGGCACCAGCGCGTCTTGCTCGAACCCCGCCCACCGGTGAGCAGAATCAGGCGCGGTCGCGCCGCCTGGTACAGCGACTCGACGATCGCCTCCGGTGACGGAACGGGACGCCGCATCACGCTCTTGCCAACTGCGGCAGGCTGCGCGCCACTTCGGACGCGTCGGCGCCGTACAGGGCCGCCAGTGCTTCTGCGCTCGCCAGGGCGCGCGGCCCCTGTCCGACAACGCGGCCGGCCTTGAGGAGCGCGATGCGATCGGCGACGCGCAAGGCGTGCTCGGGCTGGTGGGTGGACATCAGGATCGAGAATCCCCGCGCCTTGAGCGCATCGATTTCCTTCAGCACGCGCAATTGGTTGCCGAAATCCAGACTCGCCGTGGGCTCGTCCAGAATCAGGATCGCCGCCTCTTGCGCCAGCGCCCGTGCGATCAGTGCCAACTGGCGCTCGCCACCGGAGATTTCCGTGTAGACGCGCGCCGCAAGATGGCCGATACCCAGGCGTGCGAGACACGCGCGGGCGATCGCGCGGTCGTGCGCCGTTGGCGTGGCGAAACGCGGCAGCCGCGCGGTGCGGCCCATCAGCACCACCTCCTCGACGGTGAACGCGAACAGGCCGGCATGGGACTGGGGCACGTAGGCGAGTTGGGTCGCCAGCACCGCACGCGGCCAATCGGCCAGCGGCCGGCCCATCACCTGCACCGTGCCCGCCCGCGGCGGCAGGATACCCAGCAAGGTGCGAAACAGCGTGGTCTTGCCGCCGCCGTTGGGGCCGAGCAGGCAGAGCACCTCCCCGCGGGCGAGTGTCAGATCGATCCCCTCGCCCACCGGCCGGTGGCGGTAGCCGATGGCCAGGCCGCGCGCTTCGAGGACGCTCATGCGCCGCCCCGCCCTGTCCTTGCCAGCAGCCACAGGAACACCGGCGCACCGACCAGCGCCGTGAGGATGCCGAGCGGCAACTCGATGGCGGTCGCGGTGCGCGCCAGAGTGTCGGCGGCGACGAGGAAGCCGCCGCCCAGGAGCAGCGAGGCCGGCAGCAGCCGGGAGAACTCCGGCCCCACCAGCAGCCGCGCGGCGTGGGGCACCACCAGGCCGACCCAGCCGACGATGCCGGCGATGGAGACCGCCGCGGCGGTCATCAGCGTCGCCGACACGATCAGCGTGGCGCGCAGGCGTGCGACGTTCACACCGAGCGCGGCGGCTTCCTCGTCCGACAGGGACAGCAGGTTGATCCGCCAGCGCAACAGCAGCATCGGTAGCAGTCCCATGGCGATCAGCGGCGCGGTCAGCCGGAGGTCGCCGGAAGCGACGGCGTTGAGTCCGCCCAGCAGCCAGAACGTGATCGAGGGCAGTTGCGCCGTGGGATCGGCCAGCACCTTGATCAGCGAAATGCCGGCGGAAAACAGCGTGCCCACCGCCACGCCGGCCAGCACCAGCACCAGCACCGGATCGTGACGCCGCACCTGGCCGGCGACGAACACGACCGCGGCCACCGCCAGCAGGCCGCCGGCGAAGGCGACCGCCTGTACCGCCGCCAGCGACAGCCCGAAGTAGATGGCGAGCGCGGCACCCAGTCCCGCACCGGCGGACACGCCGAGGATGTCGGGTGAGACGAGCGGATTGCGGAACATGCCTTGATAGGCCGCTCCGGCGGCGGACAGCGCCGCGCCAACCAGGAATCCGGCGACGATGCGTGGCAGACGCAGTTGCCAGACCACGGTGGCGGCATTGCTTTCGGCTGACGGCCCGGCCCACAAAACCCCCAGCGCTTCCGCCGGCGACAGGGGGTAGGGACCGAAAGCGAAGGCGGCCAGCAACGCCGCGAAAGCCGGCACCGCCAGGACGGCGAGGCGCAGGATGCTGCTTTGCCGGACAAGGTTCATGCCAGTCCCGGCAGACGCATCAGTTCCTCGCGCGTGGGCGCGTGGCCGTAGAACAGGGCGTGAAAATCACGCGCGAGGTCCACCCAGTCGGTACGGGCGGAACCGGCGTGCAGGCGGGCAGCCAGCCAGCGCACGCCGAGCAGTCGGTTGATGCCGGGTGGGCCGTCCAGCCAGCCGAAGGGCAGGCTCGGCGCAAGGAACAGCCGCCCGGCGCGCACGGCGGGCAGGCGCCGCCAGAATGCGTCCTGCCGGGCCAGCGCTTCGAACTCCGGATCCTGACTGACGATCGCGTCGGGCGACCAGGCCAGAAGCTGCTCGCGCGAAACCCGCGCCAGCCCCCCGCCCGGTCCGCGGGCGACGTTGACGGCACAGGCGGCTTCAATGCACTCGCCGTTGACCGAGCCGGCCAGCGGTGTTTCCAGCCCGTCGGCCGCCCGCGCCAGATAAACGCCGGGTGGGCTTTGGGCGGCACGATTGCCGCAGGGGGACAGCACTTCTTCCGCGTAGCGCGCCAGCCGTTCGCCGCGTGCCGCCACGCCCAGCAGATACCCTGTTTCGCGCAACTGGCGGGCGCTGTCGGCCAGCCGCCCGTCGACCAGCACATAGGGGATGCCGGTCTGGCGCCCTACGCGCTCCGCAGTGGAGAGATAGGTCGCATCGACGGTGCCGGCGTCGACGATGAGATCGGGCTTCAGCGCGACGAGCCTTTCCAGCGGCAGTGTGCTCCCGCGTCCCGCCAGACGGCCCAGCATGGGCAAACCCCGCGCCGCGGGCGCGAGCAGCGCACGCGCCTCGGTGGAGAGCGGCCAGGGCCAGCCCAGCAGCTTGTCGGGCGCCAGCGCATGGATGAGGACCGCCGCCGGCGCACCGGCGGCGAACACGCGACGCACTCGGTCCGGCGGGGGCGGCGCGCCGAAGACATGCAGGGTGGAGGGCGTCGCCGCCCTCGCATTCATCCAGGGCGCAACCGTCAGGCCTGCCAGTGCAACGAGGTAGTCACGCCGGTTCATGCCGCCATGCCCTTCGCGCCATCCGTAGGTGCCTGACGTTCCCGGGAAAGGCCCTCAAGCAGGGGCAATCCGAAGCAGCTTGGGTAGCTGTCGCAACTGACACAATTGGGTGGCATCAGGCCGGCCCGCCCCAGTTTTTTCCCCAGGGTCAGGAACAGAAAGCGCTTCCATTTCAGATCCGCCGTGTTCTGCACCGCCAGAGTGGGGAAACAGAGATGCACGAGGCGACTCACTTCGGGGCGGCCGGCGAGCCCCAGGTCCTGCCACAGATGGCGCGCGCCGAAACCGGCGGCGGCCAGCGCATGCGCCAGCCAGCGGGCGGGGCGCTCCGCCAGGCCCGGCGCCCGGTGTGCAAGGAGCAGCTCGGCCAGCGGCGCGAACAGAGACGGCGCCTGGCTTGCGCACACGGCGTAGGCGCCGGCCTCCCAGTCGCGTTCGGGCTCAATGCCCGGAAAGCAGGTGGCGACGAGGGTGCGGTACTCGCGCCGGTCGAACCCCAGTGTGGCAGCGAACAGGGAGAGTTCGCCGGTCAGCGCGTTGCGCAAGACCCCGGCGACGGCAGCCCGTGCCAGAGGCGGCAGACCGTCGCGCCGGATGATCACTTGCAGCACCGCGGCGGCGATGCGCGCGGGGGACTCCATCGGCGCATCCCCCCTGCCCGGTCCCGCGGTCAGGTCTACCGAAGCGGCGTACTTGCTCCTGCACGCACCCACCAGCACTTCCGGTTCGAGAAGGGATAGCAGCGCATCGAGCGGCTGGGAACAGCAGGCGACGTCGCGGGCGCCGTCGCGTAGCCACTCGGCGGCGTCGCCAACCCGGTGGCAACGAACGCCATCGAGGTGCGCTTCGCCGTCCAGCGCGGCATCCGCAAAGGACCGGCCGCGCGGCGTGACCGTCGGCCCCGGTTCCGCCGCCAGCAGGACGGCATAGCCGGCATCGATCAGCCGCAGCGCCACCGCGGAGGCGACCTCGTCGGTGCCGCACACGATGGCGCAAGGTCTGAGCGCGCGCATCAGAATCGGTACCCCAGGTTGGCGAACGCCATGCGCCCGGCGGCGGGGAAGCCCTGGTCGAGCTCGTAGTGTTCGTCGGCGACGTTGTTCACGCCCACCTCGGCGGACAGGGCCTTCATCGGACGCCACACCGCCTTCAGGTTGAGGGTGGTGAAGCCGTCGAGTTTCACCGTATTGCCGGCCCAGCGGCCGCCGTCATGCTCGGCGAACGCGATCAGCTCGGCCTTGTCCACCGGCCGCCACGCGGCATGCAGGATGAGCTTGGTTTCGGGGATGCCGGTGAGCTTCACCTTGGGATCGCTGACGTTTTCCACGTCCATCCAGGTCACCTTGCCGCCGATCTCCCACTGCGTGCCGAGCTAGGTTTTCAGGCCAAGCTCGATGCCCTTGATGCGCGCCTCGCCGACGTTTTGCATCTGGCATGGGTTGGTAGACGAGCAACTCGATGCCGGATTGGGCCGCACCTCCTGGATCTTGTCCTGGATGTCGTTCCAGAACAGGGCCGCCTCGACCTGGGCGCCTGCCCAGGGCTGTCCCTGGTAACCGATTTCGTAGTTGCGCGCCTGCTCCGGCCCGAGGTCCGGATTCGGGATGAAATTGCCCAGGCGTGCGGAGTAGCGATCCTTGAGCGTGGGCAGCCGCGTTTTCTCGGCAACCGTCGCGTAGAGGCGCACTGTCGGGGAAAAGTCGTGGAAGAGCCCGATTTGCGGATCGGTCGAGCTTTGTTTGTCGGGCAATGCGTAGGCGGGACCAGGGCCGGATTTGTAAACCTTGTCCGGGGCCAGTTCGTGGTGGGCAAGGCCGATGGAGAGCACGGTCCTGTCGCCAAGCTGGATGCCATCCTCCACGGACAGGGAACGCAAGCTGTCCTCGAAGTCGGCGTTGAGCAGGTTGTTGCCGTCGCGCTCCTCGTGCCGGTCGTTCTTGTAGTGAACGACCGCGCGCAGGGTGTGCCCGCTGAAGCGGTGCGACTCCAGTTCCACCGAGCCGCCGTAAGTCTTGTCGTGATAGATGCTGCGGCCGGTGGAGATGCTGCCGGAACCGCTGGTCTTGAGGGTGGTATAGGTATTGTCGGTGTAGCTGTTCACCTCGTTGTCGAATTGGTCGGTGTAGAGACGCAGTTTCAGGGTCTCAAGGGTGCCCAGCGCGGTGCGCGAGATGAAGTACAGACTTTCCTTGTCCCAGTAGGGCCATTGCCAGTAGCGCGCCGTCGGGACGGTGGAGGGTGGCTGGCCCTTTTCGCCGTCCTGCTTGATGTAAGTCAGCGCGTATTCGTCGCCGCCACCGGGCGTGATGCCGAGCTTCAGCGTGCCGGTGCTGTCCTGATAGTACGCGTTGTCGCGCTGCCCGCCGTTTTCCGTCGCCGTGGGCTCGAAGTCCGACGACATGCGGAAGCCGTCGGCTTCGCGGTAGGCCGCGCTGGCCTGGATGTACCACGTGCCCTGATTGCTCCCCAGGTTGACCGAGGCGCGCCGCGCGCCCTCCTCGCCGAAGCCGGCGCGGACGTCGCCCTCGAAAGGCTGGGTGGGCTTGCGCGAGATCAGGTTGATGGCGCCACCCAGGGTGTTGGGACCGTAGGCGACCGAGCTGAAACCCTTGGCGACCTGGATGGCGGCGAGGTCGGCCGTGCCGAAGCGAGCGAAGTCCACGTAGCCATCATAGGGCACATAGATCGGGATGCCGTCGATGAACAGCGGCGCCTGACGCGGGTCGTAGCCCCGCAGATAGACGGTCTGCTCATTGCGCGAGTTGGTCGATACCGTCACCCCGGAGAGCAGATTGACGGCATCGCCTACGGTCTCGCGGTTGTGCGTCGTCAAGTCATCGCGGGTGACCACGGATGCCACCTGCTCCGGAGCGACCTCGCCCAACTGGGGGCGTGGCGAGGTCACCAGAATGGTGCCCAGTTCGAAAACGGCATCCGTGGCCGATGCGGGGCCGGGTGCGAGCAGGTTGGCGATCAATGCGGCAAGAAGGGTGGGCCGGCGGGCAGCCATGGACGACTCCTGGATGAATTAGTGGAAACGGGGACAAAAGGCCGGGCTGCCCAGCGGGCTGGCGAGCCGACGGTCTGGTGCGGCCGGGGTATGCAGGGTGACCCGCTCGGCGGAGCGGCCGAAGAAGTGGTAGCCGGAACCCCCCTCGGCCAGACAGTCGAGCAACGCATCCGCGTGGGTGATCCGGACGCCGCCGAGCACCCCCACCCCGCGCCGCAGGAACGGAGCCGGCCACAGGGGCACGCTGGGGCCGATCAGTGCGATGGCCGCACGCGGGCGCGCCAGGTCGAGCAGGTCTTCGAGGCTGTCGTGGATCAGTGTGGTGCCGGTGATCACCAGGGCGTCGGCATAAGGGATCACCTCGGCGGCCTGTGCCGCCGGAACGTAGAACGGCAGCTCCTCGGGCTTCAGCACCCCGGGATCCCGTTCAAGTACGCTGAACGACTGTCCGCTGCCCATGAATTCGCGCAGGTAGGGCGCAAAGCCACCCACCAGCGCCACATGGTGATGCGGCTCGATTCCCAATGTCGCCAGGGCGTCACCCTGGCCGGACTGTGTTCCCTCCGGCAGACCCGCCTCGCGCAGGACCGACTCAACCAGCGCGTTCAGGGTGGCGATGGCCAGCGCGCGCCGCAACGGTCCGCCGCGCTCCAGGTCCAACAGCGCCTGTGATGCGCGACGTCCGCGCAATTTGCCGGGCGCCGGCATGGCCTGGGCCGAGCTGGGACAGCAGACTGCCTGTGGCATGCTCTTCAACGGCGTGGCGCAGAGGCCGCCCGTGCCGTTGTCGAGTTTCACGCCGACGAAGAACAGGCCCAGGACCGCCCGTTCGATGGCCAGTTCGTCCAGGGCCGGGCCCAGTCGCGCGGCGATCTCGTCGCGTATTTGCGTCAGCAGTGCTGCCATGGAAGCCCCAGTGAGGAAAGATCGCATTCGCTTTCGCGCCAGCACGACGTGGCGTGCCCCGACTGGGCGCCCCTGCGATATATATATTCGTGCATAACGAAAATCCAAAAAAAAAAAGCGTTCCACGCCCACCCGCTGAAGCGCACCCGCTTGCGTTATGCACGCCAATATATCACGATCGGTATGTCGTCGATCAAGGAAAGTGCAGAAATAGTTCGTCACCCCGGCGAGCGCCAGAACGACAATGCCGAATCGCGCGGCGTCGCTCAGGATCTTTCAGCATTCAGCCTCGGGGGGTGTCGCCTGCGGCGGTGCCAGAAACTGCTCGAACGCCTCGAATTCACGCGCCACGGCGCGGGTGGCCTTAACTTCCATGTCCCGGTAGGCGGCCAGCACCTCCCGCCCCAACTCCGTCAGACTGGCCCCTCCGCCGTGGGCGCCGCCCGCGCTGCTGTCCACCAGGGGGGTGACGAAGCACCTGTTCATCGTGTCGACCAGATTCCACGCGCGGCGGTAAGACATGCCGATGGCGCGCGCCGCCGCCGAGATCGAGCCGTGGCGCGCGATCGCCTCCAGCAGCGCGGCCTTGCCCGGGCCGATGGCGATGCTCTCGCCCAGCAGCACACGCAGGCGCGGGCGTGCGGGGGACGGGACACGGAGGGGTGCTTTTCGCTTCATCGCAAGCCTGTCGGAACGGTCGAATCGACGACAAGTTTACTTGCTCAGGCCGCGCACGGGTTTGGCTGCGCGAGTTTCACGTCACCCGATCAGCGCCACCGCCTTGATCTGCAACCAGACGGGCATCCCCGGCGCGAGACCCAGCGTGGCGGCGGAGCGGCGCGTGACGCGCGCGACGATCGCTTGCCCGCCGACGTTCGCCCGCACCAAGGCGAGGGCAGGATGGCTTTCGTCGGCGATGGCCTCGACGGTGCCCGGCAGGAGATTGACGATGCTGGTGCGATCGGGGTGGTCCAGCGCCACGCTGACGTCGCGCGCGAGGATGCGAATGCGCACCCGGTGGCCGGTCGGCAGCCCGGTGTCGCGCACCCACAGCGCGCCGCCGGCGAAGTCGGCGCGGACCAGGTGCCAGGTTGCGTCGCGCTCGCCAATCCGGGCGTCGAGCACGACACCCGCGTCGTCCCCCAGGCGGATGGGCAGGTCGAGGCGCGCCAGCGTCTCGGCCAGTGGCCCTTCGGCCACGGCGCGGCCACTGTCCAGGACAACGATGTGGTCGGCCAAGCGCGCGACCTCGTCGGCGGCGTGGCTGACGTAGAGGATGGGGATTTCCAGCTCGTCGTGCAGGCGCTCCAGATAGGGCAGGATCTCCTGCTTGCGCGCGAGATCGAGCGCGGACAGCGGCTCGTCCATGAGCAGCACGCGGGGGCTGGTGAGCAGGGCGCGGCCGATGGCGACGCGCTGGCGCTCGCCGCCCGACAGGTTTTCCGGCATGCGCTCCAGCAGGTGGCCGATGCCGAGTAGGTCCAGAACCCGTTGCATCGCCACCCGCCGCGCGTCCGCCGGCACGCGCTGCATACCGTATTCGAGGTTGCGGCGCGCGGACAGATGTGGAAACAGGCTGGCTTCCTGGAACACGTAGCCGAGGGCACGCCGGTGGGTAGGCAGAAAGCGCCGTGCCGCGTCGTCCTGCCAGATTTCGCCGTTCACCTCCAGATGGCCGGGCGCGCGGTCGAGCCCGGCGATAAGGCGCAGCAGCGTGGTCTTGCCGGAACCGGAGGGGCCGAACACGGCGGTGATCCCCTGCCCCGCCATGTCCAGATCCACATCGAGCACGAACTCGCCGCGCTCCAGACGGTAGCGTGCGCGGATGCTCATGCCTGGCGCCGCCGTGCCAGCAGGTTCAGGGACAGCAGCACCATGAAGCAGAAGGCCACCATGCCGCCCGCGAGAAAATGCGCCGCGCCGTAGTCCATCGCTTCGACGTGGTTGTAGATCGCCACCGAGACCACCTGGGTCTCGCCCGGAATGTTGCCGCCCAGCATGAGGACGACACCGAATTCGCCCACGGTGTGGGCGAAGGCCAGGACGATGGCGGTCAGGAATCCCGGCTTGGCAAGGGGCACGGCGACGCTGAAGAAGCGGTCGCGAAAACCGGCGCGCAGGGTGGCCGCCACCTCCATGGGCCGTTCGCCCATCGCCGCGAAGGCGTTCTGGATGGGCAGCACGGCGAAGGGCAGGGAAAACAGCACCGAGCCCACCACCAGGCCCCAGAAGGTGAACGGCAGGCGGCCGAGGCCGAGCGATTCGGTGAGCCGGCCGACCGGACCGTGCGGCCCCATCACCAGCAGCAGATAGAAGCCCAGCACCGTGGGCGGCAGCACCAGCGGCAGGTTCACCAGCGCCGCCACCGGACCCTTCCACAGCGAACGCGTGCGCGCCAGCCACCAGGCGAGGGGCGTGGCGAGGATCAGCAGGATCAGGGTGGTGGTGCCGGCGAGTTTGAGGGTGAGCCAGACGGCCAACAGGTCTTCGGGATTCATCGGTGCGTCAACGGGACGGGGTCACACGACCACCGCGGCTTCGACGGCGCGGCGGCCGGATCGCGGTGGTGCGCCTTATGGCAGATCGTAGCCGAAGCTTTTGATGATGGCGATGGCCTTGGCACCCTTCAGATACT
>JACDJA010001952.1_pt1 | contig 15857 bp, 10 predicted proteins | sample 7449241 | NCBI WGS metagenome assembly JACDJA01 (sample SAMN14253289, study PRJNA609438) | sludge metagenome | isolation source: initial anaerobic sludge | collected 2018-12-20 | reverse complement strand
GGCCGACGGACTCCCTTCGACAAGCTCAGGATGAACGGTGCGATTGGCCGACGGACTCCCTTCGACAAGCTCAGGATGAACGGTGCGATTGGCCGACGGGCTCCCTTCGACAAGCTCAGGGTGAACGGTCCTGTTCGTGGTGAGCTTGTCGCCGTTCGTGGTGAGTTTGTCGAACCATGAACGAGCCGCAGGCAGTGGGAACATCCTTCGACAGGCTCAGGATGAACGGTGCTACTCGCAGACAGACTATCTTTCGACAGGCTCAGGATGAACGGTGTTATTGATCGGCTCAGTTCATTCACATGCTGAACTAACGGGCTACATTATTTACACCTTGATCCCTATCCAAGTTGGCTACATGGGCTTCAATTTGTCTCTTCTGGTCGTCCAGATAGCCGCGGATATTATCTGAACTCAGTTTGATACCGATCCGCGCTGTCGATCTGGATGGACACCAGGGGCCCAGCATCTTCTCCAGCATTTTATCGCCCACCGCCTTTTTGTAATGTGCAGGCTCCCAAAACCAGATCAACCGGGCATCTTTATCACCATTCGTCGGCGCAGGTTCAGTGTTATATTCAGACAAACCGGAAAAATCCCATAGATCGACCTGATACTGGTCGGCAATTTCCAGCAAGCGATATTTCCAGGCATCAAACTGGCCCCACAGGTTATGCAGATAAATCGCCGACAGGTAATCTATGTGGTAAGGGTTAATAAACAGAATGACTTTAACACCTTCTTTTTTCGCATACTCCAGCAGAAGCATGACACTGGAAAAATCCTCTGATTGTCTCTTTGCGTAGGGAAACACCGTCAAATACGGGGTCGATAAACGTTCATCAATTTCACGGTTTTTCTGCGCAAACAACACATACTGGCCTTCCGTGGATAATATGGGATGGTAATCATTCGCCGGATTAAAACCGTTTCTCAAACGTGTCGATGCATTCTTATCAGCCTGCTGGGCAACTGTTTTTAATGAATCCACAGCTGTATCCAGGGAAAAGGCAACGGTTAAGTAGTCCTCGATCTTTTTAAAAAGATAACCCGGATTCTGACTGCCATCGGCACGGATGATCAAACTCTGCTCATACTCTTTTGGTGAATCAGGCCATTCATAGGTTTTACTCGGATCTGACTGTGCAGTCAGAAAATCGGCAAAATCCAGTCCCCACAAGACCAGCTCAACCTGATTTTTATAGAGTGCATGTTCAAGGGTACGTGCCTGCATGCGGATACCGGCGCCCGGGAGCCCCAGGTTATAGACAGGCCGTGAAAATTCCGGCCAGCAGTCATGCTCCGGGTCAAGACCCATCTCGGGCCGGGAGTTCCCGACGATTATTCCTTTGGGTGAAAAATTTCTGACCTGATAGGGTTTGGACATGCGCACCCTGCCGGCAGCAGCAGGCTTAAGATCAGAAAGGCCGGATACTCTCATCGAATCAAACAATACATAAGGATCAATCACATAATTGAAACCGGCTGCTGACAGCAGAAACAGCAGGAAAATGAGCGCCAACTGTTTCAGATAATTATATTGAGTACGTAGAGTCATATCAGAACTGGAAGTAGAGAAACTCGGATACAGAGGTTAACGCCAACACTCCAGCTGTGGCGATCAAGGCGATGGTGAACGCCCAGACGCGTGTCGGCCTCCAACTGATCGGTAGCTTCATATCTATCCCATAGTCGCTGGACTCGCCATGCTTGTAGAGCACCAGTGCCGGATCATAGTGAACCATGAACTGCTGTGTATTGGGGAAAAACAGGGCAATAATCATGAGTCCGAAAACCCATAAATAAGTCAGCACAAAAACAGAACCGCCCCCCAGATAGGGTTGTACTCCCAGCGCTTGTAACTGCACACCCAGATCACCCAGTCGGGACAGGATGGCATTGGGAATTCCAAAGCCGTTGATCCCGGCCATACCTGAAAGCATCCGTATTGCACTGTCAAAATCAGTTGCCCTGAAAAATACCCAGCCGATGACTACCGCAAGAAAAGTCATCACCCAGGCCAGAGACTTGCCCAATCGGCTGTTGCCCGATTTTCCGATTCCCAGATAACGCCTGACCCTGTTCCAGGCATGGTTGACTATCAGGTAACAGCCATGCAAGCCACCCCATACGACAAATGTCCATCCGGCGCCATGCCAGAGGCCGCCGAGAAGCATGGTCAAAAACAGATTCAGATAACGTCTGCCGGTTCCGCACTGGCTGCCCCCTAGCGGAATGTAGAGATAATCACGCAGAAATCGTGACAGCGTCATGTGCCAGCGACGCCAGAATTCAACAATAGTGGTTGATTTATAGGGAGAGTGAAAATTGAGCGGCAGTTTGATGCCGAACATTCTGGCGCCGCCAATCGCCATATCCGAATAACCGGAAAAATCAAAGTAGAGCTGCATGGTATATGCCAGCGCCCCACCCCAGGCGACAAAAAAGGAGACTGTTTCGCCCGTGGCTGCGGCATCAAACACCGGCGAGGCATACTGGGCGACGCTGTCAGCCAGGACACTCTTCTTGAACAGGCCGATGGCGAATATGGTGATGCCCACGGAAAAGTTTTCAATATTCCTTTTCAGCGAGGTCACCCGCAGGAACTGGGGCAGCATCTCCTTATGGTGCACAATCGGTCCGGCAATCAGTTGGGGGAAAAAGGTAACAAACAGGGCGTAGTGTATGAAACGGTATTCCTTGGTGATACCCCGGTAGGCGTCGACCAGATAAGCAATCTGTTGAAAAGTGAAAAATGAGATGGCAAGCGGAAGAATAATCTCTTCCAGATTAAAATCAGTGTCTGTCAGCTTATTGATATTCTCGACAAAGAAACCGGCATATTTGTAATATCCAAGTGTCGACAAGTTCAGCGTGATGCCGATAATCAAGGTCCATTTTCGACGTTTTGGCGAATACTGACCCGTTTCACTCAACACCCGCCCCAGTGAATAGTTAATCAGCATCGATGCGACAATCAACAACAGATAGACCGGATTCCACCAGCCATAAAAGAACAGCGAGGCCACCACCAGCCAGATAATGGGGTATTCACTGTTTTTTCTTGACAGGAGAAAGAAGCCCGCCAATACAATCGGAAGAAACAGGAAGATGAACTGATAAGAGTTAAATAACATTAAAATCTTCCGTGATATTCGCCCGATGACAGAAGATCAGACCTGTTTTTATACGCAGGGCCATGGTCCTGTCCCAATTGCGTGTTGGTGTTATTTCGGCTTGGTAATCCGTTCGGTAGGAGCAGCGCCTCACTGCGAATTCGGCCCGGGGCGGACCTCCTACAGATCCACCCCACCCCGACGGCCAGCCGCATCAGTAGGAGCGGCTTCAGCTGCGAACTTCGTGGGTGAATCCGCTCTTACAAAATGATCACTCTACCTGCAACAGGTAACCGGGACACAGCCTTATCGCCGGCCTCTGCTGTTAATGTCGCCATCTTAACATTACAATAGGCAAAAGAGTAAAAACAGACTGAACAGACCCTGTTATTTCAATAATTTACAAAGAGTTAGAGACCAGGATGTCAGGATTGATCCAGCAGTTTATCAGGCGTACGGCTCACCACACCCCGTCCGCCATCGCACTCATTCACAAGAAAACCGAGTACAGTTATGCATCACTCCAGACACAGGTTCAATCCGTCGGATCCGGCCTGATCCGGCAGGGTCTTGCCGTGGCGGAGAGAGTCGCAGTCTATCTGCCAAAGCAGCCTGAAACCGTCTTTGGTCTCTTTGGCACAGCCCATGCGGGTGGCGTCTTTGTACCGATCAACCCCCTGCTCAAGCCGCATCAAGTCGCTTATATACTGAAGGATTGCAATGTCCGTGTACTGATCACTTCGTTGGATCGCCTGAAACTGCTTGCCGATGTGCTGCCGGGATGTCATGACCTGCGGACGGTAATTGTTGCCGGACAACCGTCTGGCGACTTACCCACTATACCCACCCTCCATATCCTTACCTGGGATCGGGCATTTTCCCCGTCCTCCAATACCCTGTCCGCACCGCACCGGCGCATCGATACCGATATGGCGGCGATTCTATACACCTCGGGAAGCACCGGGAATCCCAAGGGGGTGGTGCTCTCCCACCGCAATATGGTGGCGGGTGCCGAGAGTGTGGCAGAATATCTGGCGAATCGCCCCGATGATCGTCTGCTGGCGGTGCTGCCCTTCAGCTTTGACTATGGGCTGAGCCAGATGACCACTGCGTTCAGTGTCGGTGCCACGGTAGTCCTGATGGACTACCTGCTGCCCAGGGACGTTATTCGCGCCGTCGAACGTTACCAGATTACCGGACTGGCGGCGGTGCCCCCCCTCTGGAACCAGTTGGCACAGTTGGATTGGCCCGAAGCGGCGGTGAATACGCTTCGATATATCACTAATTCCGGCGGTGCCATGCCGAAAGCCACAACCCAGAAGTTACAACAGTTGCTTCCGACTACCGATATTTTTCTCATGTATGGACTGACCGAGGCGTTCAGATCAACTTACCTGCCGCCGGATCAGGTCAGCAGCCGCCCGGAATCGATGGGCAAGGCGATACCCAACGCGGAGATCCTGGTGGTGCGGGAAGATGGGGCCGAGTGTGCTCCGGGCGAACCCGGTGAACTGGTTCACCGGGGTGCACTGGTCGCCATGGGCTACTGGAATGACCCGGAAAAGACAGCCGAACGATTCAAACCCTGCCCCGGTCAGTTTCCGGAAATACCATTAACAGAAATTGCCGTCTGGTCGGGTGATCAGGTGAAGAAGGATGAGGAGGGTTACCTCTATTTCATCAGCCGCAAGGATGAGATGATCAAGACATCCGGTTATCGGGTCAGCCCGACCGAGATCGAAGAGGTGATCTACAGCTCTAATCTTGTGGACGAAGCCGCCGCCATCGGCCTGACACATCCGACGCTCGGACAGGCGATCCTGCTGGTTGTCACCGGAGATGAAAATACCGATCGCGAAATCATTCGCAAATACTGCCAGAAAGAGCTGCCAAATTTCATGGTCCCTCAGGCCGTTGAGGTGAAAGCGAGTCTGCCGCGTAACCAGAATGGCAAAATAGACAGAAAAGGACTTGCTGCCGAATACAAGGACCTTTTCCTGGAGAATCACACACAATGAAGGCGACACCCAAACATGCAGAGATGCTTCAGTTCCCTGTGCACAACAATGAACTGCATATTGGCGGTATCCCGCTCTCCAGGCTGGCATCCCGGGTAGGACAGACCCCTTTCTATGCCTATGATCGCCAGGTCATAACCCACCGTCTGCAGACACTGCGCGGCACCCTGCCGGAAGGTATTCATGTCCATTACGCCATCAAGGCCAACTCCATGCCCGCGGTCGTCCAACATCTGGCCGGGTTGACCGATGGACTGGACGTTGCCTCTGTGGGCGAAATGAAAACCGCGCTGGATACCGGCATCTCTGGGGAAAAAATCAGCTTTGCCGGACCGGGGAAAAGCAACCGGGAACTGACCGCCGCCATTGCTGCCGGCGTCACCATCAACATGGAATCCGAAGGGGAGATGGTGCGGATCACAACGATTGGCGAACAGCTTGCCATTGCGCCACGCGTCGCCGTCCGGATCAATCCCGACTTTGAGCTGAAGACATCCGGCATGAAGATGAGCGGCGGACCAAAACCATTCGGCATCGATGCCGAACGGATACCGGATGTACTCAAACGTATCGCCAGCCTGGAACTGGATTTCCAGGGATTTCACATCTTCAGCGGCTCACAGAACCTGCGGCCAGAGGCACTGATCGAGGCCCAGACAAAGACCTTTGAACTCGCTTATCGGATGGCCGAATACGCACCAAAACCAATCAGCTGGCTGAATATTGGCGGTGGATTTGGCATCCCCTACTTTCCCGGGGAACAACCGCTTGATCTTCAGCCGGTTGCTGACAATCTGCGATTACTGCTTGATGAGTGCAAGACCCGCCTGCCCGATGCGGAAATCGTCATCGAACTGGGCCGTTACCTGGTTGGCGAGGCCGGTATCTATGTCTGCGAAGTCATCGACAAGAAAGTCTCCCGGGGCGAAACCTTTATTCTGACCAATGGTGGCCTGCACCACCACCTGGCGGCATCGGGAAACTTCGGCCAGGTGATCAGAAAGAATTACCCCGTCTGCGTCGGCAACCGGGTGTCATCAGATAAAACTGAAATCGTGAGCATCGTCGGGCCACTCTGTACACCATTGGATATTCTGGCCAGCAAGGTAGAACTACCCGTGATGGAAACCGGCGACCTGGTGGTTATCTACCAGTCAGGTGCCTATGGGCTGAATGCCAGCCCACAGGATTTCCTAAGCCACCCACACACCGTTGAAGTGCTAGTATAGCTGGGCGGTGGATGCGCTGTCGCTTATCCACCCTACCCCAGACTTGTTATCGGGAAGGTCTCTCTGGTAACTGGTCAGGCCCCAGGCCAGCCGCTTTTCGACTCTCGAAGAATTGATTCCCCTCTGACAGGTCGGGGACATGGCCCTCCCCGTCAAACCGGAAGCGTCCGGTCGTCTCGACAATACGGTTGCCAGAGACGATGAGTTTTTCAATCGGTGCACGCCAGGTGAAAAAGCGGTTAAAACCATAATTGTTGGCAGGCTCATCTTTCGACTCGTCCCGGTCAAAAATAATCCAGTTATTCTTGATCACGACATTTGAAGGCCTCACGCTTCCACCACAGTTTTGCGGTTCGGTGCCTACACTGATCAGGTCAATATTGTCTGTCTGCTCTCCCTGTTGCAGAACACTGTTCTGCACCGAGAGATGGCCCCCACAGGGAAAGTCTATAATGCGCGAATGCCGGCCATCCAGACCGGCGATCACCGAGTTGTCGATCTCTGTTTCTGCGGCCCGGCTCTTGAATAGATGTCCCTTACCGAAAGAGCGCCTGATAATGGAGTTTTTAACCACCACCTTGTCGATATCGCCTGCGTAAAAACCGTGGCCAAGCGTTCCCGATCGGTCGTTAAGGCCGCTGTTCTGGATCAGGCTGTTTATGAAATGAATCTCGCCGCCACGATTGTCGGTGATGAGTCCAATCACAGTGTTGTTTATGGACGAATTTTCCACGGTTAGCTTGAAGCCTTTCCCTTCGGCCTTGATACCCGAGCAATTCCCTCCCAGGCAGTCGGCAAGTATCCCGTCTGCTCTGAGGTTCATTATTTTTACCTGACACCCATCACAGGAGACGTTCACTATTCCTTTTCCGTTTGCAACGCCCCTTATGGAGACCCCCTCGAGATCGACGGTCATCGACCTGTTGATAAAAAGCCCCTGGCCATAAATCCCCGCAGGCACTTTCAATACACCACCGGTCACAGTCTTTTTTACCAGTTCACCCAGATTGGTTGGTGCATAGTTCACGGGTACCATGCTCTTTGGGTGTTTATATATCCATACCCCGGTTTCATGGGATGAAATTCCTGCAAACAGATCATAATCCTTCAGGTAGACCCACTTGCCATAAACACGCCGATCACCCTGCTGAGGCCCCTGTTTCATCCAGTTGTAGTGACGCCACGCCGGATTTCTGGCATCCGGGCTGAACATGAAAATATTCCATCGTCCGTCCCATGAGACCAGGTCGCCATCCTTGTTTATTGCTATTGATTTTCCGTGAGGGATGATCTGTTTATAGGTCTTTATTAATCGACCAGTGCCGGCATCAAACTGTAATAACGATTTTTCGTGAATAGACCAGATCTGGTTGCGCTGTTCATCATAGACCTGGAGACCATCCCCCCAGTCCGCCTGCCCCGTCAATGATGTAGCATTCTTAAGATCGGCCGAGAGCGGGTCGTAGACAATAGTTCGGTGTTTCGATCCCAGTACGATTTTGCCATCCGGCAACTCAGTGGATACAGGATAGCTCTGGTGTACCTGATGTTGCTTTAACTGTTCGTAGTTGAATACCTTTCGCCATTTTAGCGGTGCCAGTCCATTTCGCTCGGCCGTCTCTGAAGGATTGAACTCATACCAGCCGAATCCTACTCGTCGGCTCTCACTAACCAGGGGGTCGTTCCTATACTCATCTGCTTTATCTTCAAAGCATGAACCATTGGCGGCCCCGTAGGTATACAGAAACACGGTTTTGGTCTTTTTGCTGAATATAATCCCGTCATAAGTATGTGAACTGCCGGGCACTTTTTCTGGATTCGGCATCCAGCAAAGTCGCCGCCACGGCTTGTCCTTTCTGGCATCAGAATCCAGCAGTACATAAAGCTGATCCAGTGGAGACGGATCGGTCAGTCGTTTCCACTCACCCTTTTTGAGATCGAACCGATAAACCTCGTTGCCACCATAGTCGGCATGCCCACCACCAAAAAAATAAAGCAGAAGATTCTCTTCATCAAAAGCCGCGCTGTTCCAGGCGGTCAGGATTGATTTTCCACCCGTTGTCATGCGGATTCGCTTGCTGAGATTTGCGGGCCATACGGAAGAGATTGAAGGATGTTGGTCATTTACCCTGATTTCGCACCAACCCCCATCCTGCCTCTTCAATTGCTCCGCACAATCAGCCAGATTCTTCCCGCCGATGGGCTCCGGCAGGTGCATTTCAGCCGCCACTGAATTTTGTGCAATCGCATGAAGAACAAACGCAAGAAAAATAAAGAGAAACTTGTAGCTGATTTGACCGAAAACAGACATAGGATAGTACGTTTCCCTATCATTCATATCAGTATTCCGCATAACACACTCCATGTATTTCCTGTATCCACCATCTGCCTAACATAATCTGCTCCATCCCTGCATCTGCTGCGTTGTATGTCGATCCGGTCGTTAGCGTATTGAAGAGTTACCATAGGATTCGTAAATCAAACCTATTACCCTGAATTAACTGCAGAATAATCATCAAAGATGTTCTGCAAATATGGTCTGAAAAAGCACCAAACCTCTGCATGTGAATAATCCAGCAAGATGTAACCTGAGATCAAGAGTAGCATAGACGTCTAATCGGGATATTTCATAAAACAGCTTCCAAGATTGGCAGAGATAGCGGAAATGGCCCTAATCGACCCATGGGCCCAATTCATAACCGGGTGACACCATTCACCAGGTTTGCAACCACGACCGTGTACGTGCGATAGCCAGATCCAGCCATTCATGGCGGGAAAAAGTATGATCGGCCGGTTCCAGATCAAATCGTTGAAAACGTGATTCATCCAGTAATCGCCTGAAACGTCGTGATGCCTTGACCGCATCCTTGAATTCCGCCGCGGTCAGATCATTTCCGCTCAGAATAAGCAGGGCCTGACCTTTGAACTGACACAAAGCCTGCTCCAGTCGGGTTGCCAAATTAACGCCCGGGTTGCCGGGCTGTGTGTCACTTCCCTGCTTTTCTTCACCGGCTGCCAGCTTTACCTTGTTCTGAAGCGAATTAACAGATTCTGCAACATTCAGTTCACCGCGCAGCACTTTTTTCCAAAATCCTCGAGAAAGAATCCGCTTGAGATAATAGTGTTTCAGAAAAGCCTTTGCTTCCCCCTCATTGCTTCTGACCCAGGGATTAACCAGCACCAGCCCACACACTCTGGAATCCTTGACAGCAGAGAAGGCCGCTGCAGTGGCTGCATCACACAACCCCCAGATCACCACCTCTTCAACGCCTGATACATTCGCTTGCAGGGTATCTATCGCGGCCGCTATGTCATCCTGAATATGCTCAAATCCGGCATACTCACCCTCACTGTCCCCCATACCCCGGTAGTCAAATCGAAAAACCGGGTAGCCGGACTTGGCCAACCCCCTTGACAGCAGAACGAACTCCCGATGACTTCCGACCCTGTATTGTGGTCCACCCACGACCACCAGCACCGCGCGTCTGCTTTCTGCCGAGGGGTTATGCAGGATGGAAATCAGCCTCTCACCCCGGCAATCGAAAATGAGGGGTTTCTCGCTATCTGCTGCATCTTCCCGATTGATGGGTGCTGGCATCTGGATCATCGCCGCACTTAACGGCGTGAGCAGATCCGTCGAACGGATAATCAGTTGTGGAGCCGTCGCGAACTCCTGGGTTGTCCAGAAAGGCTCCCCCGCAATAGTTTCCGATTGAACGCTGCAACCCGCTTCCTGCCAGGTGGAGATGAGCTTTTTTGACTGCAGATTCAGTGGCTTGTCCGGTGCGGTAACCACCTCAAGCCAATTCACCGGAATCTTGCTGATTATTTCCACGGGAACGTCACTCATTGATACCGTGGAGAGTTGCTCGTAGAGTGCGGGAGAGAGTCCATAACCCGCCACTTCCAGGCTTTCCCCGGATGACAGGCGCTCCTTGAGCTCTGTCATATTCTCTCCACCCCCGGCCATCATTCCGGCCGCCAACCGGAGCCTGAGAAACTGTGCCATCGCCTGGTTTCCGTTGATCACCGGCTGCCATAGCAACAATCGGTTGATCAATCCGGGATGAGTTTTCGCAATATCCACCGCGAGTAAAGCACCCAGTCTTAATCCCCATACTGTAATCTGTGTTGCGCCAAGCCTTTCAATCCACTGTAGAAGAAAACGCACATCCTGCTTCCAGCACAGCCAGTCTGCGTCGCTGAAGTCGCCTTCACTGTCCCCGGTACCGAACAGATCCGCAACCAGAACTCCATACCCCCGCAAGGCCAGCTCCCTGGCCTGTCGACTGACCACATGACGGGACTTGTTCATCTCTTCGGCAAAGGCGGGAAGATGCAGAACCCACGAGGTGGGAAATCGGTCCCCGGAGGGCAAAAAGGTCATGCTGAAAAGCCGGCCTGAGGGACCTTGGAAAAAATCCGGACGCATGGCCAGTTGTACTTTCAACCGGCAACCTTTTCCGTTACGAATTGGTGGAGCGAGCCAACCGTCTCAAAAATCTCGGCACTCACTTCATCATCATCCACCACTATCCCAAAGTTATCTTCAATTGCAGTAATGACGGATACCACCGCCATCGAATCGAACTCCGGCACACTCCCCAGCAACTGGGTTGAACCATCGAAACCATCAACGCTGTCGCCAAGTTGCAGAACCGATCCGATGATCTCTTTGATCTCTTCAATCGTCGCCATCAAAAATCTCCATTTATAATTTTAATTCATATCGATATCTGATTACCCATCTAACTCAGCCACGACCAGGTACGGGTCACCACCAAGGCGTCCGATATAGGGTGGATAAGCCGGTAGGCGCATCCACCGACTGCCACGGTGGATGCGCTGTCGCTTATCCACCCTACGGAATGGCTGCGCTGATGAGGCATTTGCAATAACCCATCATGTCGCTGACATGCTTTTTCCATATATGGCTGAGTTAGATGGGTAATCAGATAACGATATGTTTATTACGCCATGCCGGGCCATGAACCGCCATGAGCGGCATTTTACAACCGTTCTTCTCCTATCTCTATCGCAATGGCACATTTGCCTGCAAATGCGCGATTCCTCTATACTCATCCGACTATTCACCTGGATAAAAAATCCCATTCATGAGCAGCCGTTGACATGGAAGTAGAAAGTCACCTCGGTGTTACCCAGCCGTCGAGTGAACCGGTAAACACCATCGTTCCCGGTTCTGTTCCACTCTCACTCGGCTCCTTCCTGGGCGGCCGCAACAGGAACCAAAGTATCCTGGACAAGGGGAGAGTCGTTTACCTGACCAGTGGACGCATGGCAATTGCCCAGGCGCTGATGCTGAGCCACATCTCGGAGGGTGACGAGGTACTGGTACCCTCCTATCACTGCAGTTCCATGATTGCACCGGTCAACCACTCCGGTGCAAAAGCCGTTTTCTACCGCATCCTGCCTGACATGAGTGTCGATATGGAGGATATCGGGAACAAACTTAACGCAAAGACACGACTCCTTCTGGTGGCCCACTACTTTGGGTTCCCGCAGCCAATCCATGCATTGCAGAAACTCTGCTCCGACAAGGGGATCTTATTGCTGGAGGATTGCGCACATGCCCTCTTCAGTCACTACCAGGGCACACCGCTTGGGAGCTTTGGCGACTATGCCGCCGGTAGCCTGATGAAGTTCTTTCCGGTCAATGACGGCGGCTTTTTGGCGGCCAGTGCAGCCCACTCGCTCCAGATCAAGACAGAACCGGGTGGGCGTGAGTTTGAGCTACGCTGTGCGCTGAACACCCTGGAAAAGTCTTTCATATACAACAGGCTGAAATTTCTTGAGCTGCTGCTTTGGGTACCGCTCAAGATAAAAAACCTGCTGTGGAGATGGCTGAAATCACAACGTGGCGAGACTCATGCTGAGAGTTCTCCCGCCGCATCTGACGGTGGGTTCGATTTTCAACCGAGATGGATCAATACCCGTATTTCGGCATTTTCTCTCCGGATCTCCAGGCTGGTATCCACCAACCGCATCGTGGAGAGAAGAATCAATAACTATCAATGGCTTTCCAGCGCACTGGCCAATCTGCCCAACTGCCGTCGGCTCTACCCTGAACTGCCCAAAGGGGTCGTCCCCTACATTTTCCCACTCATCGTCGAGCGGGTAGACCCTGCCTTCATCAACTTACGCAGAATGGGCGTTCCCCTTCTCAGATGGGAATTTCTGGAAGGTGAGGTGGACAGCAATACCTGTGAAAACAGCCACTATTACAGTCGTCACCTGGTACAGATACCTTGTCACCAGGAACTTCACCAGGCGGAATTGGAATGGATGGTGGACAATATCAGGCAGGAGTTGTCACGCCACAACCAGACACAACTGCAGACAGAACAAACGGCTTTCCCTACTTGAGCAGCAAGGAACAGATCAATGACGTGGCAACTCGATTCTGCCAGCAATTTCGGTAAATACCGTGAACAGTGGGATGAGCTTAACAGCCAGGGCCCCGACAGCCCGGTACTCAACGCTTCTTTCATAGCACATTCACTGGAAGAGTTGAGTAACGGAAAAGAGGTTCTGGCCGTTCACCAGAACGCCGGCATCGTCAACGCCATGGCTGTGCTCGGTAAATCGAAATTCGGCGTATGGGACACCTTCCAGCCGTCTCAGGCGCCTCTTGGAGCCTGGATCAACAACTCCGGTATCGAGTTACAGGATCTCATGAAGACCCTATCAACGACACTTCCCGGAATCGTGTTGAAACTCGGCCTCACGCAACAGGATCCAGCGATCTATCCGCGTCCGCAAGACCATGGCTGCATCTCGACCATGGACTATATTGAAACCGCAACGGTCGATGCCACAGGAAGTTTTGACGACTACTGGTCCTCCAGGGGAAAAAACCTCCGCCACAACCTGAAACGCCAGAGGAATCGCCTGCAAAAAGAAGGCATTGAAACCCACCTTAACATTATTCAGAAGCCTGAAGACGTCCGGGATGCAATTGAAGCCTACGGCAAACTGGAAAGCGCAGGCTGGAAAGGGGAGGAAGGAACGGCCATAGAGATCAGCAACTCACAGGGCAGATTCTATGTTGCACTCCTGGAGGATTTCTGTAATAGGAAACAGGGCTGTGTTTATCAATATTTCTACGATGACGAACTGGTAGCCAGTGACCTCTGTATCGAACAGGCGGGTGTCTTTGTCATACTCAAAACCACCTACGATGAAAGCATATCGACCAGCTCACCCGCATTCCTGATGAGACAGGACAGCTTCCATGAGATATTTGGTAATGAAAGGATCAGAACAGTCGAGTTCTATGGGAGGATGATGGATTGGCATACCAAGTGGAGTCATAATAGTCGAACACTCTACCATGTGAATTACAAGAAATTCTGAATCAACCAAGGAGGGAGCTTATGTTCAGCCTGATTCATCATTCCGATCCAGATAAACGAAAGGCCTTTCTATCTGGTTATGAGGCAGCGCCGTCCCCTCGCCTCAACAGTAAGAAAGAACATTTAACCTATCAGGATACGCTCATCGCCTGGGAATCTGCTCCGCATATTCCCGTACATACTCATCAGGAAGCCAACGGCGTACAGGTGTGGGTTCTGGGTCATATTGAGGATCTGGATGCAGAAGCGAATCCAGCTGAATTTCTTTTCAAGCATTACACTGAATCTGGTCACGAAGGATGTGCCGGCTATTCAGGTTTCTTCGTCTTCATTCTCCTGGATGGCGATAATCTTATTGCCGGCACCGACCAACTTGGGCTGTTTCCAGCCTACTACTATCAGTCAGGAGACTGTTTTGTGCTGGGTAGTTCACCGGCAACACCCCACATGCTTCCGGGTATATCAATGGAACCCGATATACACGGCATTATCGGGATACTTCTCGCCATGCATGAACTGGACAACAGAAGTGTATGGAGCGGTGTAAGGAGAATTCCTGCAGATAAAATCTTGCATATAAACAGACACCGATTAGAACTGCTATCTGGTGCATCACTGCCGGTTAGCGACGAACACTTTTCCCTACCGTTTGAATCACACGTAGATATTGCTGATGAAGCAATGACGGCAGCGATGCAAAAACACAGGGAGATCGACCTATTGCTTTCTGGCGGACTTGATTCAAGACTCGTATCAGCATACCTGAATCGCTCAAGTATAACACCCCGTAAGTGTTATACCATGGGCAAAACAACTGATATAGAATGGAAGTGTGCACACCCGGTAGTCAGGTACCTGGGGTCTGTACATGAACAGGTTCCAGTTAACTTTGATAATTACGAACGATATATTCGCATGCAGGTTTCTCAGGAACAGTTATCCAACGGTCTTGCGGATGTCAACTGGTGGAGCCTGGCTGATTTACCACGTAACAAACCGATGTTACCACTCATGAATGGATTTTTTGGTGATGCAATACTGGGCGGCAGTCATATGCCATGGGCTCTGAATCTGAAAGAACGGAACTGGAGCGCCAATAATCTATTCGACAGCGTAAATGAATGGGGAGTGGATATCGAAACGATCAAAGGTATTCATAACAAGGACGTAACCGATACTATTGATGAGATGGTTAATATTGTAAAGAATACATATAACGGTTTCCCAGGCTATCCATACCAGAAAAGTTGGCAATATGATCTTAGAAACCGACAGCGTTATCACATTGGCGGATTTCTCTGCCGCGCCGCCTATAATTTCTGGCCGGCAGTTCCATATACTTCTAATGTCATTTTGAAATGCGCCGGTGGCATGCCTGCAGCTTCTATCATGCAGCGCCGGATACAGAAAGAGTTACTCAGGCGCGAATTTCCAAAGCTAGCCGCCCTTCCTCTGGACAATAACTCTCTTTCTCCACAAGCATTATCGCCTTCTGTACCACGTAGAATTATTAGCAAACTGAAAAACTATATTCCCAGAAAACAGCGGAATATTCGTTCATTCTGCTACTATCACAGGGTATTTAATATAGAGAATCCGGGATGGAGACCTTTATTCGAGCAGCGGATAAATATCGATAAAGATAAAACAAACTCCGACATCGTAGACCGTCAGAAAATAGGAAGAATTTTCAGTAGGATATTTGATAAGGACCGGGACTATGACATGATCGGTGACGTCAGTTATAAAAACCTTCTTGGACTTTATCTTTGGTTAGAAGAAAACTTCTAGGGCAACCCTGATTAATTCCAGAAATCGGACCATTGACCTATTGATCACCAGCCATAGAAGAGCGGTAGGACTACCAAGTTTAGAAAGCAGCCTTGTTTAACACTGCATCAAAGAAGCTGGATTTGAAATAGTTTTTTAAAACCATAAACTGAAAGAAAATGGGGGCGATATTCTGAATTTGGCTTTATTTTACTAGAGTTTAGAGTCTCAGAGGATAAAAAATCGAATTATTTCTAATAAAACATTGACATAGCAACGGCAAAAAAGTTGCCGCGCCTTGCATAACTGCTTTTAAAGTTCACGAGATGCAAGGCGCGGCCTTCAGAAAGT
>JACDJA010001947.1_pt1 | contig 15896 bp, 16 predicted proteins | sample 7449241 | NCBI WGS metagenome assembly JACDJA01 (sample SAMN14253289, study PRJNA609438) | sludge metagenome | isolation source: initial anaerobic sludge | collected 2018-12-20 | reverse complement strand
TACTCATCTTTCGGCGCTCACTCTCACTGCAATAAGACTCTTGCAAGACACCAGGGACGCGGCGAAAGCCTGGATCTGATGGCCTCACACCACGATCGATCACTAACGGGGAGGCGCATTAGGATCTTGGATGCCTCCTAATCTTCGCGCACCTGGCGTCTTGGTCAGAATAACAGTTGCTGTGGCCTGCGGCCCTGGGATTCCGACTAAAGTTATTGGTGATCCCAATTTCAGATTACAGAGTCAATTCATGGCAAAGCGGATCGGTACCTGAAACTCCCACTGATCACGACCCAACTGTGGCGGGATGGGTACAAAACGTCCCAGATCCCTTACGGCCCTGGCAGCGGCCTGATCGAGAATCTCGCGGAACGAACTGCTGCCGATTTCAATCCGGGAGATGGTGCCGTCCCTGAGCACGGTAAACAGCACCTGAACCTCGCCTTCGTAGCCCTTTTTGCGTGCCCGCAGGGGATAGCGTTTGTGCCGTTCAATCGCCGCTACCAATGCCGCCACATAGCTCCGCTCAAGCTCCCGCAGCTTCTCCATCGAGGTGTCGGGCAGGTCCGTTGCCACGGGTTGATCCTGCCCCCTGTCAGCAGGTATTACACTGGCCGCTGGCTGCCTGATCGGTGCAGCGACGGCTTGAGGTGCAGCAGTCGCCTGCCGGGGCACGGTTGGCAGCGCAGGCGAAACAACAGGGGCTGGCACGCGCTTTTTGGGCACTGCGGCGATCGCAGGCTTTTCCATCCGCCCTGCCGCCGTGGGAAGTTGGCTCGCCAGTAGCTGTTCGACGGACTCAAACTGGTGGGGATCAGCCGCTGCGGAGCCCGCTTCCCGTTGCGGTTGCGGTGCCGGCTTTTCCGGCCGGGGTTTCAGGGGGGCTACCGGTTCAGCTGCAGCGACCGGCGGTATCGGGGCCCGGTTTTCCGTGCGCACAAGGGCAACTCGCAGACTGTTGCCCGATACGGCCGGAGCCTGCCGTTCGTGCAATGTGAAGCTGCCGAGATAGAGAAAGGCTGTTCCATGGGCCAGCAGTGACAGGATCACACTGGCGATACGCATCGACATTGTGGTATTTGATTTAACCGGTTTCCAGATCCGGAAAAAACCCGCACATTATATTGGCCGGGAGTAGATGTTCCAGTTGTAACAGTTGCAGCATAACCCCGGCTTTATGAAAAGTCTCCTGCGGGAACAGAATCCCGCTGGCTGACTACATCAGGAACGGAGGATGGCGATGAAAACGGTTCACAAGAGGATTCGGGGCCGCCATTATACCACTAGGCGCGGGGCTGCCGGTTCCGGCAAGCCCCGATCATCATCCATCCAACAGGCGACCCCTATGTCGAATAAAGTCGAGCGTTGTGGCTGGGCCGGTGCCGACCCGCTTTATCAGCAGTATCACGACCAGGAGTGGGGTGTCCCCTGCCGTGACGACCAGACGCTTTTTGAATTTCTCATCCTGGAAGGGGCGCAGGCCGGACTTTCGTGGATCACGGTTCTGCGCAAGCGGGAACACTACCGGCAGGTATTTGACCAGTTTGATACGGAGAAGATTGCCCGCTACAGCCCGCGCAAGGTTGCACAGCTACTGGCCGATCCGGGTATTATCCGCAATCGGCTAAAAGTTATGTCAAGCATTAATAATGCGCGGTTATTTATTGATATAAAAGAAGAATATGGTGATTTTTCTTCATTCATCTGGCGCTTCGTGGATGGCCGGCCCATCGTCAATCACTGGCCGACTCTGGAACAGGTCCCGGCAACCACCCCGGAGTCCGATGCCATGTCGAAGGAACTGAAACGGCGCGGTTTCAAATTTGTCGGCAGTACCATCTGCTACGCCTACATGCAGGCCGTGGGCATGGTCAACGACCATACCCTCAACTGCTTTCGACATCAGGAGTTGAGCTAAGCGAAAAATCGGCCATTCGGTGGTAAAAACAACAAAAAAGGGATGCCGTCACGGCATCCCTTTTTTCGATTGGTCGGGCGGACAGGATTTGAACCTGCGACCACTTGTCCCCCAGACAAGCACGCTACCAGACTGCGCCACCGCCCGAAAACTGAGCGCGCATACTAGGCGGTATGCACCCCGTTGTCAATGTCGCCCGGATCAACGTTTGAGTATCTGCAGTACCTCTTCCAACTCGCTGCGCAACTGCCGGGCGATCTGGTGGCTCTGGTCCTGATCATCCTTGGCGCCCTCACCGGAGAGCTGTTGCCGCGCGCCACCGATGGTAAAGCCCTGATCGTAGAGCAGGCTGCGTATCTGGCGGATCATCAACACATCATGACGTTGATAGTAGCGGCGATTACCACGCCGTTTGATCGGCTTCAGCTGGGTGAACTCCTGCTCCCAATAACGCAGCACGTGCGGCTTCACGCCACACAGCTCACTCACCTCACCGATGGTGAAGTAGCGCTTGCCGGGAATTGCCGGCAGATCGGCAGTATTACTGCTTGCTTCCAGCATATGCTTCGACCCTCGCCTTCAATTTTTGACCCGGGCGGAACGTCACCACCCTGCGCGCCGATATCGGGATCTCTTCGCCGGTTTTCGGGTTTCTTCCCGGGCGCTCTTTCTTTTCACGCAGATCAAAATTACCGAACCCAGACAGCTTAACCTGTGAACCTTCCTGCAGTGAGATGCGCACCTTTTCAAAAAACATTTCAACCATCTCCTTGGCCTCCCGTTTGTTCAGGCCAAGCTCATCAAAAAGTTTTTCGGCGATATCCGCCTTGGTCAAAGCCATAAGTTCAATCTCTCAGTTGTGCGTTGTAGCGATCGGCCAGCGCAGCAATCACCCGCGCCATCACGCTTTCCACTTTTTCATCGGTAAGAGTGTGGGAACTTTCCTGTAAAATCAAGCCCAAAGCGAGACTTTTTCGTCCTGAGTCTACCTTTTCTCCAGTATAGACATCAAAAAGCAGTATTTCTCTCAGAATTTCCGGAACCGATTCTCGAATTGTTTGCCGAAGGGCATCAAATTCAACCTCATGATCAACCACGATGGCGATATCACGCCGGATCGACGGATACTTGGAGAGCGGCTTGAAGGCCGGCAGCCGACCCTGCAGAAGGTCGTTCACGCCAATCTCAAACAGATAAACCCCCGATGTCAGGTCCAGCTTCCGTTCCAGCTCCGGATGCAGTTTTCCAAGCCAACCGACGGTTTTATTGTCCCGGGTGATCCGCGCACTCTGGCCCGGGTGCAATGCGCTATGGCTGTCGGCCTGGAACTGAAACTCGCCGGAAGAACCGGTCTGGGCGAACAGGGCCTCTAGATCCGCCTTGATGTCGAAGAAGTCGACTGTCCGTGCCAGGGTAGCCCACCCCTCCGGTTCCGCCTCTCCGGAAACCAAGCCGGCAATCATCAATTCTTGTTTAATTTCATTATCTTGGTTGATAAATCTCAGACCTGACTCGAAGATCCTGACCCGGCCTTGTTGCCGGGACTGGTTATACTGGGCAGTCTGCAGCAGACCTGCCCAGAGGGTGGTGCGCATGATCGACATATCCGACGAGATCGGATTGGCCAGCGTCACCGTGTCATGGCCGAAGTCGATCAGGTCATGCAGCTCCCGGCTGATGAAGCTGTAGGTAATCGCCTCCTGGTAATCCCGGTCCACCAACAGCTGCTTGGCCCGCTGCAGGCTAAAGGTCACCTCCGGTTCGGCCCGCATCACCGTGGCCGCCGCGCTGCGGCGGGTAGGGATTCGGGTATAGCCGTAGATCCGACCCACCTCCTCGATCAGGTCCTCCTCGATACTGATGTCAAAGCGGCAGCTGGGGGCCACCACCTTCCAGCCCTGATCCACCGTCGCCACCCGCATCTCCAGACGGGTCAGGATGTCGACAATGGTCTCATCATCGATCTCCAGCCCCAACACCCTGGCCACCCGGGCACGGCGCAGCCGGATCTCCGGACGTGGTTCTATGTGCTCCGCATTGGACGCTTCCACCACCGGGCCGGGTTCGCCGCCGGTAATCGCCAGCAGCAACTGGGTGGCACGCTCGATGGCGCGTTGCTGCAACTGGGGATCGACACCCCGCTCGAAGCGGTGGGAGGAGTCGGTGTGCAGGCCGTAGCTGCGTGCCTTGCCGGTAATCACGGAGGGGGCGAAAAAAGCGCTCTCCAGCAGGATATCCCGGGTATTGTCATTCACGCCGGAATGTTCCCCGCCCATGATACCGGCGACAGCCACCGGCTTGGCCTGATCGGCAATCACCAGCGTATCACTGCGCAGGGTGATCTCCTGGCCGTCCAGCAGCAGCAACTTCTCACCCTCGTCCGCCATACGCACGCGGATGCCGCCCTCAAGCTCGGCCAGGTCGAAGCCGTGCATCGGCTGACCCAGCTCCAGCATCACATAATTGGTCACATCCACCACCGGGCTGATGGGGCGCAAGCCACTGCGGCGCAACCGCTCCTGCAGCCACAGCGGTGTTTCGGCGGCGGAGTCGATATTCCTGATCACCCGGCAGAGATAGCGGGGACAGCCCTGCGGCGCCTCCAGAGAGACCGGGAAGCGCTCCTCATTGACGGCGGGCACCGGCTCCATGGCAGGAGGGGTAACCGGGCTGCGATTGATCACACCGACCTCCCGGGCGATACCGGCCAGACCGAGGCAATCTCCCCGGTCCGGAGTCAGATCCACGTCGATCGCTTTGTCGTCCAGAGAGAGATAAATCCGCAAGTCATCGCCAACCGGCGCATCCGCCGCCAACGGCAGAATACCGTCCGAAGAGGCCGCCAGACCCAGTTCTGAGGCGGAACAGATCATGCCCTGGGACTCGACACCGCGCAGTTTGGCCCGCTTGATCCTGAAATTGCCCGGCAATACAGCGCCAATCACCGCCACCGGCACCTTGAGACCCGCCGCCACATTGGGCGCACCGCAGACAATCTGCAACGGATCCCCGGTGCCCACACTCACGCTGCAGAGGCTGAGCTTGTCGGCGTTGGGATGCTGCTCACAAATCAGCACCTCCCCCACCAGCACCCCCTCAAACTCACCGGCCACCGGCTCAACCGAATCCACTTCCAGACCGGCCATACTGAGCTGATCAGCCAGTTCAGTGGTCGTAACGGCTGGGTTTACCCACTCACGCAACCAGGCTTCACTGAATTTCATAATTGCTTTTTCCAATTCTTGGGGGCGCCGAGTGCGCACCGAATATTGCTGTTAATCCTATCCTGCCTTCGAATCGTCACGGCTCAGGCAAACTGCCTTAAAAATCTCAAATCATTCTCAAAAAACAGCCGCAAGTCATTGACGCCATAACGTAACATGGTCAGTCGTTCAACCCCCATGCCAAAGGCGTACCCGGTGTATTTCTCGCTGTCGATGCCCACATGTCGGAACACTTCGGGATGCACCATGCCGCAACCCAGCACTTCCAGCCAGCCGGTATGGCTGCACACCCGGCAACCCTCGCCGTTGCACATGACGCACTCGATATCCACCTCGGCCGAGGGTTCGGTGAAGGGGAAATAGGAGGGGCGGAAACGGATTTTCAGATCGCGCTCGAAAAAGCTCTGCAGGAAGTCGTAGAGCACGCCCTTCAGGTCGGCGAACGAGACATCCTCATCCACCAGCAGTCCCTCGACCTGGTGAAACATCGGGGTGTGGGTCAGATCGGAATCACAGCGATAGACCCGCCCCGGCGCAATAATCTTCAGCGGCGGACCGGCGTTTTCCATGGTGCGAATCTGTACCGGCGAGGTATGGGTACGCAGCAACAGGTGCGCATCAAAGTAGAAGGTGTCGTGCATGGCGCGCGCCGGGTGATGGGCCGGAATGTTCAGCGCCTCGAAGTTATGGTAATCATCCTCGATCTCCGGCCCCTCTTCGATGGCGAATCCGGCACGGGAGAACAGCTCCTCGATCCGCTGCAGCGTCCGGGTCACCGGATGCAGCCCGCCCTGTCCCCGGCCGCGTCCAGGCAGTGTCACATCGATCCGCTCTGAACTCAGTCGTGCAGTCAGCTCCTGCTGCTCCAGCACACCCTTGCGCTGCTCGATCAGCCCCTGCAGTGCCTGCTTGGCCTGGTTGATGGCCTGTCCCGCCAGCGGCCGCTGTTCGGCGGGCAGCTTTCCCAGTTGCTTGAGCTGAGCGGTCAGCAGACCGCTCTTACCGAGGTAGCGCACCCGCACCTCGTCCAGTGCCGCCAGTTTACCCGCCGCCGCAATCAGGCCTGTCGCCTCATCGACCAGCTTGGCGAGTTCGGTATTGGATTCAGAATCCATCAAAAGGGTCCTCATCTGGAATCAGTGCCAGAAGCCTGACGGTCCGGGCACTGCACACAAAAACAAAAGGGGAAAGACCAAAAGGCCTTTCCCCTGTCGTTGTCACACTAATGCGCCGGAAGCCCCGGCCGCAATGACAAGCTATCAGCTGGAGAGACTGACCTTGGCCTGTTCTGCCAGGGCGCTAAACGCCGGCTTGTCAAAAATAGCCAGATCGGCCAGCATCTTGCGGTCGATCTCCACACCCGCCTTCCTCAGCCCATTGATCATGCGGCTGTAGGAGAGGCCGTTGGTACGGGCACCGGCATTGATACGGGCGATCCAGAGTGCGCGGAACTGGCGCTTCTTCTGGCGACGGTCACGGTAGGCATATTGACCGGCCTTGATGACCGCCTGCTTGGCTACACGGAAGACCTTACGACGGGCACCGTAGTAACCCTTGGCCGCTTTAAGCACTTTTTTGTGTCGGGCGTGTGCTTGTACACCACGTTTTACGCGAGGCATCTGTTCAGTCTCCTAGGCTTAAGCGTATGGAATCATACGACGGGCTACCGCCACGTCGGCTTTGTGCAGCTGTGCAGGACAACGCAACTGACGCTTACGCTTGGTGCTCTTTTTCGTCAGGATGTGACGACGGTGAGACTGGCCACGCTTGATGGCGCCGGTGCCGGTTACCTTGAACCGTTTGGCAGCGCCACGATTGGTCTTGATCTTTGGCATTACTTGTAACTCCGCTATTTAACCCGCCGACCGGGGTCGACATCCGGAACCCACGCGGTTCTGCGATGACAACCTGTCTCGATCCTTGGATCTCGATTTTAAGATACTCACTTTTTGGGACGCAGAACCATTACCATCTGCCGGCCTTCCATCTGGGGCTGCTGCTCGACTTCACCGTACTCAGACAGATCCGTCTCAACACGTTGCAGCAACTCCAGACCGAGTTCCCGATGGGCATGTTCACGACCGCGAAACCGCATGGTTATCTTGGTCTTGTCCCCGTCATTCAGGAAACGTATCAGGTTGCGTAGTTTGACCTGATAATCCCCCTCGCCAGTCCCTGGCCTGAATTTGATCTCCTTAACCTGCGCCTGCTTCTGCTTTTTCTTGGCCGCTGACTTCTGCTTCTTCGCCTCAAAAACAAATTTGCCGTAATCCATCACCCGGCAGACCGGTGGTTCTGCATTGGGCTGAATCTCGACCAGATCCAGACTACTCTCTGCGGCGATAGCCATGGCTTCGTCTATCGAGACAATGCCGACCTGTTCGCCATCGGCGCCGATCAGACGGACTTCACGGACATCGATCTCATCGTTCATCCGATTTCTTTTTGGTGCAGCGATAACTCAGTTCCTCCACAGAACCAAAGCCTACCAATACAAAAAGCACCGATAACCGGTGCTTTCAACTGGTAAGCCTTTAATTTGAACGGCGGCTGATTTCGTCCCGCATGCGTTGTGAAAAGTTCTCGATGCTCATGCTACCGAGATCTTTGCCGCTGCGTGTGCGGACGGCCACCATCCCCTCTTCCATCTCGCGGTCGCCCACCACCAACAGGTAGGGGACTTTTGCCAGAGTGTGCTCGCGAATTTTAAAGCCGATCTTCTCGTTTCTCAAGTCTATTTGCACCCGGAAGCCCTGATTATCCAGGTTTTCGGACACTTTTTTCACATATTCGGCCTGCCGGTCGGTAATATCCATGATCACCGCCTGTTTCGGCGCCAGCCAGAGCGGCAGGGCGCCGGCCGACTCTTCTATCAGAATACCGATAAATCGCTCCAGCGAACCGAGGATCGCCCGGTGCAGCATCACCGGCACCTGGCGGCTGTTGTCGTCGGCGATATAGCTGGCATCCAGTCGTCCCGGCATGGAGAAGTCCACCTGCATGGTACCGCACTGCCAGACCCGGCCGAGGCAGTCGCGCAGGGAGAAATCGATCTTGGGACCGTAGAAAGCCCCCTCGCCCGGCTGCAGTTTCCAGTCCAGTTCCTTGGCGTTGAGCGCCTGCTCCAGCGCCTGTTCCGCCTTGTCCCATACCTCATCACTGCCAACCCGTTTTTCAGGGCGGGTGGAGAGGGCGATCTGGATATCGGTGAAGCCGAAGTCGGCATACACCTCGAACAGCAGATCGACAAAGGCGGAGACCTCGGCCTGGATCTGGTCCTCGGTACAGAAGATATGGGCATCGTCCTGGACGAAGTTGCGCACCCGCATCAGGCCGTGCAGGGTGCCGCTCGCCTCGTTACGATGACAGGAACCGAATTCAGCCAGTCGCAACGGCAGGTCGCGATAGCTCTTCAACCCCTGATTGAACACCTGCACATGGCAGGGGCAGTTCATCGGCTTGATGGCAAAATCCCGCCCTTCCGAATGGGTGGTAAACATGTCGGCCCGGTACTTGTCCCAGTGACCGGACTTCTCCCACAGTGAGCGATCGACAATCTGCGGGGTACGGATTTCTCTATAACCGGCCTTTCTGATCTTCTCGCGGATGTACTGCTCCACTTCCCGGTAGATGGTCCAGCCGTTGGGGTGCCAGAACACCATACCGGGCGCCTCCTCCTGGATATGGAACAGGTCCTGAGCTTTGCCCAGCTTGCGGTGATCGCGTTTTTCAGCCTCTTCCAGCCGATGCAGATAGGCCTTCAGATCCTTCTTGTCGCGCCAGGCAGTGCCGTACACTCGCTGCAGCATCTCGTTGTCCGAGTTGCCGCGCCAGTAGGCACCGGCCAGTTTCATCAGCTTGAACGCCTTCAGATGGCCGGTACTGGGCACATGGGGACCACGGCAGAGATCGGTGAAATCACCCTGGGTATAGAGCGAAAGATCCTCGTTGGCCGGGATCGACTCAATGATCTCCGCCTTGTACAACTCCCCCATGTCCCGGAAAAATTTGACCGCTTCGTCCCGTGACATGACCGTGCGGGTCACCGGCTGATCAGCCTTGGCCAGTTCGTTCATCTTCTCTTCGATCGCCTTCAAATCTTCGGGTGTGAAGGGGCGCTCGTAGGAGAAGTCGTAATAAAAGCCGTCATCGATGGTCGGACCGATGGTCACCTGAGCAGAGGGAAACAGCTGTTTCACCGCCTGGGCCAGCAGGTGTGCAGTGGAGTGGCGGATCACATCCAGTCCCTCCTCATCGCGATCAGTAATAATCGCCAGTTGGCTGTCCTGTTCAATCAGAAAGGCGGTATCCACCAGCCGGTCATTCACGCGGCCAGCCAGCGCGGCCTTGGCCAGGCCAGGACCAATGGAGGCGGCGACGTCGTGTACGGAAACCGGGTTGTCGAAGCTCCGCTGGGAGCCGTCTGGGAGGGTAATGACAGGCATTATCGTCTCTCTCTCAGTGGTGACCCATACGAGAGGCCACATGAATTACAACAGATCTTCTTGATCCATGAGGGTGACATGCAGGGCATGTCAATGGTGGATGCGCCTGCCGGTTTATCCACCCTACACCAATCCAACTCTCAAGTTCCAGGATAGGCAAAAGTGCAGCGGTCGCGCCAAACACCTTCGCGGCTGAAGCCGCTTCTACCACCGAGAACCCGATCAGGACAAAAAAGCCTCCGTTTCGGCGGAGGCTTTTTTGGGTGTTGGTAGGCGCGATCGGATTCGAACCAACGACCCCTACCATGTCAAGGTAGTGCTCTAACCAACTGAGCTACGCGCCTGTAAAAGAGGCCGCATAATACACGCCCGCCGGCCGGTCATGCAAGCAGGAAACGCAAATTCCACAAGAAACGCAAAGTCCAATGGATCCCTCCTCTGCAGCCGCGGCCTGGTTGACTTCCCCGGAAATTGGCGCTACAAACCGGTCTCTTTTCTGTCTGGAGTGGTTTTGTGCAGCAAAAACAGCGCATCGGATACCCCCTGCCCTTCGTTCTCTGCCACCTGTTCGCGCTGCTGATCTATGGCAGCTGGCTGTTTGAACCCACCCGGGCACTCTGGGACGCACTGGATATCCGGCTGTTCTATCTCTTGAATGGCACCCTGGAACAGGGGGAGAAGTGGCGTCTCTTCTGGGCCGCCGCCAATACCAAGACCGCCGATATACTGACCGGTCTGGTCATGATCCTGTTCTTCTTCCTGTTCATCTTCAGCGGCCCCAAAAGCCTGCGCATCGAGCGTCTCAGCATGTTCGGCATCATGTCCGGCATGATTCTGTTGAGTCAGGATGGCGGTCTGGTCAATCTTTACGAGAAAATTATCGCAGTAGAGCGAGCCAGCCCGTCGCTGGTACTGGAACCGGTCTACCGGTTGAGTGAACTGGTGCCGCAGATCAAGGCCAAGGATGCAGCGCAGAACAGCTTCCCCGGGGATCACGGCATCGTCATCATGATCTGGGCGGGCTCGGTCTGGTTCTTTGCCAGCTGGCGATGGGGATTGGCCGCCACCCTGATCGGCGTCCTGATCCTGCTGCCACGCATGGTGGCGGGCGCCCACTGGCTGTCGGACAATCTGGTGGGTTCCAGCCTGCTGGTGCTGCTGATGGTGGCGTGGATTCTCTGTACTCCGCTCGCCTGGTATCTGCAGCGGCTGGGGGTCCAGATACTGGGCTTCATCCTGCCACGCAGCTGGGGTAAGACCCAGCCGGCGTGAACACTCAGGCCAGCAATCCTTTTCCCTGCAGCGATTTAATCTGATCACGCAGCCGGGCGGCCTCTTCGAACTCCAGGTCCCGGGCGTGCTGATACATCTCTTTTTCCAGCTCCTGAATACGTTTCGCCATCTGTTTCGGTGAGAGTGAGGCGTACTCCGCCGTCTCCTCCGCCACCTTGGCGTAACGTTTCGCCGACATGGGACCGCCGACCCGCGCCCCCTCCATGATATCGGCCACCGACTTGATAATGGTCTGGGGCGTAATGCCATGGGCCAGGTTGTGAGCGACCTGCTTTTCCCGGCGCCGGTCGGTCTCGTCGATTGCCCGCTGCATGGAGCCGGTCACCCGGTCGGCATAGAGAATCGCCTTGCCGTTGACATTACGCGCGGCGCGGCCGATGGTCTGGATCAGTGCCCCCTCGGAGCGCAGAAAGCCCTCCTTGTCCGCATCCAGAATCGCCACCAGGGAGACCTCCGGCATGTCCAGCCCTTCGCGCAGCAGGTTGATACCCACCAGCACGTCGAACTCTCCGAGCCGCAGATCGCGGATGATCTCCACCCGCTCCACGGTATCGATATCCGAGTGCAGGTAACGTACCCGGATACCGTGATCATGCAGATAGTCGGTCAGATCCTCCGCCATGCGCTTGGTCAGAGTGGTGACCAGTACCCGCTCCTGCACGGTGATACGCAGATTGATCTCCGAAAGCAGATCATCCACCTGGGTGCCGGCCGGCCGCACCTCCAGCTCCGGATCCACCAGCCCGGTGGGGCGCACCACCTGTTCGATCACTGCACCGGAGTGCTCCAGCTCATAGTCACGTGGGGTGGCAGAGACATAGATGGTCTGGGGTGAACGCTGCTCGAACTCCTCGAAGCGCAAGGGGCGGTTATCCAGCGCCGAAGGCAGCCGGAAACCGTACTCCACCAGGGTCTCCTTGCGTGAACGGTCACCGCGGAACATGCCGCCCACCTGGGGGATGGAGACATGGCTCTCATCCACCACCAGCAGGGCGTTGTCCGGCAGGTAATCGAACAGGGTCGGTGGCGCCTCGCCGGATTGGCGTCCCGAGAGATAGCGGGAGTAGTTCTCGATACCGGAGCAGTAACCCAGCTCCAGGATCATCTCGATATCGAAACGGGTGCGCTGTTCGAGGCGCTGCGCCTCCACCAGCTTGTTGGCCTCGCGCAGCTGTTCCAGGCGCTCTTTCAACTCCACCTTGATCTGCTCCACGGCGGCCAGCAGGGTCGCACGCGGGGTCACATAGTGGGACTTCGGGTAGATGGTGTAACGCGGCACCTTGCGCAGGATCTCCCCCGTCAGTGGATCGAACAGGGAGATCGACTCCACTTCACCATCGAACAACTCCAGCCGCACCGCCTCGCCGTCCGACTCCGCCGGATAGATATCGATCAGCTCGCCGCGTACCCGGTAGGTGGCGCGGTGCAGCTCCACCTCGTTGCGGGTGTATTGCAACTCGGCCAGGCGCCGCAGGATGGCACGCTGATCCAGCACATCACCACGCACCAGGTGCAGTACCATGCTGAGATAGGAGCGCGGATCGCCCAGGCCATAGATACAGGAGACGGTGGTGACAATAATGGTATCGGGCCGCTCCAGCAGCGCCTTGGTGGCGGAGAGCCGCATCTGCTCGATATGCTCATTGATCGAGGCATCCTTCTCGATGAAGGTGTCTGAAGAGGGTACATAGGCCTCTGGCTGGTAATAGTCATAATAGGAGACGAAGTACTCCACCGAATTGTTCGGAAAAAACTCCTTCATCTCACCATACAGCTGGGCCGCCAGGGTCTTGTTGTGCACCAGGATAAGGGTCGGGCGCTGCAACTCCTGGATGACGTTGGCGATGGTGAAGGTCTTGCCCGAACCGGTCACCCCCAGCAGGGTCAGTCCCGCCTCGCCATCCCGCAGCCCTTCGATCAGCTGGCGAATCGCCTCTGGCTGATCACCGGCTGGAGCAAAATCGGATACAAGCTGGAAAGCCTTCGTCATATCAATTACTTGCCTGGTTATCCACCAAATTCAGCTATGCTTTCAATCGGAAAATTCCTACGTAGACTTCACGGCAATCCTATCCGCCGCCTACGCCTGTTAGGTTAAATTTCTTCCCGCGGGGCGCAAGGGAATTGTGCCACAACCAGACAAAGGAGTGTCATCGTGAAATCTCATGTTAATGGGCTTGTTCTCCGTTGTGGCGGGTTCACCCTGCTGGAGTTGCTGATCACTTTAGCCATCGGCGGTATCATCCTCTCCCTGGGAATACCCGCCATGGGGGCACTCACCGGCAACAATGCACGTTCCAGCTCGATCAATACCATGATCAGTCATATCCAGCTCGCCCGCAGTGAAGCGATCACTCGCGCCCGGCGCACTATCCTCTGTCCCAGTCGGGATGGAGAGCACTGTGACGACAGTACCATCTGGGACCGGGGTTATATCCTGGTTGAAGACAGCAACGATAACAAAACCGCTGATAGAGGCGACCGGCTGATCCGCCTCTATCAGCACCTGGATGAGCGGATAACCATTCGCTCTACAGTGAATCGCAAGCGGATCCTGTTCAATTCCCTGGGCATGTCACCCGGCTACAATCTGACCCTCAGTTTCTGCGATCAACAGCAGGCAGTTGAGCCCAAGGCGGTGATCGTCTCCAATACCGGACGGCCGCGTCTGTCACAGACCCAATCCGATGGCTTACCGATCGACTGTCCGTGAAGCCTGAACAGGGTGCAAATACCCTCTGCGCGGCGATATAAAACTTTTTCCCACCTACCCTTGACCCCACACGGATAGCTGATTAGTATACGCGCCTCGACACATTCCTCGGTAGCTCAGTTGGTAGAGCGGGTGACTGTTAATCACTAGGTCGGCGGTTCGAGCCCGTCCCGAGGAGCCAGATAAAACAAGGGGTTAGATCATTTTTGGTCTAACCCTTTTTGTTTGCGCGGTGTCCTCTTCGGTAAAAAGGCAACAGCGCCAGCGCCCTTCCCCAGATCACCAACTATCCCCTACCCGTTGCGGACGATACGGCCTGTTCAGATCGTAAAACCGGATACTTTCGTCATCGCTGCCACTGACAATGAAACGGCCATCCGGGCTGATGCGCACAGCCGCGCCACAAAGCCGGTGTCCCTGCAGCCGACGCAGCACCTTGCCCCCATCTACCGTCACCAGTCGCAGATTGGCGTCGGTATGCCGTCCCAGACTGATGACACGTTTCCCATCGGGATGGTAATCAATCGAGGAGACTGCTCCCCAGTGTTCAGTCTCCTGGATACGCAACCGGCCGCTGCTTAACTGCCAGTAGAACAGGCCGTACCAGGCCCCGGCCGCCAGTTCCCGGTCATCCGGAGAGAACCGAAGCTCCAGGGCCGTGTGTGGCGGTGATTCCAGCCGCCGGGTCTCCGAGAGCATCTGATCCATCAGCAGTACACGCCGGTCCCCGGTGGAAACCGCCAGTTGTTTGCCGGCATGATCGGTTGCCAGCGCAATCACACCCGAACCCGTATTGATCTGCTTCCGTGCCTCCAGGTCAGGGTAATCGAAGGTCCTGATCAGGCCATCCTCATAGCCCGCAACAACCAGATTGGCCTGCACCAGATAGGCAAGAGAGGTCAGACCTGTCGCTGTCTGATGCCGCATGACGCTGTTGTTGTCCGCAAGATTGGTGATCACTATGTCGCCCGACTCATCCGCACTCATCAAATGCTCAGGATCAATCCAGACGAGTCCCCGAACCGGCGTATGATGCCAATCAAATCTGCCGACGGGACTACCGGACGGCACCGACCAGAGCGCCAGATCTCCCTTGAAGCCGGCAGAGGCGATGCGTTCTCCGGCAGGATCAAAGGCCAGCCGGGTGACACCGAACAGATGGCTATCGGGAATATTCAGATCAGGAGGTTGCGCCGGCTGAAGCCCGGCACAGCCCCCCAGCAGCGATGCAGAGAGCACGCTCATGAACAGCATCAATCGAAGATTCCTGATCATGCAATGCGCCGCAGTTCGACCAGCCTGTTGTTGGCATCCAGTACCAGCTCAAAGCGCCCGAAAATACCGGCAGCGGTCACAAAGGGTCGAAAATTGCTGGCCGGAAGCTGGATGGTACGCCCATCCTCGGCCCGGACGATCACCGCGCGTGCCGCACCCTGGTAGTAGTGAAGGAAAGTTTCCGCGCTGATATTCAGTTGAAAACGGTGTCGTACCATCACGCGGTTTTCACAGATGCTGTTCCAGACCGAAAAAGATCCCGTCCAGCACCAGCAAATTGGGGCTGATGGTACCCAGAATCCGTTTATTCTCCACCACCAGCGCCCGCATCAGATTAAACCGGGCAAACAGGCGAGAGCAATAGCGGATATCCATCTCCGGATCAACGTACACCGCCGGTTTGGTCATCACCTCATAAACGTTGACCCGCTTGGGCGAGCGATCCAGCGCCAGCACCTGGCGGGAGATATCCGATATAAGCAGCAGGCCATACTCATCATCCTCATGACGCTTATTCACCACCAGCATCGAGGTACGGTGTTTCTTCATCAGCAACAGCGCCTGAAAGATTGTCTCACTGCCCTCAATGAGGCCAAACTCGGTTTTCATCACATCCCGTACGCAGACACGGGGGGTTGCCTCCTTCATATTGCTCTCCTCGGATAAAGCAAATACGCATCGACACCATCTGCTCTCGATTCAACACCCGGTCCGATACAATTGCCGGCAATGGGCCAATCAGAGATGGATATTATCATCCAACTCGCTTTCGAACTCTAGCTTGTCCCGTGCGTGCTGAGCCCATCTCGTTCGTGCTGAGCCCGTCCCGTTCGTGGTGAGCCCGTCCCGTTCGTGGTGAGCCCGTCCCGTTCGTGGTGAGCTTGTCGCCGTTCGTGGTGAGCCTGTCGCCGTTCGTGGTGAGCCTGTCGAACCATGAACGATCAGCAGACGCCGGGAACATCCTTCAACAAACTTCCTTCGGCAGGCTTCCTTCGACAAGCTTCCTTCGACAAGCTTCCTTCGACAAG
>JACDJA010001946.1_pt1 | contig 15902 bp, 7 predicted proteins | sample 7449241 | NCBI WGS metagenome assembly JACDJA01 (sample SAMN14253289, study PRJNA609438) | sludge metagenome | isolation source: initial anaerobic sludge | collected 2018-12-20 | reverse complement strand
CCCGCCTGGGAGAAACACTTGATTTGTTCCAGCGGGCAATGGCTTCTACCCACCGTGTGCTGGATTTGCTCCAGGCTCAACCCACCATTACTGATGGGCCGCAAACCCTGACTACTGCACAGATTGGCGGGAAAATTGTTTTTGATGACATCAGCTTCCATTATGAGCGGCGTATTTCCACGTTAAATCATCTTTCTCTGACTATCCCCGCTGGCGAGACTATTGCACTGATCGGCGCTACCGGCAGTGGCAAAAGCACGATTGTCAAGCTGCTGCTGCGTTTCTATGAACCACAACAAGGCCGTATCCTGCTGGATGGTCATAACATCCGGGATTTACGCCTGCACGATCTGCGCAAATCAATCGGCCTGGTCAGCCAGGATGTTTACCTGTTCCACGGCACGGTGTATGAAAACATCGCCTATGGTTCTTTTGGCGCCAGCATGGAAGACGTGATCGCTGCCGCCAAGGCAGCCGAGGCACATGATTTCATCATAGAACTACCGGATGATTATCAGACCATCGTGGGAGAACGGGGACAAAAACTCTCCGGCGGCCAGCGGCAACGCATCTCCATTGCACGCGCCGTGCTCAAGGATCCGCCAGTGCTGGTACTCGATGAAGCTACTTCAGCAGTAGATAATGAAACAGAAGCCGCCATTCAGCGCTCACTGGAACGAATTACCATCGGCCGCACTACTATTGTTATTGCTCACCGCCTCTCCACTATCCGTAACGCCCATTGCATTTATGTGCTGGACAAGGGGGAAGTAGTGGAAACAGGTACGCACGAAGCACTCCTGACACATAATGGCCTGTATGCCAACCTGTGGCGGGTACAAACCGGTGAAAAGATAAAAGGGAATTTCTAAAAATCAGTAAAAATTGCCTTTGCAAATGCCAATGGACCTTTAGCCGCAAGTGTAGCGTACTGAAGCAACCCGGAATAATTCCCCAATAAGTTACAGGTACTCCTATGTCATCCACTGAAAACAAAGGCAGTGATGCCGAACAACAGGCCGCCATTTTTCTCCAACAACAACAACTAACTCTGCTGGAAAAAAATTATCGCTGCCGGTTTGGTGAAATTGATCTCATCATGCAGGATGGCGACACGGTAGTATTTGTTGAGGTCAGAATGCGCGTTAATCAACTCTTTGGTGGTGCAGCTGCCAGCATCACGCCTGCCAAGCAGCTCAAGCTGACACGCGCCGCTCGGCATTATCTGGCAAAGTGTGATGAAGATTTTCCCTGCCGTTTTGATGCGATTCTGATTTCCGGAAACCGGGAAATTGAATGGATACAAAATGCATTTGACGAAGGCTGATGACGGGCCGCCTAATCAATGCAGCGCCATTAAACATAGGTAGTTGCTGGTTATACAGACTGACAAACGTATCAAGGTCTGTTCCAGATCTTCAGCACTATTGAATCGATGTCTCTTGAGTACGTCAGCAATACACCCGTTGAAACGCTCGACCATCCCATTGGTTTGCGGAGCTATAGTGCTCCCCTTTTTCAAGATAGCAATTTAAGCTGGACACTGCCATAAGGAACGAGTCGTAATGAGCGAATCGAAAAGCAGAAATATCACAGCTCCGAGTTCAAAGCCAAGGTTGGCCTAGAGGCTCTGCGTGGGCGTAAAGGCAATCAACGAGATTGGCCAGGAATACGAGTATCCTGGATGCGACAGACAGATCTAAAAATGGTAGTGCGCTCCGATTCCCATATAGTCAACTTTTTCTTTAAAAAATTGACCAATAGGAGAGTTCCCATTGAAATATTCGGCAAAAAATTGAAGTCTCCTACCGAAAACCTGAAAATCTTCAAATTGAAATCCAGCCTTAACAGAGAGATCAGCATTCCAATTGTTTTGTTCGTAATTCTTAATATCAATCGCCAGAACAGGCCGTACTGGGGCAATATCCAAGCGCCACGGGCTCCTGAATTCGATGCCATATTGAATTGACCAAGGTTTGATTGTTGAGGGTTCTTTGTGAAAGATACCGCCACCTCCTCCATAAACACGCACTCCATAGGGAAGTTCATAAGACAGTCTGAGATCGATACCTTCGTAACTAAGATTGACCCGATCGAGGTCGGTTAGCTTCCTTAGTAGAAATTCATCCCCAAGATGCGAGCTCTGATGATAAATCCGCGCGAATGCAGATGCATTACCTGCACGCATGCTTGAATAAATCGATGCAATGAAATCTGTGTTGATGAGATCGGATGAAGGGGCGTCGAGATTGAAATCGCTAAACACGCCAGCTTGCAGCCCCACTTCCCATTGTGCGGAGTATTTCCCGAAATTGGCCCGATAAAACGGTAATGTTTCACCAAAACTAACAGCAGCGTTATTATCACCATCAATATTGCCCCCAAGGTAACTGCGATAGGCAGCAGAAAAATGAGCCCACCGCGGATCTGCCAGTAACGGCTTAAATAAATAGCCTGAGGGTAAAATCCCCGTCGCAAGTATTGTTGGATCATCGGTTGTGGGTATGTTTTTTTCTTCTTCAGTAACGGTATCACTCGGCGCTGGAGACGTAGTCGTGATGGGTTGCTGATCAGTGGGTTCCTTTATGCTTACTCCAGTCACTCCTGGTATCTCCAAGAGCACCTGTGTGATCCTGGCGTGATCTTCTGGTAATACTTCACTTGCTGATAAGGTAATATTTCCGTTACGTACAGTTAACGAAGGGGTATCACTCTTTAGTTCGTACTTGAGGATACCGGTAGCGTAACCAGCAATATAAGAATCATCCGTTATTGCAGCGCTGGCAGTGGATATACAAGCCAACGAGACTATGATGGTTAGCAGAATTCGCATAACATGCCTGAATTTTCTCAAGGTGCGATTTGAACAATTTTGGGCCAAAAGAGAATTCTTTGTTTCGTGTATTTTCTGCATCTGTCTTCCAGACTATTTGGTTTTTGATCACTCGGCTGAATACTGAGAGTACGATTGCTTCACTGCGCATTATCAGGAAAGGGCAAAAGAACCTTTTCAAAGTACTTCTATCTGAACCAGGATATTAATTTAATCCAATTCAATCGGATGAAGATTCAATTCTGTTTGAACTGAGTCTGCTGGAACCCATTCCAATTTTTAGTAGCTAACCCCCTTGCCTACCTCTCTAAGATTATTACAGAAATAGCGCATTTAGTATGTACACCAGCCCACAAAGCCAGAGCAATCGCACAAACATCACCTCACCGTAGACTGAGGAGTTCAGCGCGGGAATTGTTTGATGTGGCGGCAATCAAGCGTCGAGTCTTGAACCTGCCTTTGCGATCGGTCACTTCGGCAGCGGCCACAACTGCCGCGTGCAGCAACCTGAATCATCCGGAATGAGACATCCTTCACTATCTTGCCATTATCTACAACAGGGGCAGTCGTCTTTGTGTGCTAGCGTACACATCAAGTGCATTATTTCTGGTAGTCTAATTTGAGGATTACGATTAAAAATGGAAAGGTACGATGATTCTTGCTCGGCGGGTTCTCAGAAAACCGTTTCCTGCAATAATAAAGACTTATCGCAGAATCGAACAAGATCACGGACTTCAGATTGAATACCGTACCCAAAGTAGTAAAGTAAACAAAGTCCCCCTTGGTCTAAAAAAATTGAGAGGGTGTTTAGCTTTATCAATTATTCGAGAGAACCTTATCATGACGATGACGCAGCTTAATAACAATTTCTTCACTTTCTTCTTAAGTATCCTAATAATTTCTTTGCTGGGCTGTGCGCCTACCGCAAAGCAATCAGGAACCGGAGAATATATCGATGATAGTGTCATTACCACAAAGATCAAAGCAGCGATTTTCAATGAACCCACCCTAAAATCTGCTGAAATTAACGTTGAAACTTTCAAAGGTGTTGTTCAATTGAGTGGCTTCGTTAGTTCGCAGGCTCATGCCAATAGAGCGGTTGAAGTTGCACGTAGTGTTGCGGGTGTAAAATCTGTCAAGAATGATATGCTAATCAAATAGTAATTGTTGCATTGCTTAACTGATCAGCCATTGTATTTTTTATCATTATATGGGTATATAGGTAGAAAAATAGAATGGAATGTAAAAACATTGTGCGACCAAGGAGGCTCGCTATATGTGATAGTGCGGCGTTGCACCGGTCATTCAAGCTACTTAGATTTAATTGTCTGCCTGGTTGGGCGCTTGCCGCTTGCTCATCAATATTTCGTCATAATCATAATAAGTTGGGTTAACGAGGCAGGGGCTTCCTTAATCGTACGAACCATGCGCAAATAGTTTTTGGTCGTCCCCTCTACTGTAAAGAAGTATCCCTTGGATGCAGCTGAACGGTAGGGGTACGCGCATATGACGAAAAGGCCTGCTCCCTGCGCGTCTTGCCAGTAATGACTGTCCAGCTCCACCTCATTCCATCTGGATATGTATTTTTAAGAGGTACTTAGATTCTGATTCATCCAATCATGGCATTGCCAGGAAATGGAAATTTGAAATCTTAATCCAAAACGGAATACATTATAAATGAAAACCAATAGTAACTATATCCTCCGATATCTGCGCCGATGGAGCGTCTATTTGGGTGGTGGTATTCCACTGAAGGATGCCTTTAATGAGTTGCCGCTACGTTTAGAATTGCTCAGTGTTGAGCAGATGGAACAACGCGGCAGGCGTCTTGCGGCCATGCATAAATTGTCACAGGAGCGCTCGCAGAATCAGTTGATACAGCGCCTAGCCGAGAATGAAGCGATCTTAATCAATGTCTGCAGTCGACTTACGGCAGCGGTAAAAGCCAACCAACAGATCACACCGGCCAGTGAATGGTTGCTTGATAACTTCTATCTTGTCGAAGAACATATCCGCATTGCCAGGCGCCATATGCCTAAAGGCTATCACCGTGGATTACCCCGATTATTGAATGGTTCTTCGGCAGGATTGCCGCGTGTCTATGATATTGCACTAGAAATCATTTCGCACGGGGATGGGCGGGTAGACTCGGAAAGTCTCAGCCGTTTTGTCTCGGCTTATCAAACAGTTAGTATGCTTAATTTAGGTGAATTATGGGCCATTCCCACCATGCTGCGACTGGCCTTAATTGAGAACCTGCGGCGCGTTGCCATTCGCATCGCCGCTAATAGGGTTGACAGCGATCTTGCCAACATATGGGCCGATCGAATGGTAACGGTCGCGGAGACAGATCCGAAGAGCCTGGTGCTGATAATTGCAGACATGGCGCGCTCGCAACCTCCAATGTCAATACCATTCGTATCAGAACTTACGCGCCGACTGCAAGGGCATGGTCTTGCTCTAACACTACCATTATCCTGGATCAAACAGGTGCTTTCCGAGTCAGGGCTGACTATCGAGCAGGTTATCCAGTCAGGAAATCAACATCAGGCTGCTGACCAGGTTTCCATTAGTCACAGCATCAGCAGCCTACGTCTTCTGGGGGGAATGGATTGGCGCGAGTTTGTCGAAAGCATGAGTATTGTCGAGCAAACATTGAGGGAAGATCCGGACGGTACCTATGGCAAGATGGATTTCTCCACCCGTGACCACTATCGTCATACAGTCGAAAAGATTGCAAAGCGGAGTTCCCTTACCGAAGCCGAGGTAGCGCGAAGTGCGGTCCAACTTGCACATGAGGCTCAGGCAGCACATCCGGATGGTGAAGAACGCATGGCGCATGTGGGTTTCTATCTGATCGATCAGGGCTTGCACGAGCTTGAAACAAAAGCACAAGTACGCTTCTCTATCGTTGAAACACTCATAAAAATGGGGGCGAAGTATACATTACACGTGTACCTCGGTTTGATCACACTCCTGACACTGCTGTTCAGCACCGGCCTAGTAGCCATCGCGCACACTCAAGACGTGACGGATGAATTCTTGCTGTTGATCGGTATATTCGCATTATTACCCACGAGCCAGTTAGCACTCGCCCTGGTGAATTGGTTAGCAACCTTGTTTGTGACCCCACATTTGCTGCCACGCATGGATTTCTCTACGGGCATCCCCGCACAATCTCGGACACTAGTCATCGTGCCGAGCATGCTTACTAATTCGCAAAGCGTCAACGACTTAGTTGAAGTGCTGGAAGTGCATTTTTTAGCGAACCAAGATAAAAACCTCTATTTTGGTCTTTTGACTGATTTTCACGACGCACATGAAGAAACGCTACCCGAAGACGAGCCTTTGCTGCAGCTGACTCAGGCGCGAATCGAGACACTTAATGCAAAATATGGTACTGCAGAAAAGAGTATTTTCTTTCTTTTTCATCGCCCGCGCCGCTGGAATCCACAAGCGCTTATCTGGATGGGTTATGAGCGCAAACGCGGCAAACTTGCCGATCTAAATGCATTATTGCGCGATAAAACACATAGTAATGTCGATAAACGCTTTTCACGTATCGTTGGTAATACCTCTTGTCTCACAAATATAAAATATGTTATCACCCTGGATACGGATACACGGTTACCGCGCGATGTTGCATGGCAGCTTGTAGCTGCCATGTCCCACCCACTGAACCGCCCCCGCTACAATAAGACGCGAGAACTTGTATGTGAAGGCTACGGTATTCTTCAGCCGCGCGTCAGCGTGAGCCTGGAGAGCACTAATTGCTCGCGTTATGCACGATTACATGGTGGTGAGGCCGGTATCGACCCCTACACCGGCGTCATCTCGGATGTCTACCAGGATGTATTCGGCGAGGGCTCTTTTATTGGCAAAGGCATTTATGATGTAGATGCGTTCGAACGAACATTGAATGAGCGCTTTCCAGAGAACCGGATTCTCAGTCACGACTTGCTGGAAGGATGTTACGTGCGCTCTGGTTTGTTGAGTGATGTACATGTATACGAAGATTACCCTGCACACTACCTTGTGGATGTGAGCCGCCGTCATCGCTGGATACGGGGCGATTGGCAATTACTGGGCTGGTTGCTGCCACATGTTCCAGGTCCTGGTAAGCATCGACCAAAAAATCCTCTCTCGCGTTTGTCGCAATGGAAACTGTTCGACAATCTGCGGCGCAGCCTCGTACCGATTGCGTTACTGCTGCTGCTATTATTAGGCTGGGTAGTGTTGGCTTCACCCTGGTTCTGGACCTTGGCCGTAATTGGTACACTCTTGATTTCACCCTTAGTAGAATTGGTTGTGGAAATCTTTCGCAAGCCAGAAGAGGGATCGTTATATCAACATTTTGCTGCGTCACTCGACACGGCCAGCCAACGCCTGGCGCAAGGAGCCGTTACTTTAGCATGTCTTCCCTTTGAAGCCTGGTTCAGCTTAGATGCAATCATGCGTACGGTGTGGCGTATGTCATTTACTCACAAACGGCTGCTCGAATGGAATCCATCAGGCGAAGTCGCGCGCAGCAGCCACACAGGCTTCACCGCCGTATTGCGCGCAATGTGGATTGCTCCACTGATCGCTATTGCTACAACCCTCTACCTGCTGCTATTCAAACCCACTGCACTTGTAGTAGCGGGACCCATTCTACTGCTGTGGTTAGGTTCACCTATGCTTATCTGGTGGACCGGACAGCCACTCACACGAGGTGAGACACAGCTGACAGCTAAACAAACTATCTTTTTGCGCAAGATTTCTCGCAAAACCTGGGCATTTTTTGAGACTTTTGTCGGGCCAGAAGATCATTGGCTGCCGCCGGATAATTATCAGGAACATCATGGTGTTGCTGTTACACACCGTACCTCACCAACTAATATCGGGATGGCACTACTCGCGAATTTATCCGCTTATGACTTCGGTTACCTAGCGGCCGGGCAGCTAATTGAGCGTACGACACATACCTTCAATACCATGCAAACACTGGAACGATATTGCGGTCATTTCTACAACTGGTATGACACGCGATCATTGAAACCACTACATCCGTTTTATGTTTCGACAGTGGATAGTGGAAACCTGGCGGGTCATCTGTTGACCTTGCGGTCAGGTTTGCTTACGCTTGCTGACGAAAAAATCTTTGATGTACGCTGGTTCCATGGACTCCACGACACACTTGGAATCCTGTTGGATGCAGCAGGAAATACTCGTTCGGATCTGCTCATCGCATTACGGAAAGATATCGATTCCGCATGCAGCGCCCCACCTACTACACTCACGCTTGCACGGCAATGCCTCGGCCAGTTGGTGAAACGTGCAGAAGCGCTTGCCGGTAGCATTACGACTGCCACGCAACAGCCCTCTCAAACAGAGAATGCGCTTATATCAACCCGTAAGAAGCAACCACTCGCCGAAGCTGGGGGGTACCTGGTGATAGATAAGCATCTCATGCACAACCCCACCTTGGATCACACCGGCGCCATCATTTCCGATACAACTTCTGAGAGTGACATGGTTTGGTGGTCATATGCACTGGTCCGGCAATGCCGCGCAGCCTTCGACGAACTAACCTTTCTGGCCCCCTGGCTGGCGTTGCCAGTCGCACCGAGTGGGCTCGACAACAACCTTGATATCACTGAGATTCCAACGTTACGAGAATTGGAAAATATCGGAAATAAATTGCTGCCAGCAATCGAACAACGACTTGAAACCTCCCTTACGAATACTTTGACATCTGCGGAACATGCATGGCTACGTGAGTACTGGCACTGCATCACACAAACGTGTCATCGTGCCACTGAGCGAATTGCGACCATCGAGCAGCTTGCCATGCAATCGGGTGAATTTGCATGCATGGCATATGACTTCCTATATGATAAATCATCCCGTTTACTGGCAATTGGGTACAACGTGGATGAGTTGCGACGAGATGCAAGTTACTACGACTTGCTGGCTTCGGAAGCGAGATTAATCAATTTTGTTGCAATTGCACAGGGAAAAGTGCCGCAAGAGAGCTGGTTTGCCTTAGGGCGTTTGCTTACAACTGCTGGCGGCAAACCCGTGCTTTTATCGTGGAGTGGATCGATGTTTGAGTATCTGATGCCACTCCTGGTAATGCCAACCTTTGAAAATACACTGCTTGACCAGACCTATAAAGCAACGGTAGCACGGCAGATTGAGTATGGACGGCAGCGAGGCATACCATGGGGCATGTCGGAATCCGGCTATAACCTAGTCGACGCTCATCTCAATTATCAGTATCGAGCATTTGGTGTGCCTGGCCTGGGACTCAAACGCGGACTCGCTGATGACCTGGTCGTTGCTCCTTATGCTACCCTGCTGGCGCTGATGATAGCACCCAAGGCAGCGTGCCTGAATCTACAGCAACTTGTTGCACAAGGACTGGAAGGTAAATTCGGTTTTTACGAAGCGATCGACTATACGCCATCACGTCAGCGGCGCGGGGAGCTAAGCACAATAGTACGATCTTATATGGCTCATCATCAGGGAATGAGCCTGCTCTCCCTGGCCTATCTACTACTGAATCGCCCGATGCAGAAACGCTTCGAATCAGAGCCATTGTTCCAAGCGACTTTACTGCTTCTTCAAGAGCGAATCCCCAAAGCTACGACATTCTTTCCCCGCACGACCCAGTTTTCCAATATCCAGCTGGCTGCTCGTATTGCAGAAGCACCGATTCGCATTTTCAGCAATGTCAGAACGCCTCTACCGGAAGTTCAATTGTTATCCAACGGACGTTATCATGTAATGGTTACCCACGCTGGTGGTGGCTATAGCCGTTGGAAAGATCTTGCCGTCACACGTTGGCGTGAAGATACAACTTGCGATAATTGGGGATCGTTCTGTTATCTGCGCGACGAAAGCAGTGGTGAAATCTGGTCAACTGCCTATCAACCAACACTGAAACAGCCACAGCATTACGAGGTGATTTTCTCCGAGGGACGCGCTGAATTTCGCCGTCGTGATTTTATAGGCGATGGCGATTTTGAAACCTATACTGAGATCGTAGTGTCACCAGAAGACGATATCGAACTGCGCCGTGTGCGCATTACTAATCGTGCCCATACTTCCCGCACCATCACAGCGACGAGTTACGCGGAAGTTGTGCTCGCTGTACCCGTTGCAGATATGCTGCATCCAGCTTTCAGTAAGCTGTTCGTGCAGACCGAAATTGATGAGAAATATCAGGCAATACTTTGCACGCGCCGGCCGCGCTCAGCTACCGAGCAAACATCCTGGATGTTTCACATGATGACAACGCATGGAGTGGATGTCAATGCCATTTCTTATGAGACGGATCGAATGCAATTCATTGGCCGCGGTCACACTGCAGCCGATCCGCAAGCGTTAAGCAGCACATCCTCAGGAATGCTTTCTGGCAGCCAGGGTTCGGTGCTGGATCCGATTGTCGCTATTCGTCATGCCATTACACTCGGCCCGGAGCAAACGATTACCCTGGATATAGTGAGCGGCATAGGAGAGACGCGTGCTGACGCTATAAGTCTGATTGGGAGATATCAAGACAAGCGACTTGCGGATCGTGTCTTTAATGTTGCTTGGACACATGCCCAAGTAGCGTTACGCCAACTCAATGCAAGTGAAGCTGACGCACAACTTTACGGACATCTGGCCAACTCTATTCTTTATACCAATAGTTTACTGCGCGCTGAAGCCAGCATTTTGATGCAGAATCGTCGTGGGCAATCCGATTTATGGGGCTACGCCATTTCTGGAGATTTACCTATCGTCCTGCTACAGATTGGTGATGTAGCCAATATACAATTAGTGCGTCAATTGGTTCAGGCTCACGCCTACTGGCGTTTAAAAGGGTTGGCAGTGGATCTAGTGATCTGGAATGAAGATCGCGCCGGTTACCGGCAATTGCTCCAAGACCAAATCATCGGTTTAATTGCGGCGAGTACCGAGGCGCACGTCATCGATCAACCAGGCGGCATCTTCGTGCGACGCACGGAGCAGATATCGAACGAAGACCATATTCTATTCCAATCCGTTGCACGAGTGATCATAACAGATACCCGAGGAACGCTGGCAGAACAGATCAACCGCCGCAACATCGGGGATGTACGGATACCGCGCTTTCGGCCGAGTCAAAGCTACCGTGCAGATCCCCCTAACAGTAGCCCATTGCCGCCACGTGATCTTATTCTGCACAACGGACTGGGCGGGTTCACGCGGGACGGGCGAGAATACGTCATAACGACCACAGCTACGCAGATGACGCCAGCACCATGGGTAAATGTGTTGGCAAATCCACATTTTGGCACGGTTATCTCCGAGAGTGGCCAAGGCTATACCTGGAGCGAAAATGCACACGAGTTCCGTCTTACACCTTGGCACAATGATCCGGTGTCTGATACAGGTGGAGAAGCCTTTTATCTACGTGATGAAGAGAGTGGCCATTTTTGGTCACCTACACCTCTGCCCTGCCGTGGCGCAAATCCGTATGTCAGCCGGCACGGATTTGGCTACAGTGTGTTCGAATATACTGAAGGAGGCATCGTCTCAGAGCTGTGGGTATATGTGGCTATAGATGCTGCAGTCAAATTCTCGGTATTGAAAATACGTAATGTATCCGGTCGGCCACGCCGACTCTCTGCAACTGGCTATGTAGAATGGGTGCTGGGCGGTTTGCGGTCAAAATCAATCATGCATGTGACCACGGAAGTAGATCCTGGCAGTGGTGCGGTGTTCGCACACAATCCTTACAATATGGAATTCGTTGGTCGAATTGCCTTCTTTGATGTGGATGGAGTCAATCGCTCAATCAGTTGCGACCGCGCCGAGTTCATTGGACGTAACGGGTCACTCAGAAATCCGGCTGCCATGGCGCGCACACGTCTTTCCGGTAAGGTGGGGGCAGCATTAGATCCTTGTGCTGCGATCCAGGTAAGTTTCGACTTGGCAGACGGAGAAGAACGTGAAGTTATTTTCCGCCTGGGGCAGGCCGGTAGGCGTGGGGCCGAAGATGCGCGCAGTCTGGTGCATCGTTTTCGCGGATCAACAGCCGCGCACACTGCACTCGAGGCGGTATGGCAATACTGGAACCACACTCTTGGCGCAGTCCAGGTGGAAACCCCAGATCCGTCTCTCAACGTGCTCGCCAATGGATGGCTTATCTACCAAACACTTGCCTGTCGCTTGTGGGGACGCAGTGGTTATTACCAATCAAGTGGTGCCTTTGGTTTCCGTGACCAGTTGCAAGATGTGATGGCGCTAATCCACGCTGAGCCAAAACGCGTGCGTGAGCAATTGCTGCTGTGTGCAGCGCAGCAGTTTGTGGAAGGTGATGTGCTGCACTGGTGGCATCCACCATCAGGTCGTGGCGTACGCACCCGTTGTTCAGACGATTATCTCTGGCTACCGCTGGCAGTATGTCGTTATGTATTGAGTACCGGTGATATGGGTGTGCTGGATGAATCCGTTCCCTTTCTCGAAGGCCGCCCGGTTGGCCCTGAGGATGACTCATATTACGATCTGCCAGGACGTTCGACCGAATCAGCCAGTTTGTACCAACACTGTGCGCGTGCTATTTGGCATGGCTTGAAATTTGGTGAGCATGGCCTGCCGCTGATCGGTTCCGGAGACTGGAACGACGGCATGAACCTAGTAGGCTTGCACGGCAAGGGTGAAAGTGTCTGGCTCGCCTTCTTCCTGTACGAAGTATTGATGCGCTTCGCTGAGCTAGCACAGCAGAAGGATGACATGCCTTTTGCCGAACAATGTCGGAACGAAGCTGAACAACTGCGCCAACGCATCGAGCAAAATGCCTGGGATGGTGCCTGGTACCGCCGTGCATACTTCGACGACGGCACCCCACTGGGATCGGCGAGCAACACAGAATGTCAGATCGACTCAATCTCACAAAGCTGGTCGGTCCTCTCCGGCGCAGGAGACCCTATACGTTCACGCAAGAGTATGGACGTCGTCTATGAGCGACTGGTACGACACGATCATGCGCTGATTCAGCTTTTTGATCCGCCGTTCGACACATCCGATCTGGATCCGGGCTATATTAAAGGTTATGTTCCTGGTGTGCGCGAAAACGGAGGGCAGTACACTCATGCTGCTATCTGGGTCGTCATGGCGGTCGCGGCCTTGGGCGACAACCAGCGTGCATGGGAATTGATGGACATGATTAATCCCGTGAATCATGGAAAATCAGCAACAGATGTGGCGATTTACAAAGTCGAGCCCTATGTCATGACTGCCGATATCTACGCGGTCTCACCACACATCGGTCGTGGGGGGTGGAGCTGGTATACGGGTTCTGCTGGCTTGATGTACCGGTTGATTGTGGAGTCTCTGCTTGGCTTACGACTAGACGTGGATAAACTCTATTTTGATCCCTGTCTGCCCGCATCCTGGCAAGCGTTTAAACTATATTATCGGTATCGGGAAACTGTCTATCATATTACCGTGTCGCAAACGACGGATACTGGCAATGCTCCACAAAGCAGTGTAATGCGCGTTACGGTGGATGGCATCGAACAATCCGACAAAACTATTCCGCTAATTGACGATCGTCAGGATCATACGGCCGAAGTAAACATCGTAACCCCGCCCAGCGACACTGATGATCAGGCAGATAATTGAGTAGAATGAGGCCAATATTAACTAGTCGCCCCTGAAAAACTCTCGCTACTGATTGCAGTTTTTGGAATCAAATCTGATTTTCTATTGTTCATTCGGATCAATTCGCATGAACTGAGGTTTTTATCAGAAGATTGGGATGATTTTTTTATTTTCCGTATGAGAAAACGGCAAAAAAAATGGCCAGTAGCCATTGTTTCAGATTCCAGGCGCAAGCGGCCATCAAGAGGTTGATGTGATCACCAATAGCGCCTTCAGGTAATTTTTCGCCATTCGGTAATCTGCTTCTAAATGACCAATGATGGGTTCAATGGCTGCATGTCTTTTGCATTGCTTGCGCTTTTTGTCTCGCTGGTAACGGTTATCCTGTTTGAGGATCTTGTCCGGTAGTACGATACGGGTTCCGTTAACTTCATGCTTGCCACAATGACCGCAATCACACATAGCCTGCCTAGCGTCTCATAATAGCCCGAGTGGCTTACCTCCAGGAGGCGACAACTACGGGCAACAGAGATTGCCTTCTTTTGTAACTGGTTTGACGAGCTGGTAGCTCATTTCAGTTGCCGGGCAAAGAAGGCTGACGCTTTTTAAGATATCGACATCCATCTTCAGTTGCCGGTTTTCCTGCTCAAGCTGGCGGATAAGTTGCTGTTCGGCAGTGAGCGGATGCCGATGCCAGGATTCCCACTTTGTTCTGATTCATATTAAGTTACCCAGCGACGGAGGCACTCTGACCGATACTCATGCTTCACTGATGTGGGCTATGCTCAGCCCCTGTTCCTTAATCATACGTACGATTTCTAGTTTGAAGCTGGTATCAAATTGCCTGCGTTGCTTTTTCATGTAAAACTCATCGGCTGGTGGATTTTCCACCTATCGAGGTGCCCGGATAAATTAGACCACTCACTGTCCTTCACCATTTGATAGCTCGCGCTTGTATAAACCAGTAAGCATCAGACGTAACGCTCCCTAGTCAGTCAGCGCGTCAATCTTCATCAGTACGTTGTTTTGTTTCGCACGTTGCGCCAGTTCCAGGGATCCAAAATTCATCTGTATCTTCTACTCCTCTCACCTTTTACCTTTCGCCAGTTTAGTTGTTTATTTGGCTAACGTGGGGAAGTGGTGCAGGAATCTTCCTACTGTAAATTTACCGGCCCACCCGGGAAACGGCCGTCTCACAAACAAATAATCAGAATTCTTAAAAAGAATTTTTCTTCCCAATAAATATGGAAATAAACGATAAAACTGAAGTAAAATCTGGATAATTAAACCAAGTTGCTGAAAGAAACAGAACTGGTTAATGATTGAACGCGAGATAGATCAAGATAAAGTTATTACGGAATAAACTGTTCTTATTATTGCAATCCATCCCCGCCGCAGGAAAGCTGGAGGGGATAGTGTATAGGTATAACCAACACAGCAGCGAAATATCGTGTTATGCAGTTGTCAAAAAGTTAGTTCACAACAGGCGTAAGATGCACGGCTAGTGCAGCACATCCAGCTAATAGCACCAATAAAAATACACCGGCAAATAACATATTCTTGGTGGTATCAATATCGCTGTCTTTTTCCACTGTACTCATTTTTCATAACTCCTTTATCGTATGCATTAGAAATGAAACGATGATGAATTGAATTTACATCTTATTTATTAATTCACATTAACAAATAAGATGTGGCCAGCCAGAAATATAGCATAAAAGGCCTACTTTTTGTATAACTCGGAAGAGTTGTAATCAAATGTACGATCTGTTTAGTCCTAGGATATGCGGGTCTATCTTAGAACCTGTTCAAAAAGAGGATAAAGGCAAAAACGCAGCAAGAAAGCTTAGAGCATTTTTGATTTAAATATATGCATGCAATAGACTATTCTCTATTACAACTGATGGGGAAGGTTATGCATGCCTATTCACAAGATCTTCGGGATCGCATTCTGGGTGCGTTGGATCGTGGCGAAGGTCCAACGGCAATTGCCCGGCGCTTTGAGGTGAGTCGCATGTGGGTGTATCAGGTACGCAAGCGATGGAAAGAAGAAGGCCAGCGCCATAGTTTGCCGATGGGAGGTTATCGGCGATCCCGCATTGCGCACAAGGAAGCGCAGATTCGGCAATGGATAGAAGCCACGCCGGATCTAACGCTTGTCGAGCTCAGTGAACGGTTGGCTGCAGAAGGCATTCAGATCAAGGTGCCGGCGCTATGGCATCAACTGAACAAATGGGGGTTGAGTTTTAAAAAAAACCCTGCACGCCAGCGAGCAATCGCGCACAGACGGACGCCGGGCACGAACTGAGTGGGCCCGCGAGTAGCAGCATTGTGGTGGCCGACAACCTGTCTTGTCACAAGGTTCCAGGCGTCCGCGCAGCCATTGAAGCGGCAGGTGCCACGCTGCTCTACTTACCGCCGTATTCGCCTGATCTGAATCCAATCGAGAAAATGT
>JACDJA010001943.1_pt1 | contig 15917 bp, 22 predicted proteins | sample 7449241 | NCBI WGS metagenome assembly JACDJA01 (sample SAMN14253289, study PRJNA609438) | sludge metagenome | isolation source: initial anaerobic sludge | collected 2018-12-20 | reverse complement strand
GTGAACATCTTCACGTCGGCATAGGACATGCGCTTGAAGATGCCGGCGATGTCTTCCTGGTCTCGGGAGAGGCGGTCCATCGCCTCGGCGAGGATCAAGTCGAAACGGCCACTCATAGCGTCGGCCATGAGCGCCTGGATGCCCGGGCGGATCAGCGAGGCGCCGGAGATCGCGTGGTCCGAATACTCCTCGACGATATGCCAACCCTGCTTCTCTGCATGGAGGCGGCACATGCGGAACTGGTCGGCGATGGAAGCGTCGCGTTGATTGTCGGAAGAATAGCGGGCGTAGATCGCGACTTTCAAAACGTGGCTCCCATCCGTATCAGGAGGAGCGCTTCCTCCTTTGCCGTGACATCTTCACTTCCTCTGCATAGCACTCCTGCGCCGCCTGCCTCGCCAGGATTCCGACCAGACGCAGAAGGCGCGGGTCTGGAGCGCCGCGCGGCGTAAACGTCAGCTCCGGCTCGTCCAGCAGCAAGGATTCGAGCAGCGCTTCGCGCTCTCCTCCTGTCATCTTTGCTGTGTTTCCTGGGGCTCGCAAGGTCATAACTTGCAGCATTCGCCCCGGAGGAAGCATAAGCAACGGAAATTGATGGCGAATATTCGGCGACAATTGGCGCGGGTGAGCGGGCTGTAGCGTAGCCCAGCGTGTCCTGGCGAGCCATGGCGTAGCAAAATAACCTATCGGAATCTCTCGCTGGCCTCGTCATTATCCGCCTCGTCGCCCCTCCTCATGAGGTCATTGACTGTTGGGGCAACCTTATCGTATTGTAATTCGCGATACAAGGCGCTATATGCCGACCAAGGAGATTCGCCATGGCTGCGACCGCCGAACGCAAGGAATACCCGATCTCGATGCGCCTGCCTGAGGCAGATGTCGCAATGATCGATCGCGCCGCAAGCCTGCGCGGCCGCTCGCGCACCGACTTCGTGCGCGACGCCGCGGTGCGTGCGGCCGAAGAGGTCGTCATGGAGCAGGGGCTGATCCGGATGAGCCCGGAAGGCTTTGCCGAGTTCATGGATGTGCTGGCGCGTCCGGCCGCTCCGGTTCCGGAGATGGTGGAAGTCCTGAAGCGGCCCGCGCCATGGGAGCCCGGCTACGTGGCGAAGCGGTAAGGTCTTGCTCCTTTCGGGTCCTGAACCGCTCTCCGCCGAACACGATGTGTCCGAGTTCGCCTGTGGCAAGCCTACGCTTGACCACTGGCTGAAGACGCGCGCCCTCTCCAATCAGCAGAAGGGCTTCACCGCCGTTCTCGTCGTGCATGAGGCTGGGCGCGTGGTCGGCTTCTACGGCCTCGCGCCCACCGGTGTGGTGCCTTCGGTTTTGCCGCGTTCGATTCGGACAGGCCAGCCGCCCAACCCGGTCCCCTGTATGCTGCTCGGCCAGCTCGCAACCGACACAGCATGGGCAGGGTTGGGTATTGGCACCGGCCTTGTGAAACACGCCCTCCAGCGCTGCGTTCAGGCCGCTTCGCTAATCGGCGGACGGGCCTTGATGGTCAACGCCGTCGACGGGGAGGCGGCCGAGTTCTGGAGGCGGCGCGGCTTTGAGCCGTCCAGGCATGATCCCCTGGTTCTGCTTCGCTCGATCAGCGACATCGCAGCGTCGCTCGGCGAGGCTGCCGGCTGAACGGTTGGCTGGCTCCAACCGTAGCGATCCGCCATTCAAATTCGTCTTCACCCCTGAAGAAAGGCGGGATCAAGCGCGCCAATCCAAAAAAGCGCGTAGAATCCGGAGCAGGACGTTACTTGCTCTTCTTGTTGGCGGCGGGCGCTTCGCCGAGGCCCAGCCTTGCCGCATGCCAGGAGGCTTCGGCGCGCGAGGAAATACCAAGCTTGCGATAGATGTCCTTGATGTAGCCCGCCACCGTGTTTTCCGAAATCCCCAACGTCTCGGCCACCTCGCCATTGCGCAGGCCGCGGCCTATCAGGCCAAGCACCTCGCGCTCGCGTCCCGTCAGATCGTCTTCAGGCGCGGCCGGGCCAGTTCTCTTGAAATGCTCCATGATCCGGCGCGCGACCGAGGGTGAGAGCGCGGGAATGCCCTCGGCCATCTGCTTGAGCTGCCGGACCAGCAGACCCTGGGGTTGTTCCTTGAGCAGATAACCCTGCGCGCCTGCCGAAAGCGCGCCCACGATCGAGGCGTCGTCGCCCATGACGGTGGTGACGACACAGACAGTCTGGGGGCGCAGGAGGCGCAGATTGCGCAATACGTCGAGGCCGGACCCGTCCGGCAGGCCGAGATCGATCAGCGCGACATCGTAGTCGCGCGCCGCTGCCTGCGCGATGCCGGCGCGCATGCTCGCTGCTTCGTGAATCTCGGACTGCTCGAAAGCCGCGCTGACGATCTCGCTCAGCCAGCGGCGGGTTTCGCTCAAGTCCTCGACGATGAGTATTTTCGTCATTGTGTAATCCGTACAATATCAACGGGGAACTGCGCCTCGATACGGGTTCCCTCTGCCCCGCTTGCGATGTTGATCCGGCCACCCAGGCTCGTCACGCGCGCCTGCATATTGGCAAGCCCGTTGCCGGTCTGGACGCTTGAGGGATCGAAACCGCCGCCATCGTCGGCCACGGTCAAGGCTATGGCGTCTTCATCGAGGCGAATCGTGACGCTGATCGCCTCCGGCTGCCCATGCTTGAGCGCGTTCTGCACCGCCTCGCGGACGACCGAGCGCACCGTATGCGCGGCCGCCAGCGGCAGGATCGCGGGTCCGGCAGTCTCCACCTCCCATTTCATCTTCACACCAGCGGCGAACAGATGCTCGGAGATCTGCGAGCGCAGATCGGCCAGCATCTCGTCAAAGGAGAGGTCGGGATTGGAAGCGTTGTTGATGATGTCGCGCAGATCAGTCAGCGTCTCGCGGATCATCATGTCCTTTCGCGCCAGCCCCCGGCTGTGCAGCGCGCCCATCAGCTGCACACCGATATTGTCGTGGATGTCGCGGGCGATGCGCTCACGCTCCTCGGCGACGCCCTTTTCATAGGCTTCCCGGCTTTCCAGCGCATTGGCGAGCATGGTGGTGAGTTCGACCGCCAAATCCGCATCGCGCAGCGAGAACAGCTTTCGTCCTCCGTCCGCATAATCCAGCCGATAGCCCGGCAGACCACCGGGACCAGGCACGGCAAGCGCCAGACCATCATCGATCAGTGCCGGAGCCTGCACATCCGTAGCGGTTGTAATCGAGAGCGGCCGGAAGGCATCTTCCAGAAGCGCGCGCCAGCGCGCCTGCTGGTCGCGGCCCGGCGGAGTGAGCGCCACGTCCATAATCTTACGGAACAGGATTCCGCGCGACGGGTCCGCGCGGCGCAGCACGATTCGAGCCAGCATGTCGCGCAGGGGCAGCCAGGCCAGAGCCACGATCAGCAGCGACAGCGCGAAGGCCGGTGCGCGTTCGTCGATGATGGTGACGATCAGGATGGCATCGAGCACGAGAAGCAGAAGCACGCCGACGACATAAAAGAGAATGCGGAAGGCCCATTCGTCGAGCTGGAACAGCCGATACCGCGCGACCCCGAGCGCGACACCGACATAGACCAGCAGGAAGAACAGGAACGCTTCCCCCTGCGAGACGGAGGCGCCGATCCCCAGTGCGGTGGGCGCTATGACCGTCGTGACGAAGGCGCCCGCGCCGACGATGACCGCCAGCCCGAGCCAAGCGAGGGCCGCACGGTCGCGCGGGCGCCCGCGCGTGACCCTGAACTGGATGACAACCAGAACCACGATGGCGAGCATGGCGAGAACGACCGCCAGATGGAAACCCAGGCCCGGCCCGTTCGCCAGTTGAAGGATATCCACGATTTGCCACGCGCCGAGAACAATGGCGGGAAGCGCGAGCCAACGGGGTGATACCAGCGTTCGGGGATAGACCAGAAACAGCCCGATCATGCCCACGCCGAATGTGAGCGCCCCAATATGGTTGAATGTAGAGAGAACCCGGAACAACCCGCCGGGAAGCGCCAGCTCCCGGGTCGAGTAGACGGCGGCTGGAAAGGCCGAAATCATCAGGCCTGCGCCCGCAAGAAACAGGAAGCGTGTCGCCCATTCGCCACGCCTCAGCGACCATATCCACGCCCCGATCCAGAAACCCGCCAGCCCCACGCCGATCTGCATCCAGAAGGAAGGTGGCAAAGAGGCGACCGGGCGCTGGCGCTTGGGAGAGACTGAATAGGTTTGTGTCTCGCCCAGGAACGCGATCCCAAGCTCGACCCCGCCAATGCTGCGCAGAACCGCGGCAATCTCATCCTGCCGGGCAAAGAAGGCGCGCATGCCGGCATAGGTCTCGAGCGCATCCGGTTCCTCCATGAGGTCCTGAGGCGTCAGTTGGATCCTTCTCCCATCGGGTCCGCCCAGGCTCACCAGCGAGGCGACGGATGCCGGAATCCCCGCGCCCGGCTGCCCGGCCGCCGGGCTGTCATGCTCTATCGCGTCGATCCACAATCCCTCGAAGCTGACCGGAATGGCGAGCCTGGGTTGAGCCTCGAGCTTGAGCCCCAGCCAGCGCTGATCTATCGCCAGGCCCAGCATCACCGCCGCCAGAATGACGCTGAGCGCGACAGCGGCGGACAACAGGACGTTGGGGGTGAAGCGGGAAAACAAGAGCATGTGTCTCCTGTGGCGAGGCAAAGCGGGTCAAGGTTCAAGCGGCTGAAGGCAGCAGATTGGGTTCAACCGTTCAGCTCCTACCTAACCTATTGCCGCACCTCTTAGCCATAACCCCCCTGAACAGGGGGGTGCTGCCCTGCGCGCGCGGGTCTAGTCCTGTGGTCAGAGGCAGAGATCACCGGCGGAGGAAACGGATATGGCGGCGATGCGGACTGGATTGGCGGGCCTGGCGGCGGCGGCGCTGTCCGTGCTGGCGCTGGCCGCGCCGGGAGAGGCACGGGCGGAGAACGAGGACCGATCGAACGATGCCCAGTACGTCCTGAATTGTGCCCTCCGATATGGAGAGGCCCTCCGATATGGAGAGCATGCTGTGGCAAATCCCATTTTCCGGAAACGGCAATCGGCGATGGTAGGTCGCCTAAATCCTAGCAATCTGGTAGAATATTGGGGGTTGGAAGGTTTGAATTTCATGCCGCCAGTCGAGCAGCATGTGGAGGCTCTGGCCGAATGTGATCGAACGTTCGGATTCAGCCCAATCACCGAAATGATCGATTCGAGTCCCAGCATACCTCCAATCGCCGATTTCGATTGTGCGGTTGCTTATCGTCTAGTTTCCATGATCCGGCGTGATAGTAATCAGGCTCAGAGCGCAAGCGCAATGGAGCGCGCGCAATATGCGCTCCGGCTTCACCATACCGCCAACCCCGAACTGGACCCCGGCAGCCTTGGCCCGCAGGTGAACGGGCTGGCAAGGACACGCGGCGAGCAGATTCAGCAGGGTCAGGAATCGGGCGAGGCGCTGACCAACGACATCAATGCCTGCGAGGCAAAATACGGCTTCGCGCAGGCCGGTGGACAGTAGGCGCGCCATGTGGTGGGCATGAAAGTGGGGAACCGCGATGAAACGGAAAGTGATGATGGTTTTTGCCGCGATGCTGACAGCGGCGGCCTTCGCCGTAATGCCGCAGGAAGCGCGCGCGGATGAAACCAGAGAGGAAGCTGGGCGCTGTGCCGTGCGCTACTTACAGGTGAATCATTCCACCAACGCGAGCCGGATCATTGCCGGATACGAGGCCATCGATTTGCGGGATCGGGCGTGGCAATTGATCTGGACGCACGAACTGGCGCCTGCCATTTCGACCGGACCATCCACCTTTGCTGAAGACCTCAACAATTTTGCAAGGGGGCAGGCCAGCTACCTGCAGCTCGGACGCATGCGGGATATCACGCTTCTCCCGGAGCTCCCTCTCCAGGCGGATATCGATTCCGGGGATACAGACCTGCAGGAAAGCGCCGTTTCGCGCCTCGCCGACTGCGACCGGACGTTCGGCTTTGCGCCAGTGATCGCGCTTGCCCCCGCGCATGCGATCAGCGATTTCGACTGCGCAGCCGCCTATTGGCTTCGCGGTGCCATGTACCCGATGGACCAGGCCGCTGCCGGGGAACGCGCGCAATTCGCGCTCGGGCGCTATCAAGCGGAAAACGCAGGCTTATCGGTGGAACAGATCGTCGGGCAGGTGCAGGCCGCAGGCAACGCCCGCTACGAGCGCATCATGCACGAGTCCCGCGGCCTTGAGGAGCTTCGGCAGGAGATGATCGCCGACGGACAGAACCCCGACGAAGCCGCCTTCACGGAGCGGCTGCAGCGCCGGGCGGTGGAGGCGCTGAGTTTTCAGCAGGATATTGTCGCCTGCGAGGCGAAATACGGCTTTGCCCAGGCCGGCGGACAGTAGGCGCACCGGGATGAGCATGAAGGCTTTCGCGGTCATCCTGGCAATGTCCATCGGCGTTTCGGCCGGGCCGGCAAAGGCACTCGAACGCGCCGAGGCCCACCTCGACTGCCTCGGCCTCTATGCCCTGCTCAGGATGGCGGCACCGAACTTCGCCGATTGGGCCGAAGATCGCATGGCCCATACCCGGCAGGCATATTTCCGCGATCTGCCCTTTCCCTCGCCCGTGCCCATGCCACTGACCAGCGGCGAAATGGAAGCCGAGACCCGCGTGCGAATGCAGGCGCGGGGGGCACGACTTGCAGACGCGGATTCCGACGAAGATGTGTCGCGCGAAACCGACGCCCTCCTTGCCGACATTCACGCCTGCGACGCCCGCTACGATCTTCCCCCGACGCCGACACCCTGGCGGGATTGATACCCCCCTGAACAGGGGGGTGCGCCGACCTTCCGCCTCGCCGATTCTGCCGCAACGGATGATCAGACAATCGGCGAAGGAAAGGAGCGAATGCGATGAGAGGAGGGTGGACGGCAGCTTGCGCCGCGATGCTGATGGCGCTTGCGCCCGGTACGTCGAAATCAGCCCAGGCTGAGGAATTTGCCCCTGATCTCCATGGCTGCGCGGCGCTCTATGACACGCTCGACAAGGCTAAGAAATCGCAGCAACAAATGGCCCTAAGATTGAACTCTTTGTACGGATTTGCGGAAGAGGACGCGCGGTGGCGGGACGCCGGCGCGTTCTGGGCGTTCAGCAATGCCCGTCAAATCGATTTCGGTGAACGAAGGGAGGCGTTGAAGGAGAGGTCCGGCGAGAGCGATCTTGCCTTCGATATCCAGGTGCTCGGCATTTCCGGACGCCCCCGCTTTCCCAACCCCGGAAGCGCCGAGGCCGGCTTTCCCCAAGGCGCGGTCTTGCACAATACGCAAGCGCCCCCCGCGAGCGCCACACCCCCTTACGGCCACCGGATCAGCACCTGCGACCGGGAGCATGGGTTCTGGCCCGTGTTTTACTTCGGCGCCACCGATCACCTCCAGTGTGTCGCGCATTACTGGACATTGGGCGCACTCCGCCCCGATCTCCAGTCCGAGACGACACCGCGTGTGCGGCATGCCGCGCAGGCCTATGCCAGGGAAACGCCGACGGCGACCGAAGCCGGCATTCGTGAGGACGTGCTGCCGCGCGTGCAGGCGCGCGGGCAACGGATTCAGACGGGCGAGGAAAACCCCGCCGCCCTCGTCGCCGACGCTCGGGCCTGCGATGCGCGATACGGCCTGGAACCGCTCGAATCATAGGAGAAATGCCCCATGAAAATCAGACCCACCATCCTGCCCCTTATCCTGTTCCCCACGCTGGCCGCGCCGGCCTTCGCCGAAATCCCCGCCGATGACGAAGGGATCGCCGGTCTCTATGCCGGCAGCTATATGTGCCAGGACGGAGAGCATGGCGTTGTGCTCGATATCGAAATGAGCGAAATCGAGGGCCGATCCGAACTGCGCCTCACCGGCACCTTGGGATTCGTTCCGGTGCTCGCCGGAGCGAATGGCGAGCTTGCGGACGTTGCGGGCAGTTTCACGATCTCAGGGTTTCTCCTGACAGAGCCGCGCGGCGCCAACACTGCCGGCTATCTCCAGTTCCAGCGCGAAGAGTGGCTGCTCGAGCCCGAGGGGTACGGCTCAGCCAACTTCCGTGGCCAGTTGAACCGGCGCGACGACGGGTTGTGGCAGATCACCGGCACGCCCCTGGCCGGGCCGACATCGGAATTCTGCTCCGATCTGATCGCCACCCGGTTCCTGCCGTAAACGGGGGGGATTGGCGCGATGACCAACGCCCGCGAACAGAGCCAGCATGGCCATGCCTTCCGCCCCGGCCCGTTTCACCGGCGACGTGCCTACTGGCTGGACGGGGCCATGCTGCATTGGCGTATCGGTTCCAGCGAGGGTCATGTGGCGCTCACCGATATCGCGTCCATGCGACTCAACCTGGCCGAAAGGACCGGCGCGGCGTCGCGTTGCATGCTGGTCGAGAAAACGGGCCGGGTCCACAAGCTCTCGGACATCTACTGGCCGCGCTGGACGAAGGAAGAGCGCCGATACTGGGGTCGGCTCCAAAGGCGCGATGCGACCTTCCGGGGCCTGACCTTCACCCTGGCGCGGCGACTGAAGAAAGCCAACCCCGACGCCGTTATCCAAACCGGACCAGGCCGAGGCGAATGGCTCGCCACCTGCATAGTGGCCGCGTTCGCCGTCGCCATTGTCATCGGCGGCGCCGCGCTGATGGTGGTGCATTCCAGGTTCGAACCTGCTGCCACCGCCTTCATGGCCCTCGCGGCGATCTATCTGCCGATGATCTGGCCGGTCATCCGATCCGGCGGCCCCAAACCCCTTGACCCGGAAACTTTGCACAACGCCAACCCGCCACCCGATTGGGTGGATTGGTGACTTGGCGTTCCATCCCCCCTGAACAGGGGGGAGAACCATCCGCGCATCCCCGGCACGATGGCTCAAAGTCCAGATTGGAGGGAGCAATGTCACGAATCCTGATCTCAACGCTGCTCGTCGGCGCAACGCTTCTTACTGCCGGCTGCGCTAACAGCGTTCTCAACGACCCAGAGGAGATGGCCCGCCGCCAAGCGTTTGTCGAGCGGCAACAGGCCGGCTGGGACAGGTTCTGGGGTGACGGTTCCGGTGGCGGCAGTACCGCGTCAAGCTCAGGGAGCAGCACGTCGCAGCGAACCAGTCCCGGTCTCATGCAGACCTCGATTTCAACGCCGAGCCAATGCCGTGCCATTGGCGGCACCTGGAACACCGCGAGCAATTATTGCTGGAAACTCTGATGACTCGCACTGGCCGCACCTTTGGCGGAGCATGGTCGCGCTTGTCCGGCATCATGCTCGCCGCCATTGTCGCGCTGCCCGCACATGCCCAACTGCCCTTCACCCTGCGGGACTGCCTCGCCGATCGGGACGAGGACGCCAGGCTCCATATCTGCTCGATCATGTCCGGCACCGACGAGGAAAAGGCGTTGGGTGCGGTCGAGGCATCGCGCATCCTGCGCGCACGCGGCGAATACGATGCGGCTGTCGATCTCCTCGAAAGCAGCAGGGGCAGCCGTGCGTTGCTTTATCCCGAACTCGGCCATGTCTGGTTCGACCAGGGCGACCACATGATGGCCGATCTTCATTTCGAGATGGCGCTTGAGAGAGGCTATGAGCCCGATGCCCTGACACGTGAGCGCATGGTCATTGCGGCGCATATGTATGGCGAGGAATTGCAATATTCGAGTGAAAGTTTCGCCGGCGCCATCGGCGCCTATTCCCGCGCGCTGGAACTGGATCCGGATTACATGACCAGCCTGCTCGGCCGGGCCGAAGCCTCGGGGGTACTCGGCCGACACGAAGAGGCGCTCGCCGATCTCGACCGGGCGATCGCGCTCGGCGCGGATTGGACAGGCTATCTTCTGCGCGCCCGAACCCGCCAGGAGCTCGGCGACGCGGCGGGCGCCATCGCCGATTTCCGGCGCGTGCTTGAGGAAAATCCTCAGCACACGGAAGCCCGCGAGGCGCTGGCCGGGTCCGGCACCCTGCCCTGACACGACAAAGGAGCCTTCGCACATGACCTCCCGAAGAACGCTGATCATCGCGGCCCTCGTTCTGCTCGGCATCCTTCTGGCCGGGTTCGCCGCGCTGGGGTTCTGCGATATTTACCAGAACCACATCATCAGGGATTGCGGCCCGGATTGCGACGCTCCACCGTCCGACGGAGCCGTTGAGGGCGGCTTTTGAGCGGTGGCAGGGTGAGGGATCGCTACGAGCATCATTTCCATGAACAGACCGTTGAGCAGTACGACAATCTTCTAACGCTGGCGCGCTATCTGGTCGTCAATGCCGGGAAGATCGACGCCGCTGGCGGGCTGCTGTTCGATCGCGCCTATATGCTGGATTTCGAGCCGATGCCCGAGGGTATTGCCGCTCATCCCCCTGCCGCCATGCCGCCGCTGGCCTATGGTCCGCTGGCCGGCATCGTGGCGCTGCCCGGCGAGGATTGGCAAGACTATTGCCAACGCGCTTTCGGCATCGAAATCCGACCCTACGACCCCTTCTGCCTCTGGCTGCAATCGCCTCTTTGGGCTAGGACCGAACCGAGCGCCTTGGGCGCTGGATTGAGGATCGTCTATGTGCTGGATCTCGGCGTGCCGCACGATCATGTCGAGATTTCCATGGGTCAGGCCTGGACCGATTATGACGCCAGCGGTTTTCTGTGGGACAAACTCGATATGGTGCCGGATGCCGGCAGGTTGCCCCTCCGTCAATGGCCCGAATGGATCGGCGCGCCCACGCTAAACGCACGTCGTGCCTCAATCACGCTCAATGCGAGCAATCTGCGCCAGACGCTGATCGAACACGGCATCGCCCGGCCCGAGGACATTGCCGGGCTGAGTGAAGAGGAAATCCGTCAGCTCGAATTCACGACCGGCGCGTTGCCGCGCAGCTACCGGCAGGTGCTTTCCGTGATCGGTCGCCGTGCCGGTCGGCTGGTGGACGACCGCGAGCTCCAGATCTACGCCGATCAGTTGCCCGAAGTGAACCGCATGGGACGTGAAAGGCGCGCGGATTGGGAGGCGGAGGGTGGCGACCCCATCCCCGACGACGCAATCTTCATCGGCGCGCGCTATGGCATGTCGCCCTGGTTCATCCTGCAGGACAGCCGCGCCCACCACCCCCCTCGCGGGGATTCCCCGGTCTTTTTGTTCGATACGGACACGGGAAAGGTCACACAGGTCTCGATCAGCGTCTGGGGCTGGGTCGAGGGGCTAGTCCGTGATGCCGAAATCTTTATCGCCGAGGGCATCCCCGAGAAGAACGCCCGCCGGGGCCATCGGACAGAACTTCCGCCCCTGGCGCTGCAATACAAGCAGCAAGCGCAAAGGGATCGCAATATCACCATCGCCATGATGGCGGGCGCAGTGTTGCTCGGTGCAACCCTTTACCTCATCTATCGCCTGACGACCTGACCGGCACGAACATCTGTCGCGCGAGCCAGGCGCAGGCCAGCGCAGCCATCAGGTGGCCCAGTGCCAACCAGAGGTAATCGTGGTTGTCGAGCGACAGCGGCTCCCGTCCTCCGAAATGCGGCGGCCCCATGATACCGAGCCGCAGGCCGAGCGCCGCGAGGGCGCAAAGCACAGCGCCCCAGTACGAAATAGCGCCGGTGCGGCGATACCAGAATCCCATGACAAGGCCGGTAACCAGAGCCTGAGGGGCGCCGAGAACATAAGCGATGATCACTCCGAAAGCGAAGATGAAGCCGAACGCCTTGAGCGGGGACCCGATCTGCATCAGTTCCGGCAATTCGCCGAAGCTGAGCATGATCGGGATAATGGCCCCGATGAGCGGCCCCATGAGCGCGAACAGCGCCACGATGCCGGCAAAGCGTTTCCAGGAAGGCTGATGCCACTGATCCGGCCCTGGAATTGGTTCAGTCGCCACTGCTTCCCTTTCCCGGTTTCAGAAATGCCAGGCGCTACCGGAATATCCGGCGCGCAGCCCAGGTGCAGAGGATCGTGGCGCCGATATAGGCGGGGAGCATCCCGCTTGTTCGGCTCAGCGTGACTCCATCGGCTGCAAATCGGTCACCCGAGTAAAGAAGCGGGACAAGCCAAACGACGAATGCTGCCCCACCGGCCGCCAACCAAGAGATTGTCCTGAACCGCCATTCCCAAAGCGCCACGACCAAGCCGACCACGGCGGCCGCCGGGAAGCCGATCGAATAGGCATTCGGCAGGCCGAAGAACATGCCGATCACGGCAATCTTCAGCAGTTCCAATACGCCCCCGGCCAAGTCGCTGATCGATGCCGGCGTTCCAGAGACTATCCCAAGCAGGACGAACCAGACCAGAAAGGTCGCCAGACCGGCCAGGGGACCCGTCGCCGCGAAAAATGCGACAATTCCCACCGAACGGCCCCAGTGGCGCCTGTCCTGCCCGCCTTTGACCTTTTCCACGATTACCTCTCGCCTGTCGCCGGAATTGTCCGGCTACCGGAAGATCCGGCGCGCGATCCAGGTGCAGACAGCCGCCGCCAGCACATGCGCGGCAAGCAGCGCTCCGATCCATTGCACCAATCCTTGCGGTGGCACGACGGCGGTGGCGGCCAGCGACATCAGCAGCCAGAATGCGAGCGCGGCAACCAATGATGTTCTCCATGAAATCCCGCCCTTGAGACGGTCCCGGAACGCAACGACCAGCCCGACGCCCGCCGCCGATACGATCCCGTAGGCGTAGGCGAGGATCGCCGAGACGATGGTGCCGACCAACATGCCGCCCACGAACCGCCGGGCGATGTCATCGAAATTGCCAATCGCGATTTCGACGCCCACGGCATAGACGGTGAAAAGCCCGGTTACGCCGATCGCGCCCACCAGCGGTCCAAGCAAGGCATAAATGGCGACGATTCCGGCAAATCGCCCCCAGAATTGCGAACCGGGCCGAGGCCGGCCCGCCACGGTTTGGCTTTGCGTGTTCATTGGTTGTTCCCCATTTCGGAAGTGTTCGATACCGCTGGACGACCGAAGATCGCTCGCGCGAGGAACCAGCACAGCCCCGCTGCGGCCAGATGCGCCAACAGAATCGCGATCTGCGCGGCGCGTTCACCTTCCGACGCGGAGACGAGACCTGCCGACCGCAACGCTGCCAGAACGCCCAGCACCAGGGCGGCCCCGAGCGCGACGTAGAGTGAAATGTTTCCCGTGCGCGCATCCCACGCAGCAATCGCAAGTCCGACCAGCGCTGCCGGGGCGGTGCCGACGATGTAGGAAATGGGCAGGCCGAACACGATGCCGAGCAGCATCACCCCCACGGCGAAACGGCCCTGGTCCAGCCAACCGTCCGCGGTGAGACCCGAACCGAGGCCCAAACCGGCAAGGAGAAGCGTAACCGCCAAGGCTCCGACGGGAGGTCCGAGCGCCACAAACACGGCGACGATGCCGACGAAGCGGCCGACGTAGGGCTGGTCGTTGCTGTCCTGGACCTGTCCAATATCTGTCATGCCGGCAGATTGAACGCCGGCTCGAAGGGCCGCACCCCCCCGTTCAGGGGGGTGTGGGATCGACGGACATCCATACGCTCACGCCATGTCGGAGAGCTTTGCCAGCATCGTCACCCTGATCGCCTTCACCGCCGGTCTTTTCTATGCGGCGGGCGGGGTTCTGCACATGCGTGCCCTGGTCATGGACGCCATGGCCGATGGGCTGCTCACCATGCTCGGAGACGGTGACGCCGGCAAGGAGCGCCGGCGCACGCAGATCATGACCCTCGGCGCGGCGCTGACCTTTGCCTCCGGGCTCTCGCTGGTGGCGATGTCGCGCTGGACGCTGCCGATCTTCGCCGTCAACGCAGCGCTTCAGGGCGCATACCTCCTCTGGGCGGCCCGGGCCTTCCCGCCGCGGGACCACAACGAGCGGCGGGGACGGCGCAGCACCGTTCGCGCTTTCCTCATCTATCTCGTGGCATTGGGCTTCGTGGTTGCACTCGACCGGCTTGGCCTGTGGCGCATATGGTTCGAGCCTGCCCTTGTTGAGCTTGCGATCATCGTCGTATCGGCAATTGCGGTTTCATGGTTTTTCCGGCGCGGCTTACGCGCTCCGAGCGAGGGGGCTGCCCCGATGCACGCACCCGCTCCGGAGGCGCACGCACCAGCCCCGCAGGCGGAAGCCCAGGTCTCGCTGCCTCCGGAACGGTTGAGGCTGGCCCCCGAGTATCACTGTTCTCCCCTGTGGGATGACGAGCGTGGAAACATGCTCCGTCCCGGTGATCTGGCGTTGAGCCCCGAGCTGGTGGCGCGGATAGACGCATGGGACGATGAATTTCAGGCGACCTATCGTGAGGACAATCCGCTCGGCGCCGTTTTCCCGAGTGTTGCGGCGGAACGTGCCTGGGTCCGGGAAGGCTATGCCATCGCCGGGGATCTCGGGCGTGAATGGCCCGGACCGCTCAACGTGCAGATCTCCGCCCTCGACATGCTTGTGCGCGATGCCCGGCACGATCTTTCGCCATGGACCCCGATGCCCGAGGATCGGGGGCAATGGATCGGGGAGCTTTGCGGCGTCGCGGAGATCGAGGCGGCGATCACGAGGCTCGACGAGCTCTCGCGTGAAAGGGATGGGCTGCCGGACTGGGACGGGGACAGCCGCGACGACATCGCCCGGACCCAGGAGCTGTTCCAGCGCATCCTCGCCCACGTTCCCGCGCGCTATATCGAGGATGTCGCCGCCGGGCTCGAAAGCCCGCAATGGGGGACGCGCGTCTATGTCGCGGGCGCGCTGGCCGGCCATGAGCGCGAGACTGCGTTGCCGATCCTGCGCGATGCGCTGGCGCGCGAGAAAGACGAAACCGCCCGCCAACTGATCACTGTGATTCTGGCCAATGCCGAAAGTGAGGGACGATGACACTTAGCATATCCAACCGCATCGCCTGCCTCGCGCTTGCTCTCGCGGCCATGAGCGCGCAGGTGGCAATGGCTCAGGACTTCTCGCCCTATCTCAAAACGACCGGCCGGGGCGCCTACGACCTCTATAACGATACCGTCCTGTGCAACGCGGTGCTGGAGCGGGCGTTTGAGGCCGAGCCGGAGAGCGAACAGCTTCCGCTGCTTGAAAAGGGCATCGACTACACCGCCAGTTTCGCGCTGTTCCTGCTCGAAAGCCGCGATGTGGTCGATATGAGCGGGGCGATCCTCGCGCCAGACAACCTGCCCATCGACCGGCGCAATGCCCGCGCCGACTGGCAGGCCGTGCTCTCGTCGCTAGAGGACGAGGGCGAGGCACCAGATGCCGAGATCGTCCGCTGCCTTCGTCTCTACGGGCATGACTGGGAATAGGATGCACCACCATAAACCGAGGGGCGCATGAACCCCGACGACAAAGAGCAGTTGCTCGACACGAGTTTCCGCTTCGTGAGCTGGCTGCGCAATCACTTTCCCGAGGCGAAAGACCGCATCCTTGAGGACGCGATTTCCTTCAACGGCAGTTTCGGAGAGCTCATTCGCACGACACCCACTCTGTTCTGGAGCTACGTCGGCGACCGGGACTATGACATCCTGACCCGGAAATCGGATAACGGCGAAAGCATCCTCGACCGGGTGACGGAAATCATCCGAAACGCGCCGCCCGCAGTCCGCAACGAGGTCGTGGTCGGCTTTGTCGAAGGGCATATGGTCCCGCGTCCCGATTCACCGCTCGCCCACGACCTGCGCAAGGCCCTGGGGCCGGATATCGGGCTGGGCGATGTGTTTTGACCCCCCTGAACAGGGGGGTGAGCCCGCTTCCGACGGTCGATAACGTGCCGGCATGGTTTCGCAGACTGGAGGCAGGAGATGCGATTTTCGACCGTTAAGGGCAGTGCTCTGCCCGCCCTTGCGGTGGCGCTCATGGCGATTGCAACACCTGCAATCGCGCAGGAGTGGCGCGTCACACCAGCACCGCTTGAAGTCCAGGGGATCACTACTTGCAGTATGGGCCTGATGGATCATCCCGAGTACTCTTTGGCCATCACGCTCAATGGCGATAAGCCCAATTTGCTTATCC
>JACDJA010001942.1_pt1 | contig 15922 bp, 11 predicted proteins | sample 7449241 | NCBI WGS metagenome assembly JACDJA01 (sample SAMN14253289, study PRJNA609438) | sludge metagenome | isolation source: initial anaerobic sludge | collected 2018-12-20 | reverse complement strand
TGGAGATGGTGATGCCGGGTGACAACGTGAAGATGTCGGTGAAGCTGATCGCACCGATTGCGATGGAAGAGGGTCTGCGTTTTGCGATCCGCGAAGGTGGCCGTACTGTCGGCGCCGGCGTTGTTGCTAAGATCATAGAGTGATCATTGTTAGTTATCTGTAACTGGTCGTGGATAAGCGGCGGATTGCAAGGTCCTGCCGCCTCTTCGTCTGGCAACTGACAATTTTTTACAGGCCAGTAGCTCAATTGGTAGAGCAGCGGTCTCCAAAACCGCAGGTTGGGGGTTCGAGTCCCTCCTGGCCTGCCATTATATAAGGCGCCTTTGTAAAGAGGTGCTGTGGCAGGAATGAACGCAAAGGCTGAAGTCGAAAGTTCAGGGATGGATACAGTAAAGCTGTTACTGGCAGTGATTCTGCTGGTGGGCGGCGTTGTGCTGTTCTATTTCTTCGAGGAGTACTCTGCCCTGGTCCGGGTGCTGGGTCTGCTGGCGGTGACGGGCGTAGCGGTATTTATTGCCCTGCAGTCGGTCGCCGGTCGCCGTGTCTGGGATTTTGCCAGGGCATCGCGCACCGAGGTCAGAAAAGTGGTCTGGCCGAGTCGGCAGGAGACCATTCAGACGACACTGATCGTGTTCGCCATGGTGTTGGTGATCGGTATCGTGCTCTGGGTGTTCGATATGATTCTGATGGCGATCGTTCAGGCTGTAACCGGATAGGAGAATACTATGGCATTGCGGTGGTATGTGGTTCATGCCTACTCCGGTTTTGAGGCGCAGGTTAAGCGTTCCCTGGAAGAGCGCATCAAGCGTTTCGGCATGGAATCAAAGTTTGGTCAGATACTGGTCCCCACCGAAGAGGTGGTGGAGATGCGCAGCGGCCAGCAGCGCCGCAGCGAACGCAAGTTTTTTCCTGGCTATGTGCTGGTGCAGATGGAGATGACCGATGAAACCTGGCACTTGGTCAAGGATGCCCCCAAGGTGATGGGCTTCATCGGCGGTACGGCTGACCGCCCGGCGCCGATCACCGAGCGCGAGGCGGATGCTATTCTGCAGCGGGTCCAGGAAGGTGTTGAAAAACCGCGTCCCAAGGTGCTGTTTGAACCGGGTGAGGTGGTACGTGTTGTGGATGGTCCCTTTAACGACTTTAACGGCGTGGTCGAGGATGTCGATTACGAGAAGAGTCGCCTCAAGGTATCGGTACTGATTTTTGGGCGCTCCACCCCGGTCGATCTCGAATTCGCCCAAGTGGAGAAGAGCTGAGCCAGTGATTCGCCCGCATCTCAGGTGAGATGCGACGACCTGCTCATCGATACATCAGGGGAGCCGCAAGGCGTTTGCACCCGGTCAGGAGTAAAACATGGCAAAGAAAATACAGGCTTATATCAAGCTGCAGGTCAAGGCCGGTTCGGCCAATCCCAGCCCTCCGGTGGGTCCGGCGTTGGGTCAGCATGGTGTGAACATCATGGAGTTCTGCAAGGCCTTCAATGCGAAGACCGAGAGTCTCGAGAAAGGGCTGCCGATCCCCGTGGTGATTACCGTTTACGCCGATCGCAGTTTCACCTTTATCACCAAGACTCCGCCAGCGGCGGTACTGTTGCAGAAGGCGGCGGGTGTTCCCAAGGGTTCCGGCGCTCCCAATACTGCCAAAGTGGGTAAGGTGACCCGCGCGCAGCTGGAAGAGATCGCCAATGTAAAAATGGCCGATATCACTGCCGCCGATATGGATGCGGCGGTACGGACCATCGCTGGTACCGCCCGTTCCATGGGCATTGATGTAGAGGGGGTGTAAGTCATGGCCAAGTTGAGCAAGCGCGCCCGCGCCATCAAAGAGAAAGTGCAGGCCGGCAAGCTGTATCCGATTCTGGATGCTGTCTCTCTGCTGAAAGAGCTCTCCAGCGTCAAGTTTGGTGAATCTCTGGATGTTTCCGTCAACCTGGGTGTGGATCCGCGTAAGTCGGATCAGAACGTGCGTGGTTCCACCGTGCTGCCGAACGGCACCGGCAAGGTGGTTCGTGTGGCCGTGTTCGCCCAGGGCGCAAACGCCGATGCCGCCAAGGAGGCGGGTGCGGATGTGGTCGGGTTTGATGATCTGGCGGCGGACGTGAAGGCGGGCAAGATGGACTTCGATGTGGTCATTGCCACCCCGGACGCCATGCGTGTTGTCGGCCAGTTGGGACAGATCCTCGGTCCGCGCGGCCTGATGCCGAACCCCAAGGTCGGCACCGTGACCCCGAATGTCGTTGAGGCGGTGCAGAACGCCAAGGCCGGGCAGGTGCGCTATCGCACTGACAAGGGCGGCATTGTGCACTGCACGATCGGCAAGGTCAGCTTTGAGTCGGCTGCCGTGAAGCAGAATCTTGAGGCGCTGCTGGCGGATCTGAAAAAGATCAAGCCGAGTGCCGCCAAGGGTGTATACATGAAGAAGATCACCGTCTCATCGACCATGGGTCCGGGGCTGCAGGTGGATCTCTCTTCACTGGATATCTGATTGTTACAGGCGGGAGAGCCGTCTCTCCCGTCGCTAAAAGAACTTTGGGGCGTCGGTCGCAAGACCGGATGCCGTCAAAGACCGCAGGCGTCCATCGGACTTAATCTTGCCTGCGCAGACGGTGCTCCTGAATCGGTTTTCTGAATTCTGATGATGGTGCACGTTGTAGTGGATGCCCGAGCCCGGCTGGGTGAGGGTCTGATAGTTAAAATGACGTTGTCATTTTGTTAGGAGGTGACGAGTGCCACTCAATCTTGAGCAAAAGAAAGCTGTCGTCGCCGAAGTCGCTGAGGTAGCAAGCACTGCCTATTCCGCGATTGCCGCCGAGTACCGTGGCTTGACCGTGGGTGAGATGACCGAGTTGCGTGCCAAGGCACGCGAAGCAGGCGTCTATGTCCGGGTGGTCAAGAATTCACTGGCTCGTCGTGCGGTCGAGAACACGGATTTCGACTGTATGAAAGAGGCGTTGACAGGTCCGCTTGTCATCGCTTTCTCGCAGGAAGATCCAGGTGCTGCTGCGCGCGTGATCAAAGACTTTGCCAAAGATCATAGCAAGCTGGTGGTAAAGGTGGTCTCAATCGGGGGCAAGCTGCTTGCCGTTTCCGATCTTGAGGCGCTTTCCAAAATGCCTACTTACGAGCAGGCTGTCAGTATGCTTATGGCTGTCATGAAGGCTCCGGTGGAAAAACTTGCACGTACCATTAACGAGGTACCGGGTAAGTTGGTCCGCACTGTGGCTGCGATCCGTGATGCGAAAGAGGCTGCTTAATAGCTTTTATCCCTTAATCTACACCCATTAAACCTACACAGGTTGTAAGTGTTAAACCATTATCAGGAGTTTTTACAATGGCCGTTTCTAAAGAAGATATCCTGGAGACAATCGCCGGCATGACCGTTATGGAAGTTGTCGAACTGATCTCCGCCATGGAAGAGAAGTTTGGCGTTTCTGCTGCGGCTGCCGTGGCTGCCGCTCCGGCTGCCGCTGGTGGCGAAGCCGCCGCTGCTGAAGAGCAGACCGAGTTTGATGTTGTCATGACCTCGTTCGGCGCCAACAAGGTTGCCGTCATCAAGGCGGTGCGCGGCCTCACCGGGCTGGGCCTGAAAGAGGCGAAGGACGCTGTTGAAGGCGTTCCCACCACGCTGAAGGAAGGCGTTTCCAAGGATGAGGCTGAGAGCGTGAAGAAAGAGCTGGAAGAGGCGGGTGCAGCAGTAGAGATCAAATAATTCTTGATTTCATATAGTTGCATACACTCGTGAGGTTGGGGCTGGTGGCGTTTTCGCCACCGGCCTTTTCCCGCTTCTAGACCTGCTTCCCAAATGCGGCCAAGGGTGTGTTTGGAAAGCCGGTTTTCGAGACAGGGCGCAGATTCATTCCCGGCGTCCATCCGGCACAGAGCTGTGATGTTTTTCGGCATATACCTGATGAGGGTGTCGGGTAGGAACAGAGCAACAGGGACGTATTCCGGCAGGGATCTGGCTGGAATCTAAATATTAAGAGTATCTTTTCGAAGATCCACGGGATCTCAAGAAATCGAGGGACGGCAACATGGCCTATTCGTTCACTGAGAAAAAGCGTATCCGCAAGGATTTCGGCAAGCGTCCGAGCATCCTGGAAGTGCCTTTTCTTTTGGCGACACAGATTGATTCGTATCGCAAGTTTCTCCAGGAAGGTGTCGCAATAGCGGACCGTGCGGACGTGGGGCTGCACGCCGCCTTCAAGTCGGTCTTTCCTATCGAAAGCTATTCCGGGAACGCGGTTCTTGAATATGTCAGCTATCGCCTCGGGACGCCGGTCTTTGATGTGCGGGAGTGCCAGTTGCGCGGCGCTACTTATGCCGCACCTCTGCGCGTGCTGGTGCGTCTGGTCATTTACGACAAGGATGCACCCGCCAAATCGAAGGTGGTGAAAGATATCCGTGAGCAGGAGGTCTACATGGGCGAAATGCCCCTGATGACCGACAACGGCACGTTCGTGATCAATGGCACCGAGCGGGTGATCGTTTCCCAGTTGCACCGTTCTCCTGGCGTGTTTTTTGATCATGACAAGGGTAAAACCCACAGCTCCGGAAAACTGCTGTTCTCTGCCCGGGTAATTCCCTACCGGGGTTCCTGGCTGGACTTCGAGTTTGATCCCAAGGACAACGTCTTTGTGCGTATCGACCGGCGCCGCAAACTGCCCGCCACGGTGTTGCTGCGTGCCCTCGGTTTCGATACCGAGCAGATGCTGGGCATGTTCTTCGAGACAGACAAGATTGCCCTCACCAAGAAATCGGCCAAATTGACCCTGGTGCCGGAGCGCCTGCGCGGCGAGACCGCCACCTTTGATATCAAGGTGGGCAAGAGCGTCATCGTGGAAGCGGGCCGCCGGGTGACCGCGCGGCATATCCGTGAACTGGAGAAGGCCGAGGTCAAGTCGCTTGAAGTGCCGTTCGACTTTATCTACGGCAAGACCATCGCTCATGATGTTGTTGATCAGGATACGGGGGAACTGCTTGCTACCGCCAATGATGAATTGACAGACGAGCTGCTTGAGAACCTGATCGAGAACGGTATCAAGAAGATCGAGACCCTGTTCACCAATGATCTCGATCAGGGCCCTTACCTGTCGACCACGCTGCGAATTGATACCACCGCCAATGCCCTTGAGGCGCAGGTGGAGATCTACCGCATGATGCGTCCGGGTGAGCCACCCACCAAGGAAGCGGCCGAGAAACTGTTCAACAGCCTGTTCTTCAGTGCAGATCGCTATGATCTCTCCGCGGTAGGCCGGATGAAGTTCAACAAGCGTCTGAGCAGGGATGAGGTGACCGGTGAAGGAGTCCTCTCCAATGAGGACATCGTCGATGTGCTCAAGGAGCTGATCAATATCCGCAACGGCCACGGCATTGTTGATGATATCGATCACCTGGGCAATCGGCGCATCCGTTCGGTCGGCGAGATGGCGGAGAATCAGTTCCGCGTCGGACTGGTGCGTGTCGAACGCGCCGTGCGGGAGCGTCTGACCTTGGCCGAATCCGAAGGCCTGATGCCGCAGGAGATGATCAATGCCAAACCGGTTTCCGCGGCCATCAAGGAGTTCTTCGGCTCCAGCCAGCTGTCCCAGTTCATGGATCAGAATAACCCGCTTTCCGAAGTGACCCACAAACGTCGCGTCTCGGCGCTTGGCCCGGGTGGCCTGGCCCGCGAGCGCGCCGGTTTCGAGGTGCGCGATGTGCATCCGACCCACTACGGCCGCGTCTGTCCCATCGAGACGCCAGAGGGTCCGAATATCGGCTTGATCAACTCACTGGCGGTCTATGCCCGCACCAATGATTACGGCTTCCTGGAAACCCCTTATCGGGTGGTGAAGGATGGCCTGGTCACCGATGAGATCAACTACCTCTCGGCCATTGAAGAGGGTCGCTACGTGATCGCCCAGGCGAGTGCCGCAGTGGACGAGAAGGGTTATCTGTTTGAAGACCTGATTCCCTGCCGTTTTCAGAACGAGACCATGCTCACCGGCCCGGATCAGATCCAGTACATGGACGTTTCGCCCAAGCAGATCGTCTCGGTGGCGGCATCGATGATTCCGTTCCTGGAGCACGATGACGCCAACCGCGCACTGATGGGCTCCAACATGCAGCGTCAGGCGGTGCCGACCCTGCGCGCCGAAAAGCCGCTGGTGGGCACCGGCATGGAGCGCGCCGTGGCGGTTGACTCCGGTGTGACGGTGGTGGCCAAGCGCGGCGGCTCGGTCGAGGCGGTGGACGCCGCCCGTATCGTGGTGCGGGTCAATGATGATGAGACGGTTGCCGGTGAACCGGGTGTGGATATCTACAACCTCACCAAGTACACCCGCTCCAACCAGAATACCTGCATCAATCAGCGGCCCCTGGTCAAGCCTGGCGACATCATCACCCGGGGCGATGTAATGGCGGATGGCCCATCCACCGATATGGGCGAGCTGGCGCTGGGGCAGAATATGCGCGTCGCGTTCATGCCCTGGAACGGCTACAACTTCGAGGACTCTATTCTGGTCTCCGAGCGGGTGGTTCAGGAGGATCGCTTCACCACGATCCATATCGAGGAGCTCACCTGCATGGCCCGGGACACCAAGCTGGGTTCCGAGGAGATCACCGGGGATATCCCCAATGTGGGCGAGGCGGCATTGGCCAAGCTGGATGAATCGGGCATCGTTTATGTGGGTGCCGAGGTGAAAGAGGGCGACATCCTGGTGGGCAAGGTAACCCCCAAGGGCGAGACCCAGCTGACGCCGGAAGAGAAACTGCTGCGCGCCATCTTCGGCGAGAAGGCGGCGGACGTGAAGGATACCTCGCTGCGCGTATCATCGGGCCGGGTCGGTACCGTCATCGATGTACAGGTGTTTACCCGTGATGGCGTGGAAAAGGATGCCCGTGCCCTGCAGATCGAGAACGCCGAGCTGGAACGGGTCAAGAAGGATCTGGACGATCAGCTGCGTATCATGGAAGAGGATACCTTCCAGCGCGTCGAGAGGATGCTGTTGGGCAAGGTGGCCGATGGCGGACCCAATCAGCTGAAGGCCGGTGCCAAGATCACCAAGGGCTACCTGGCGGAGCTGGATCAGGACCGCTGGCTGGAGATCCGCCTGCACAATGAAGAGGCGGCGGCCCAGCTGGAGGCGATCGCCGAACAGGTCAAGCTGCAGCGCGAAGAGTTTCGTGAGAAGTTTGAAGAGAAAAAGCGCAAGCTGACCACCAGTGACGACTTGGCCCCGGGTGTATTGAAGATGGTCAAGGTCTATGTAGCGGTGAAGCGCCGCATCCAGCCGGGCGACAAGATGGCGGGCCGGCACGGTAACAAGGGTGTCATCTCCATGATCCAGCCGGTCGAGGATATGCCGTTTGACGAGAACGGCGTACCGGTGGATATCGTATTGAACCCGCTCGGCGTGCCGTCCCGTATGAATGTGGGGCAGATTCTTGAGACCCATCTGGGCTGGGCAGCCAAGGGTGTGGGCGAGAAGATCGGCAAGATGCTGGAAGCGAAGGCGAAGATCGCCGAAATGCGCAAGTATCTCGACAAGGTCTACAACGCCAGCGGCAAGTCCGAAGATCTGGACAGCTTCAGCGATGATGAAATTGTCGAGCTGGCGAGCAATCTGATACGGGGTGTGCCGATGGCTACGCCGGTATTTGATGGCGCCACCGAAGAGGAGATCCGGGCGCTGCTGAAGCTGGCGGATCTGCCGGAGAGTGGCCAGACCACGCTGTATGACGGCAGGACCGGCGAGGCCTTCGACCGTCAGGTGACGGTCGGCTATATGTATGTGCTGAAGCTGAACCATCTGGTGGATGATAAGATGCATGCCCGTTCAACCGGCCCCTACAGCCTGGTTACGCAGCAGCCGCTGGGTGGCAAGGCGCAGTTCGGTGGACAGCGCTTCGGTGAAATGGAGGTGTGGGCGCTGGAGGCTTATGGCGCCGCCTATACACTGCAGGAGATGCTCACTGTGAAGTCCGATGATGTGACCGGCCGTACGCGGATGTATAAAAACATCGTCGACGGTAACCACCAGATGGAGGCCGGCATGCCGGAATCTTTCAACGTGCTGGTTAAAGAGATACGCTCTCTGGGCATCAATATTGAATTGGATCGGGAATAGGGTCCGGCATCACGCGGCGTAACCTAGTGATTACCGAGACAAACACCGGAACCCGACAGCAGGAGATACGATCTTGAAAGATCTATTAAAAATTCTGAAGCAGCAAGGGCAGACTGAAGATTTTGACGCGATCAAAATTGGTCTGGCTTCACCCGACATGATCCGTTCATGGTCCTATGGGGAAGTGAAAAAACCCGAGACGATCAATTACCGGACCTTCAAGCCCGAGCGCGAAGGGCTGTTCTGCGCCAAGATCTTTGGCCCGACCAGTGACTACGAGTGCCTGTGTGGCAAATACAAGCGCCTGAAACATCGTGGCGTGGTGTGCGAGAAGTGTGGCGTGGAAGTGACCCTGGCCAAGGTGCGGCGCGAGCGCATGGGGCACATCGAGCTGGCCAGTCCGGTGGCCCACATCTGGTTCCTGAAGTCGCTGCCGTCGCGCATTGGCTTGCTGCTGGATATGACTCTGCGGGATATCGAGCGGGTGCTCTATTTCGAGTCTTTCGTGGTGGTGGATCCGGGCATGACGCCGCTGGAGCGTGGTCAGCTGCTGAATGATGACCAGTATCTCGAAGCCATTGAAGAGAATGGCGACGAGTTCGATGCCCGCATGGGTGCCGAGGCGGTCTATGAGCTGCTCAGTTCGCTGAACCTGCCCAAGGAGATCGAAATTCTCCGGGAGGAGATCCAGGGCACCAACTCGGAGACCAAGCTGAAGAAGCTGAGCAAGCGTCTGAAGCTGGTGGAGTCGCTGCACGAGTCCGGCAACCGCCCCGAGTGGATGGTGATGACCGTGCTGCCGGTGCTGCCGCCCGAGCTGCGTCCGCTGGTGCCACTGGACGGCGGCCGCTTCGCGACCTCCGATCTGAACGACCTGTATCGTCGGGTGATCAACCGCAACAATCGGCTGAAGCGGCTGCTGGATCTGAATGCGCCGGATATCATCGTGCGCAACGAGAAGCGCATGCTGCAGGAGTCGGTGGATGCGCTGCTGGATAACGGCCGGCGTGGCCGGGCTATTACCGGTACCAACAAGCGTCAGCTGAAATCGCTGGCGGATATGATCAAGGGCAAACAGGGTCGTTTCCGTCAGAATCTGCTGGGCAAGCGCGTCGACTACTCCGGTCGTTCGGTGATCGTGGTCGGTCCGACCCTGAAACTGCATCAGTGTGGCCTGCCGAAGAAGATGGCGCTGGAACTGTTCAAGCCCTTTATCTTCTCCAAGCTGCAACTGCGCGGTCTGGCCACCACCATCAAGGCAGCCAAGAAGCTGGTCGAGCGCGGCACCGGTGAGGTGTGGGATATTCTCGAAGAGGTGATTCGCGAGCATCCCGTGATGCTGAACCGCGCTCCGACACTGCACCGCCTGGGCATCCAGGCGTTTGAACCGGTACTGGTGGAAGGCAAGGCGATCCAGCTGCATCCGCTGGTCTGTACCGCCTTCAACGCCGACTTCGACGGCGACCAGATGGCGGTGCATGTGCCGCTCTCTATCGAGGCGCAGCTGGAAGCGCGCTGTCTGATGATGTCCACCAACAACATCCTCTCGCCGGCCAACGGCGAACCGATCATCGTGCCGTCCCAGGACGTGGTGCTGGGTCTCTATTTCATGACCCGCGAACGTATCAATGCCAAGGGTGAGGGCATGGTATTCGCCAACCTGGCGGAGGTGCATCGTGCCTATGAGTCACGCATGGTGGACCTGCAGGCCAAGGTCAAGGTGCGGCTGACCGAGTTGGTGGAAGATGAGAGCGGCCAGGAGCAGGAGGTGCGTCGTCTGGTGGACACCACGGTCGGCCGTGCCCTGCTGTCGGAGATCCTGCCCAAGGGACTGCCGTTCGAGCTGATCAACAAGGCGATGGGCAAGCGCGCCATCTCCAGTTTGGTGGACGCCTGCTATCGCCGGGTCGGCCTCAAGGAGACCGTGATCTTCGCCGACCAGGTGATGTACATGGGCTTTCGCTTCGCCACCCGCGCCGGCGTCTCCATCGGCATGAATGACATGACCATCCCCAAGGAGAAGGGGCCGATCCTGGCGGCAGCCGAAAAAGAGGTGAAAGAGATCCAGAACCAGTACGCCTCGGGTCTGGTGACCAATGGCGAACGCTACAACAAGGTGGTGGATATCTGGTCCCACACCAACGACCAGGTGGCCAAGGCGATGATGGCCCATCTGGGTAAAGAGTCAGTCGTGGATCGCGAGGGCAAGGAGGTCCAGCAGGATTCCTTCAACTCGATCTACATGATGGCTGATTCGGGGGCGCGTGGTTCCGCGGCGCAGATCCGTCAGTTGGCCGGCATGCGTGGCCTGATGGCCAAGCCGGACGGCTCCATTATCGAGACACCGATCACCGCCAACTTCCGCGAGGGGCTGGACGTACTGCAGTACTTTATTTCCACCCACGGTGCCCGCAAGGGTCTCGCCGATACGGCGCTAAAGACCGCCAACTCCGGTTACCTGACCCGCCGCCTGGTGGACGTGGCCCAGGACATGGTTGTGCTGGAGTCGGACTGCGGCACCGAAGAGGGTCTGGACATGCACCCCATCATTGAGGGTGGTGATGTGGTCGAGCCGTTGCGCGAGCGGATTCTGGGTCGGGTGCTGGCAGAGGCGGTGTACAAGCCCGGTAGCCATGAGCTGGTGTTCGATCGAGGAACCCTGCTCACCGAGACCTCGGTGGAGCAGATGGAAAAGCTGGGCGTGGATCACGTCCGGGTGCGCTCTGCCATCACCTGTGAGTCGAAGGTTGGTGTCTGCGCCATGTGCTATGGCCGTGATCTGGCCCGTGGCCACAGGGTCAATATGGGTGAGGCGGTCGGTGTGATTGCGGCGCAGTCCATCGGTGAACCGGGCACCCAGCTGACCATGCGTACGTTCCACATCGGTGGTGCGGCTTCACGGGCGGCGGCGGTCAACAGCATTGAAGTGAAGACCGCCGGTACCGTGCGCTTGCACAATATCAAGACCGTGGAGCATCACAGCGGCACCCTGGTGGCGGTCTCCCGCTCCGGTGAGCTGACGGTGGTTGACGAGGTGGGTCGCGAACGCGAGCGCTACAAAGTGCCCTACGGTGCCAACATCCGCGCCGCCGACGGCGAGCAGGTTGTCGGTGGACAGATGGTGGCGAACTGGGATCCCCATACCCATCCGGTGATTACCGAGGTGGCGGGTACGGTGCAGTTCGTGGAGTTTGCCGACGGCGTCAGTGTACAGAAGCAGGTGGATGATGTCACCGGACTCTCCTCGCTGGCGATTATCGACCCCAAGCAGCGCCCAACCGCCGGCAAGGATATGCGGCCCATGGTCAAGCTGGTGGACGATGACGGCAACGACCTGAACATTGCCGGCACCGACATCCCGGCCCACTACTACCTGCCCTCCGGGGCGGTGGTCATCGTGGCCGATGGTGGCCGGGTGCAGATCGGTGACACCCTGGCGCGTATTCCCCAGGAGTCTTCCAAGACCCGTGATATCACCGGTGGTCTGCCGCGGGTGGCCGACCTGTTTGAAGCACGCAAGCCGAAGGATCAGGCGATCCTGGCGGAGGCGACCGGTACGGTCGGCTTCGGCAAGGATACCAAGGGCAAGCAGCGGTTGATCATTACCGATGCGGATGGCGAGCAGCACGAGGACCTGATACCCAAGTGGCGTCATGTGAATGTGTTCGAGGGTGAGCATGTGGCCAAGGGCGAGGTGGTTTCGGACGGCGAATATAATCCGCACGATATCTTGCGCCTGAAAGGCGTCACCGCCCTGGCCGATTATCTGGTGAAGGAGATTCAGGACGTCTACCGGCTGCAGGGTGTAAAGATCAATGATAAGCATATCGAGGTGATCATTCGCCAGATGCTGCGCAAGGTAGAGATCACCGCACCGGGTGATACGCGCTTCCTGCGGGGTGAGCAGGCTGAAAAGGCCCGGGTGCTGGAAGAGAATCAGCGGGCCGAGGCGGAAGGCAAGCACCCGGCGTTGTGGACACCCATATTATTGGGTATCACCAAGGCGTCGCTGGCAACCGAGTCGTTTATTTCCGCGGCATCGTTCCAGGAGACTACCCGCGTGCTGACGGAATCGGCGGTACGCGGCTCCAGCGATTCTCTTGTCGGATTGAAAGAGAATGTCATCGTCGGCCGGCTGATTCCGGCGGGCACCGGTCTCTCTTATCATAACGCCCGCCACAAGCGGCGAGGTGAAGAGCTGGGCGCCGAGTCTGTGGATGCCAAGGTCGAGATGGACGCCGATGAGGTTGCAGAAGCGATCAAGCAGGCGCTGAATACCGCCGATAGCGAGTAATCGACACATGCAGGGGAGCGCTGCCACGCTCCCCTGCGATTGATTTTGAATAAATAAAAGGGCGGCCACTTTTTCATCAACAGAGTGGCCATGGTAGTGTTGACACCTCCTTGCCTGGCGCGTAGAATGCGCGCTCTTCACTCGGGCTGAAGTGGTACGCAGGCCCGGGTTTCAGAATTATTCCCGGGCTATTTTCAGCCTTGGGGGCAAGGTTTTTTTAAGCTTGTGATCGACGAGCACCGGCGACCAGTCGGCGGGGTGTTGGTTGCGCGCTTTTCTGGTGCGATAGAGGACGCATAAGGCGCTTCTCTGGAGACGGGATTTAATGGCTACAATCAATCAGTTGGTGCGCAAGCCACGCATGCGCAAAGTAGAAAAAAGTAACGTGCCTGCGCTGGAGGCGTGTCCGCAGAAGCGTGGTGTCTGTACGCGTGTCTATACGACCACGCCGAAAAAACCGAACTCTGCATTGCGTAAGGTGGCGCGTGTGCGCCTGACCAACGGTTACGAGGTCAGTACCTATATCGGTGGTGAAGGCCACAATCTTCAGGAGCACTCGGTCGTGCTGATTCGTGGCGGTCGTGTGAAGGATCTGCCCGGCGTGCGCTATCACGTAGTGCGCGGCAGCCTGGATACCTCCGGTGTGGATAAGCGTCGTCAGGGACGTTCAAAATATGGTGCCAAGCGGCCTAAGAGCTGATTGGATTCACTAACCAGGACTGAGTTAATAAGTCATGCCAAGAAGACGAGTTGCAGCAAAACGTGAAATTCTGCCTGATCCGAAATTCGGAAGTCAGTTGCTTGCGAAATTCATCAATATGATCATGGTTGATGGTAAGAAATCGGTGGCTGAGAAAATCATCTATGATGCCTTGGATCGCGTGAGCGAGCGTGCCAGTGGCGAGCCGATGGATGTGCTTGAAAAGGCGCTCGAAAACGTCCGCCCGGCTGTCGAGGTGAAGTCCCGTCGGGTAGGTGGCGCGACTTACCAGGTGCCGGTCGAGGTGCGTGCAAGCCGTCGTAACACCCTGGCCATGCGCTGGTTGATTGATGCCTCGCGCAAGCGTAGCGAGAAATCAATGGCTCACCGCCTTGCGGGTGAGCTGTCGGATGCCTCCGAGCAGCGTGGCTCCGCGGTAAAGAAGCGTGAGGATACGCACCGCATGGCCGAGGCGAACAAGGCGTTCTCGCATTATCGCTGGTAAGCACTGTTTTTTTAACCCGTTTTACCTTTTTTGCTCTTTTACATTGTTGATCGGATTGAGTCGTGGCGCGAAGCACACCTATTGATAGGTATCGGAATGTTGGGATTATGGCGCATATTGATGCGGGTAAGACCACCACAACCGAGCGCATTCTGTACTACACCGGGGTCTCTCACAAGATCGGTGAGGTGCATGATGGTGCGGCGACTATGGACTGGATGGAGCAGGAGCAGGAGCGTGGTATCACCATTACCTCGGCGGCTACTACCTGTTTCTGGAAGGGGATGGATCAGCAATTTACCGAGCATCGCATCAATATTATCGATACGCCGGGGCACGTCGATTTTACCATTGAGGTTGAGCGGTCGCTGCGTGTTCTGGATGGTGCCTGTGCCGTCTTTTGTGCCGTAGGCGGTGTTGAGCCGCAATCGGAAACGGTGTGGCGCCAGGCAGACAAGTACGGTGTGCCGCGTATCGCGTTCGTCAACAAGATGGATCGCATGGGCGCCAACTTCCTGCGGGTGGTTGAGCAGGTGCGTAAGCGCCTGGGCGCCAATCCGGTGCCGCTACAGATCCCCATTGGTGCCGAAGAGGCGTTTCAGGGTGTCGTCGACCTGGTCAGGATGAAGGCCATTTATTGGGATGAGGCATCCCGTGGCATGACCTTCGAGGAAAGAGAAGTTCCTGCTGATCTTCTGCCGCTGGCCGAGGAGTGGCGTGAAAGGCTGATCGAGGCGGCTGCGGAAGCAGATGATCGGTTGATGGAGAAGTACCTGGATACAGGCAGCCTTTCCACCGAAGAGATCAAATCCGGGCTGCGTGCCCGGACGATCGCCAGTGAGATAACGCCGATGATGTGCGGCTCCGCCTTTAAGAACAAAGGTGTGCAGGCCCTGCTGGATGCGGTTATCGAGTACATGCCGGCGCCGATCGATGTGCCGGCAATCAAGGGTGTGCTGGACGACGAAGTGACGCTGGCCGAGCGTCCGTCCAGCGACGAGGCGCCTTTCGCCGCGCTGGCGTTTAAGATAGCGACCGATCCGTTTGTCGGTAATCTGACTTTCTTTCGTGTCTATTCCGGCGTTCTGAGATCGGGCGACAGTGTTTATAACCCGGTAAAAGGAAAGAAGGACCGGGTGGGCCGAATCCTGCAGATGCACTCCAACTCCCGTGAAGAGATCAAGGAGGTGCGCGCCGGGGATATCGCGGCAGCGGTGGGTCTCAAAGATGTTACTACCGGTGACACGCTGTGTGCGTTGGATGCTCATATCACCCTGGAGCGCATGGATTTTCCGGAGCCGGTCATTGCGGTGGCAGTAGAGCCAAAGACCAAAGCCGATCAGGAAAAAATGTCAGTAGCGCTCTCCAAGCTGGCGCATGAGGATCCCTCCTTCCGTGTCTCCACAGACGCGGAATCAGGGCAGACGATTATCGCTGGCATGGGCGAATTGCACTTGGACATTATCGTCGACCGGATGCGCCGTGAGTTCGGTGTTGATGCCAATGTCGGCGCGCCGCAGGTGGCTTATCGCGAAACCATTCGCTCCACTGTCGAGCAGGAAGGGAAGTTCATACGTCAGTCAGGCGGCCGTGGTCAGTATGGTCATGTCTTTCTGCGGGTCGAGCCGCGGGAGCCGGGTAGCGGGTACGAATTCGTCAACGGTATTGTCGGCGGTGTCGTGCCCAGGGAGTATATTCCCGCGGTGGACAAGGGTGTTCAGGAGCAGATGCAAAATGGTGTCGTGGCCGGGTACCCGATGGTGGATATCAAGGTCACCCTGTTTGATGGGTCGTACCATGATGTGGACTCCAGCGAGATGGCGTTCAAGATTGCTGGGTCGATGTGTTTCAGGGAAGCGGCGGGAAATGCCCGTCCTGTAATTCTTGAGCCGATTATGAAGATCGAAATCATAACGCCCGAAGATTACATGGGTGATGTGATGGGAGACCTGAACAGACGGCGTGGCGTTGTTCAGGGGATGGATGATTGTCCGGCGGGTCGGCAAATCAAAGCGGAGGTTCCGCTGTCCGAGATGTTTGGATACGCGACCGACCTGCGTTCAGCCACGCAGGGCCGAGCAACATACAGCATGGAATTTGCTAAATACAGTGAAGTCCCAGCGAGTCTCGCTGAGGCTGTGAAGAAACAGTAATCTGGAAGGGGTAGAACCGTGTCCAAGGAAAAATTCGAGCGTACAAAGCCCCACGTAAACGTGGGAACCATTGGTCACGTTGACCACGGTAAGACCACGTTGACGGCGGCGATCACCAAGGTGATGGCGGAAGCGCGGGGTGGAGTATTCAAAAACTACG
>JACDJA010001941.1_pt1 | contig 15922 bp, 11 predicted proteins | sample 7449241 | NCBI WGS metagenome assembly JACDJA01 (sample SAMN14253289, study PRJNA609438) | sludge metagenome | isolation source: initial anaerobic sludge | collected 2018-12-20 | reverse complement strand
TCCTGCGGTGTCAGACCTTCGGACTCGGCCTGCGTGAGACGTTCTTTGACCGCGCGCTCAACACGAACCAGACCAATGCGGAAAACGTTTTCCGCCATTTCACCGACCGAACGGATACGGCGATTACCCAGGTGATCGATGTCATCTGTCTTGCCGTTGCCGTTACGAATATCAATCAGTTCTTTCATGACATCGAGGATGTCAGAAACGTCGCCCTGTTCGTTCAACAACTTTTTGGCCGTCTCGTCGCCCTGTGCTGCGCGCGTTGCAAAATACTTGTGATCGTACAGAACACCAGGACCGACATCGCCTTCGCGCTCGATGCGGCGATTGAACTTCATCCGACCCACTTCGGAAAGATCGTAACGATCTTCCGTGAAGAACAGGCCATGGAACAATGCTTCGGCAGAATCCTTCGTCGGCGGTTCGCCCGGACGCATCATCTTGTAGATTTCGACCATTGCTTCCAATGGCGTGGTCGAAGGGTCGGCGCGCAACGTCAGCGACATGAACGGGCCACGATCAACATCATTGAAATAGAGGGTCTTGAACTCGGTAATTCCAGCCTTGGCAAATTTCGCCACCAACTCGGTAGTCAGCTCTTCATTGCCGCGCGCAAGCACTTCGCCTGTCGATTTGTCGATCACATCTGCTGCAAGCACACGACCAACGACGAAATCCACAGGCACCGGCAGGCTGGTTACCTTGGCGTTAATCAATTCGCGTACGTGACGTGCCGTGATGCGCTTGCCTGTCTTGATCAGGTTTTCGCCATTGATATCGATATCGAATGCCGCATCGGTACCTTTCAGACGGTCGGCAACGAGCGCCAGAGCCAGACCACCATCTGGATCGACATGGAACTCATCATGCTCGAAGAAAATATCGAGCATGTCTTGGTTGGTGTAACCCAACGCACGCAGGATGATCGAGGCGGGAATTTTCCGGCGACGGTCGATACGCGCATACAGAATATCCTTCTGGTCAAACTCAAAATCCAACCACGAACCGCGGTACGGAATGATCCGTGCAGAAAAGAGGATTTTCTTGGAGCTTGAGGTTTTACCCTTGTCGTGATCGAAGAACACGCCGGGAGAACGGTGCAACTGAGACACGATAACCCGTTCGGTACCGTTGATCACAAACGTGCCGCTCTCGGTCATCAACGGGATTTCACCCAGATAGACGTCCTGCTCACGGATATCCTTGACCACCTTGGAGCCCGCAGGTGCATCACGATCATAAATGACCAGACGCATTTTGACGCGCAAAGGCGCCCCGTAGCTCAGTCCACGAATCTGGCATTCGCGAACATCGAAAGCCGGCTCGCCAAAATAGTAATCCACATACGCAATTTCAGCATTGCCTGAGTGGCTGCGGATCGGGAAAACAGAATTTAACGCAGCATGCAGCCCGGCATTCGCCCGCCCCTTGGCAGGAACGCCACTCTGCAAGAATGACTTATATGACTCAACCTGAGTCGCCAGTAAATAGGGTACCGGCAGGATATCGGCACGGTGGCCAAATTCCTTGCGGATTCGCTTCTTTTCAGTAAATGAATAGCTCATCTGTCTTCCTCGTCGGAATAAACGGATTGCGCGACATCCTGGGATGCAACGCGGGGGGATTACCAGGTCTTGGACCTATGGATTTTCTGAAGACACTCTTAAGGTGAAAACATCTTCAGAAAAACCAGCGAACAAAGGCCGGCAGCCAATGGCCACCAGCCCGTTACTTCATGCTAGCCGCAGAAGATCAATTACTTAACCTCTACCTCAGCACCTGCTTCAGTCAGTTTCGCTTTCATCGCTTCAGCGTCTGCAGCGCTTACGCCTTCTTTGATGGTCGCAGGGGCGCCTTCAACCATGTCTTTGGCTTCTTTCAGGCCCAGACCGGTCAATTCACGCACCGCTTTAATTACGGCCACTTTGTTGGCGCCGAAAGATTTCAGCACAACGTCAAATTCGGTTTTTTCTTCAACAGCGGCAGCAGGGCCCGCAGCAGCAGGACCGGCTACTGCAACAGCTGCAGCAGCTGAAACGCCGAATTTTTCTTCCATTGCGGAAATCAGATCAACGACTTCCATTACGGACATGCTGGAGATCGCTTCGAGAATATCGTCTTTAGAAATTGCCATGTTAAATAATCCTGATTAAGTTAAAAGAGATTTAAGCTGCTTGCTTTTGATCGCGAACGGCGGCCACGGTACGAACCAACTTGCCCGGAACCTCGTTGAGGGTACGTGCGAGTTTGCCGATGGGCGCCTTCATGACGGCGAGAAGTTGCGACAACGCTTGTTCTCGGGTCGGCAGGCTGGCTACGCGATCGACATCGGCCACAGAGAGAAGCTGTCCACCCAAGGCGACTACCTTGATTTCAAGCTTGGCAAACTCTTTGGCATAATCCTTCATCAGCCGGGCGGCCGAACCTGGATCTTCCATAGAGAAGGCCAACACCAAAGGCCCGGTTAGAGCCTCGGACATGCAAGAAAACGGTGTATTCGCCATCGCGCGACGAGCCAGTGTGTTTTTGATCACACGCAGATACACACCACTTTGACGTGCTTTCACACGCATTTGGGTCATCTGCGAGACCGTCAAACCACTGTACTCGGCACCGACCGCGGACAGCGCCTTGCCGGCAACCTCTGTCACTTCAGCAACAATCAACTGCTTCTGATCAATGGTTAAAGCCACGTGTTTTACCTACGGTTGCTTGGGGAAATCCCCAGTTACCTATCGCGAAATCCCAAACGGGATATCGCACCACGATACGGCCAGCCAGACATAAAATCAGGACTGGAACCGTCTGCGTCGGCTGGTGGTTTAAGTCAATTCGTGATTGACGCCGACGGTCTTTGACGCCGCTGCAGAAAAACTGCAACAGTCCAAAGTTCTTGCCCCCTCGCTATAACTAAAGGGGGCTGCAAGTTAAACGGCCAGTGATGCCAGATCCACCAACAGGCCTGGGCCCATGGTGCTGGAAACACTGACGCGCTTCATGTAAACACCCTTTGACGCGGCAGGCTTGGCCTTGTTCAGGTCAGCCAGGAGTGCATTCAGGTTTTCAGTCAACGCCTCCGGCGTGAAATTCACTTTGCCGATGGTGCAGTGAATGATGCCGCCTTTTTCCGTGCGGTAACGTACCTGGCCGGCTTTGGCGTTCTTAACCGCCGCCGCTGCATCTACCGCAACCGTACCGACCTTTGGATTAGGCATCAGGCCGCGAGGACCCAAAATCTGCCCCAACTGACCCACGACGCGCATGGCATCAGGCGTGGCGATGACGACGTCAAAGTCCATACGACCCTGCTTGATTTCAGCTGCCAGATCTTCAAAGCCAACGATATCCGCGCCAGCAGCCTTGGCCGCCTCAGCATTCGCGCCTTGTGCAAACACAGCAACACGCACGGACTTACCGGTACCATTCGGGAGTACGGTCGCACCACGAACCATCTGATCCGAACGGCGCGGGTCAACGCCAAGGTGAACAGCAACATCCACCGCTTCGACAAACTTGACGGTCGATACTTCTTTCAAGAGATTGAATGCGTCCACTGCCGCATAGGGCTGATTCGCTTTGACTTTGGCCGCAATGGCTTTTTGACGTTTGGTTAACTTAGCCATTACACACCCTCCACGTTCAGGCCCATGCTCCGGGCGCTACCTGCGATGGTTCGAACCATCGCTTCCATATCTTTAGCGGTCAGATCAGGTTGTTTGATCTTCGCGATATCTTCGATCTGCTGACGCGTCAAAGTACCGACCTTGGTCTTGTTCGGAATAGCACTACCCGACTTGATGCCTGCCGTTTTCTTCAAGAGGAAGCTCACCGGCGGTGTCTTCATGATGAAGGTGAATGATTTATCGGCGTAAACCGTAATCACCACGGGAATAGGAGAGCCCTGCTCAAGGGTTTGCGTCGCCGCATTGAATTCTTTACAGAACGCCATGATGTTGACGCCTTTTTGACCCAACGCCGGACCAATCGGCGGCGATGGATTAGCTTGACCGGCCTTGACCTGAAGCTTGATATAACCTGTGACTTTCTTAGCCATAACTACCTCTCATCGGGTGCAAACGTTGCTGAACAAGTCAGACAACTCCCCAGTTAACAAAACAGAGCCGCCCTTTAGGTCTTGGCGACCTGATCGAAACCGAGCTCGACCGGAGTCGAGCGGCCGAAAATACTCACCGCAACATGCAGGCGTGACTTTTCGTAATTCACTTCTTCCACAACGCCGGTGAAGTCATTGAACGGACCATCACAGACCCGAACCATTTCACCCACGTCAAACAATGTCTTCGGCTTCGGCTTGTCCGTGGAGTCCTTGACCCGCGCCATGATCGCCTCAGCTTCTTTGCTGCTGATCGGCGTCGGCTTACCACCCGAATCACCCACGAAGCCAAGCACCCGCGGCACTGAGTTAACCAGGTGCCAAGCCTCATCGGTCATATCGATCTGAACAAGAACATAGCCGGGATAGAACTTACGCTCCGAACGACGCTTGACGCCATCGCGCATCTCAACAACTTCTTCTGATGGAACCAGAATTTCGCCGAACAATGACTGTAGGCCTTCACGCTCAATGCGCTCTTCCAAGGCTTTTTTTACGCTGTTTTCAAACTGTGAAAACGCTTGTACGACATACCAACGCATCGCCATCCGTCTTATACCTCAGCCCGCAATAGCGCGAACAATCCAAGCCAGGAGCGAATCCACGCCCCACAAAAACAGACTGATCACAACGATCAGCAAAACCACAACCAGGGTGGTCTGTGTCGTTTCCTGACGAGTCGGCCAAACCATCTTGCGCACTTCCACGCGAGAATCAAAGGCAAACCGCCAAATACTCTTACCCACCGCCGTTGCGTACACCACAGCACCCGCGAGCAGCACAGGAACCAGCAGCGATGCGATACGAACAAAGAGCGGCTCCTTGGACAACCAATAGAATGCCGCCACCCCGCCGATAAGCAGCACGATGGCAAGGCCGATTTTGGCTGATTCCAGACCTGACGAACGGGCGGACTCCACTGCTTTTTCCGACATGACTGCAACTCACATAATTCGATCGGTCGACCGTTTAACGACAACCGCTTATCCGCGGGAATACAAACAGGATCCAGCGGTAAAAATGGCAGGCCAGGAGGGAATCGAACCCCCAACCTACGGTTTTGGAGACCGTCGCTCTACCAATTGAGCTACTGACCTTTTTAACTTTGTCTTTTTTCAGGGATGAAAAAAGAGCGCGAAGTCTACACGACTTCGCGCCTATTGACAACCGGCCGAGTTAATTACTCGATGATTTTAGAGACAACACCGGCACCGACTGTGCGGCCGCCTTCACGAATCGCAAAACGCAGGCCGTCTTCCATCGCAATCGGTGCAATCAGGCTGACGGTCATGGCGACGTTGTCGCCCGGCATGACCATTTCGGTGCCTTCCGGCAGAGCGCATGAGCCGGTGACGTCCGTGGTGCGGAAGTAGAACTGGGGACGGTAGCCGTTGAAGAATGGGGTATGACGACCACCTTCTTCTTTGCCCAGAATGTACACTTCAGCTTCGAACTTGGTGTGCGGCTTGATTGAACCCGGCTTGCACAGTACTTGACCACGCTCGACGTCGTCACGCTTGGTGCCGCGCAGAAGTACACCGACATTGTCGCCAGCCATACCCTGATCGAGCAGTTTGCGGAACATTTCCACACCGGTAACGGTGGTCTTGGTGGTATCGCGAATACCGACGATTTCAACTTCTTCGCCAACTTTGATCACGCCACGCTCGATACGACCGGTGACGACGGTACCGCGTCCGGAGATGGAGAACACGTCTTCCACTGGCATCAGGAAGGTGCCGTCGATGGCGCGCTCCGGTTCCGGGAAGTAGTCGTCCATCGCTTGAACGAGTTTAACCACAGAAGGTACGCCGATGTCGCTGGTGTCGCCTTCGAGGGCTTTGAGCGCTGATCCGGTGACGATCGGGGTGTCGTCGCCCGGGAATTCGTACTGGGTCAGGAGGTCACGGACTTCCATTTCAACCAGTTCGAGCAACTCGGGGTCGTCAACCATGTCGGCTTTGTTCAGGAATACGACGATGTACGGTACGCCAACCTGACGGGAGAGCAGGATGTGCTCACGGGTTTGTGGCATCGGGCCATCGGCCGCGGAAACCACCAGAATCGCGCCGTCCATCTGGGCCGCGCCGGTGATCATGTTCTTCACGTAGTCGGCGTGACCCGGGCAGTCAACGTGCGCATAGTGGCGCTTGTCTGACTCGTACTCAACGTGTGAGGTGTTGATCGTGATACCGCGCGCTTTTTCTTCCGGCGCTTTGTCGATCTGGTCATAGCCCAGTGACGCGCCACCGTGCGCTTCTGCCATCACTTTCGTGATCGCAGCGGTCAAGGTGGTCTTGCCGTGGTCTACGTGACCAATCGTGCCCACGTTAACGTGCGGTTTGTTCCGTTCAAATTTCTCTTTTGACATGATATTAGCCTCTATAAGTATTAATCAGTAATTACGCGGACTTGCCTTTGATCACCGCGTCAGCAACGTTTTTAGGTGCTTCGGCATAACGAGCAAACTCCATGGAGTACGTCGCGCGGCCCTGGGTTGCTGAACGCAAATCGGTGGCATAGCCGAACATCTCGGACAACGGCACTTCTGCCTTGATCTGTTTGCCGCCGCCAACGGTATCTTCCATACCCTGAATCATGCCGCGACGACGGTTCAAGTCACCGATAACATCACCCATGTAATCTTCCGGCGTCTCGACTTCGACTTTCATCATCGGCTCGAGCAGCACAGGGTTCGCTTTAACAGCACCTTCTTTGAAGGCCATGCTACCTGCGATTTTGAACGCCATTTCGTTGGAGTCGACTTCGTGGTACGAACCATCGAACAGTGTGACCTTGACGTCAACAACAGGGTAACCCGCGATCACGCCATTTTTGATCTGCTCCTGAATACCCTTGTCGACAGCAGGAATGTATTCGCGAGGAACAACACCACCGACGATGCCGTTGACGAACTCGTATCCGCCGCCGACTTCCAATGGCTCGATCCGAATCTTGACATGACCGTACTGACCGCGACCGCCAGACTGGCGAACGAACTTACCTTCCTGCTCGACCGTACCGCGAATGGTTTCCCGATACGCGACCTGTGGCTTGCCGATATTGGCTTCAACCTTGAACTCGCGACGCATACGGTCAACAAGAATCTCAAGGTGGAGTTCACCCATACCCGCAATAATTGTCTGGCCTGATTCTTCATCGGTAAAGACACGGAACGATGGGTCTTCCTGAGCCAGGCGACCCAGTGCCATACCCATCTTCTCCTGGTCACCCTTGGTCTTCGGCTCGACAGCAACAGAGATAACCGGCTCAGGGAAGATCATACGCTCGAGGATAATCGGCTTCGCCGGATCACAGAGTGTGTCGCCCGTGATCACGTTCTTGAGGCCTACTGCCGCCGCGATATCGCCCGCACGAACTTCTTTGATCTCTTCACGAGAGTTCGCGTGCATCTGGAGGATACGACCCAGACGTTCCTTGCTGTCCTTGGTGGAGTTCAGTACGCCATCACCAGCATTCACCACGCCCGAATAAACACGGAAGAACGTCAATGAACCGACAAAGGGATCCGACATGATCTTGAACGCGAGCGCGGAGAACGGCTCGTCATCACCCGTTTTGCGCACGGAGGCCGTACCGTCCGGCAACTCACCCTTGATGGGCGGAACCTGGGTCGGTGAAGGGAGGTAATCAATAACCGCATCCAGCATCTTCTGGACACCCTTGTTCTTGAACGCCGTACCGCACAGTGCCGGAATGATTTCGTTGTTGAGGGTGCGCTGACGCAGACCCGAAACAATTTCTTCATCGGACAGATCGCCGGTTTCGAGGTACTTCTCCATCACCTCTTCATTGGCCTCGGCTGCCGCTTCCATCATCTGGCTTCTATAGGTCTTTGCCTTTTCCAGTAACTCGGCCGGAATTTCCTTCTCTTCATAGGTCAGACCCATGTCTTCGGTATTCCAGTAAATGGCCTTCATGCGCAGAAGATCAATAACGCCTTCGAAACCATCTTCGGCACCGATGGGCAGCACGACAGGCACAGGATTCGCTCCGAGACGTTTTTTGAGCTGATCCATGACACGATAGAAATCAGCACCGGAGCGGTCCATCTTGTTCACGAACGCAAGGCGCGGAACGCTGTACTTGTTGGCCTGGCGCCATACGGTTTCAGACTGTGGCTGAACCCCACCCACTGCGCAAAGCACGAAAACAGCGCCATCGAGCACACGCAGTGAGCGCTCTACTTCGATGGTGAAGTCAACGTGGCCGGGTGTATCGATAATGTTGAACCGATGCGGTTCGAACTGCTTATCCATACCACCCCAGAACGCGGTTGTAGCCGCAGAAGTGATGGTGATACCACGCTCCTGCTCCTGCTCCATCCAGTCCATGGTGGCGGCGCCATCATGGACTTCACCGATTTTGTGAGAAACACCGGTATAGAACAGAATGCGTTCAGTGGTCGTTGTTTTGCCGGCATCAATATGCGCCATGATACCGAAGTTACGGTAGCGCTCGAGCGGGGTGGTTCTGGCCACAGGGTTTACCTCTTAAATTACCAGCGGAAATGTGCAAAAGCTTTGTTAGCCTCTGCCATTCGGTGTGTATCTTCACGTTTCTTGACTGCGGAGCCACGGCTTTCGGCCGCGTCCATCAACTCGCCGGCCAACTTGGCAGCCATGGTCTTTTCGCCACGCTTACGCGCAGCGTCGATCAACCAGCGCATGGCCAACGAGGAACGACGCACGGCACGAACCTCGACAGGCACCTGGTAGTTTGCACCACCAACCCGGCGAGACTTAACTTCAACCGCAGGTGCCACGTTTTCCAGCGCACGCTCAACGAGTTCGACCGGGTGACCCTTGCCTTTTTCTTCAGCGATTGTCATGGCGCCGTACAAAATTGATTCGGCGACAGACTTCTTCCCGCTCAACATGATCATGTTGATGAACTTAGCGACAGTGACATTGCCGTATTTCGGGTCTGGCAAAATCTCGCGCTTCGGTACTTCTCTTCTTCTAGGCATTACTTAATCCAACCGTTACAAATTTAATCTTATTTCGCTTTGGGACGCTTCGCGCCATATTTAGAGCGACCTTGGCGACGCTTATCGACACCCTGGGTATCCAGGCTACCGCGCACAACGTGGTAACGAACACCAGGCAAATCCTTCACACGACCACCCCGAATCAGGACCACGGAGTGTTCCTGCAGGTTGTGGCCTTCGCCACCGATATAGCCGGTGACTTCAAAGCCCGAAGTCAGACGAACACGAGCCACTTTACGCAGCGCTGAGTTCGGCTTCTTGGGGGTTGTTGTATACACACGCGTACATACACCACGACGCTGCGGGCAGCCTTCGAGTGCAGGTACTTTAGTCTTTTCGACCAGTCGCTTGCGCGGCTTGCGCACGAGCTGATTTACAGTAGCCATGGTTATGTCTTCTCCGACCAAAAACTAGCACGACGGGCCCAAGACCCGTCGCAAAGGGCAGTGATTCTAAGCAGTGCACCGCAATCTGTCAATCCAATAGATGACTATTGGCAGAACTTGTTACGATACGTTTTCCCCTTCATCGACACGCGCGTCCGTAGATTCGCTATCCATGAACAAGGCGTTGGCCGAATCCATCGTCAAATGACGGCGGCGACGGCGCTCTTGGTGATGAGCCAAGCCAGTCCCTGCGGGGATTAGACGCCCCACAATGACATTTTCCTTCAGGCCGCGCAGTTCGTCTCTCGCACCTCGGGTAGAGGAATCGGTCAGTACCCTTGTTGTCTCCTGGAACGAGGCCGCCGAAATGAACGACTCGGTGACCAGTGACGCCTTGGTAATACCCAGCAGCATCGGATCGTACTTCGCTGCGAACTTGCCGGCCTGCTCGAGGATACGGTTTTCTTCGAGCAAACGCGCCTTGTCCACCTGATCACCACGCAGGTAGCCGGAATCACCTGTTTCGGTGATTTCAACCTTACGCAGCATCTGGCGAACAATCACCTCGATGTGCTTGTCGTTGATGATCACGCCCTGCAGACGGTAAACGTCCTGAATTTCCTTGATGATGTAGGCAGCCAGATCCGGTATGCCGCGCAGACGCAGAATATCGTGTGGCGTCAATTCGCCATCGGCAATGACCTCACCCCGAGCGACGTGCTCACCTTCGAATACGTTGATGACGCGGTATTTCGGAATCAGCTCTTCATGCGCCTCACCATGCTCGTCGGTGATGACCAGGCGCTGCTTGCCTTTGGTTTCCTTGCCGAAGCTGATCGTACCGGTGTACTCCGCCAGAATGGCGGGTTCTTTCGGTTTACGGGCTTCGAACAAGTCGGCAACACGGGGCAGACCACCGGTGATGTCACGTGTCTTCGACGATTCCTGAGGAATACGCGCGATGATGTCACCCACCTGAACCATGGCACCATCTTCAATACCGATAATCGCGCCAGCCGGCAGAACGTAGATCGCCGGGATCTCCGTGCCCGCAAGGCAGACCGGCTCGCCGGACGCATCGACCAGCGAAATGGCCGGGCGCAATTCCTTGGCCGTACCGCTTCGGTGTTTCGGATCGATAACCACCTGGGCAGACAGGCCCGTGATTTCATCGGTATCGGATTTGACCGATTGGCCATCAACGAAGTCAGTGAAGCGAGCCTGGCCCTGCATTTCGCTGACGACAGGATGCGTGTGTGGATCCCAGGTAGCCAAAGTGGTGCCACCGGCAACCTTTTCGCCTTCCTTGACCCGGATGACCGCGCCGTACGGCACTTTGTAGCGTTCGCGTTCGCGACCCTGGTCATCGATCATGCCCAATTCACCCGAACGGGTGACCGCCACCAAGTCGTTATCCCGGTTCTTGACTGTTTTGAGATTGTGCAGACGAACGACACCGGCTGCCTTGTTCTGCACCGAACTGGCCGACGCCGAACGTGATGCGGCGCCACCGATGTGGAAGGTCCGCATGGTCAACTGGGTACCGGGTTCGCCGATCGACTGCGCAGCAATAACACCGACGGCCTCGCCGATGTTCACGAGGTTGCCACGCGCAAGATCACGGCCGTAGCACTTCTGGCAAATGCCATGACGCGCTTCACAGGCAATTGGCGAGCGCACCCAAACCTCGTCCACACCCGCCTCTTCGAGTCGGGCGACCAGCAATTCGTTGATGACAGTGCCTGACGGAACGAGCACGTCATCGGAACCGGGCATCAGCACATCTTGCGATGTAGTGCGACCGAGGATTCGCGCCCCCAGGCCCTGAACCACATCACCGCCTTCGATGACTGCGGTGACTTTAAGACCCGGTGATTGTGTGCCGCAATCATCCATGGTGATCACGATGTCTTGCGCCACATCGACCAGACGACGCGTCAGGTAACCCGAGTTCGCTGTCTTCAATGCGGTATCGGCGAGGCCCTTACGCGCACCGTGCGTTGAAATGAAGTACTGGAGTACGTTCAAGCCTTCGCGGAAGTTCGCCGTAATGGGGGTTTCGATGATCGAGCCATCGGGCTTACTCATCAAGCCACGCATACCCGCCAACTGGCGAATCTGGGCAGCGGAACCCCGCGCACCGGAGTCGGCCATCATGAAGATCGCATTGAACGAGCTTTGCTTGACAGTATTGCCTTCACGATCGACAACTGTTTCGGTACCCAACTGTTCCATCATCGCGCGGGAGATTTGATCGTTCGCACGAGACCAGATATCCACAACCTTGTTGTAACGCTCTTTTTCCGTCACCAGACCTTGTGCGTACTGCTTCTGGATTTCACCCACCTCGGCTTCTGCCTTTGCCAACTCGGCCGGCTTGGAAGGGGGAACCAGCATGTCATCCGAACAGATCGAGATACCGGAACGGGTCGCATAACGGAAACCGGTGTACATCAACTGATCCGCGAACAGAACGGTGTCCTTCAGACCCAACTGACGGTAGACGTAATTCAATAAGGCAGAGATGGCTTTCTTGCCCATATCCTTGTTGATCTGTTCAAACGGCACGCCTTCAGGCAGCGCCTTGTACAGCAGCGCACGACCCACAGTGGTAGCAACAATATGGCGCACCGGCTCTGCGGTACCATCGTCATAACGTACCCAGTCGTTCAGGCGTACCTTGATCTGGGCACCCAGTTCAGCCTGATGGTTGTCATAGGCGCGCTGGACTTCATCCAGGTCGGCAAACACCATGCCTTCGCCCCGGCCATTCACCTTGGCGCGCGTCATGTAATAGATACCCAGAACGATATCCTGCGAGGGCACAATCACCGGATCACCGTTGGCCGGCGACAGCACGTTGTTCGTCGACATCATCAGGGCACGGGCTTCGGCCTGCGCTTCGAGGGACAGTGGGACGTGAACGGCCATCTGGTCACCGTCGAAGTCGGCGTTGTAGGCCGAGCAGACGAGCGGGTGCAACTGAATCGCCTTGCCTTCGATCAGGATCGGTTCGAATGCCTGAATACCCAGACGGTGCAGGGTGGGCGCGCGGTTCAGCAGCACCGGATGCTCGCGGATGACTTCTTCAAGTACGTCCCAGACTTCCGGGCCTTCGCGCTCAACCAGTTTCTTGGCCGCCTTGATGGTGGTCGCCAGGCCACGACGGTGCAACTTACCGAAGATAAACGGCTTGAAGAGTTCCAGCGCCATTTTCTTGGGCAGACCGCACTGATGCAGACGCAGGGTCGGGCCCACCACGATGACCGAACGGCCGGAGTAGTCGACGCGTTTACCCAAGAGGTTCTGACGAAAGCGGCCCTGTTTACCCTTGATCATATCGGCCAGGGATTTGAGCGGACGCTTGTTGGTACCGGTGACGGCACGACCACGACGGCCGTTATCCAGCAGAGAGTCCACCGATTCCTGCAACATGCGCTTTTCGTTTCGCAGGATGATGTCCGGCGCATTGATTTCAATCAGACGCTTGAGACGGTTGTTGCGGTTGATGACGCGACGATAAAGATCGTTCAGGTCAGACGTCGCAAACCGGCCGCCATCCAACGGCACCAGCGGGCGCAAATCGGGCGGCAACACCGGCAACTGGGTCAGCACCATCCACTCAGGACGGTTGCCGGATTCCTTGAAGGCTTCGATCAGCTTCAGACGCTTGGACAGACGCTTGATCTTGGTCTCGGAACCGGTGCTGGCCAGCTCGTCACGCAAGGTCACAATCTGTTGATCCAGATCGATGTCCTTGAGCAGTTTCTGGATGGCTTCTGCACCCATGTCCGCTTCGAATTCGTCACCGAACTGTTCGAGCGCGTCGATGTACATTTCATCGGTCAGCAGATCGCCCTTGTTCAGGGTGGTCATGCCGGGATCGGTGATCACGAATGCTTCAAAATACAGCACGCGCTCGATGTCGCGCAGGGTCATGTCCAGCAGCAAGCCGATGCGCGAAGGCAACGATTTGAGATACCAGATATGCGCCACCGGACAAGCCAGTTCGATATGGCCCATGCGCTCACGACGCACTTTGGAGAGGGTAACTTCCACACCGCACTTTTCGCAGACCACACCGCGGTGCTTCAGACGCTTGTACTTGCCGCACAGGCATTCGTAATCACGTACCGGGCCAAAGATCTTGGCACAGAACAGACCGTCGCGTTCCGGCTTGAACGTACGATAGTTGATGGTCTCCGGCTTTTTGACTTCGCCGTAAGACCATGAGCGGATCATCTCCGGTGAAGCCAAAGAGATTCGAATACCATCGAAATCATCATCGGTCACTTCACGACTCATCAGGTTGAGTAATTCTTTCATTGCGTTCTACCTGCCTTAAATTCAGACACTGGGGCTATTGGGAAGAAGGGCTTGCCGGGTGCTGACCCGGCGTGTGATTTATTCTTTGCCCTGCTCCAGCTCGACGTTGATCGCGAGCGAACGAATCTCCTTGAGGAGTACGTTGAAGGATTCCGGCATACCGGCATCCATCTTGAGATCTCCGTCAACGATGTTCTTGTACATCTTGTTACGACCGTTAACATCATCAGACTTGACGGTGAGCATTTCCTGGAGTGTGTACGCTGCACCATAAGCTTCCAGCGCCCAGACTTCCATCTCCCCGAAGCGCTGACCGCCGAACTGCGCTTTACCACCCAACGGCTGCTGGGTAACGAGCGAGTACGGACCAGTCGAGCGGGCATGCATCTTGTCGTCAACCAGGTGGTTGAGTTTGAGCATGTACATGTAGCCCACGGTCGTGGTGCGCTCGAACGGTTCGCCTGAGCGGCCATCAAAGAGCTGCACCTGACCCGAGGTCGGCAAACCTGCCAGTTCCAGCATGTACTTGATTTCGTCCTCGACCGCACCATCGAATACCGGCGTTGCCATCGGCACGCCTTTTCTGAGGTTGCGCGCCAGTTCGATCAATTCGTCGTCATTCAGTGCATCGAGATCGACCGGCTTGTCGGAATTGTGGTTGTACACCTTGTCGAGGAAAGCACGCAGTTCGATCAATGCCTTGGCGCGTTCGAGCTTGAGCATCTCTTCGATCTTGATGCCCAGCCCGCGCGCCGCGAAGCCCAGATGGGTTTCCAGAATCTGACCGATGTTCATCCGCGATGGCACACCCAACGGGTTGAGGCAGATATCGACCGGCTGGCCATTTTCCATGTACGGCATGTCTTCTTCAGGCACGATCATCGAGACCACACCCTTGTTACCGTGACGGCCAGCGAGCTTGTCACCCGGCTGAATGCGCCGCTTGACGGCCACGTAGACCTTGACCATCTTCAGCACGCCCGGTGCGAGATCATCGCCCTGCTGGATTTTTTTCTTCTTGTCTTCGAAGCGCTTGTCGATATCGACTTGAGCTTGTGCCAACTGGGCGATGTATTCTTCCATCGCCTGGGCGGCTTCTTCGCCTTCGACACGAATTTCCAGCCACTTGCTCGGCTCGATTTTCTCAAGCTGAGCCGCGGTGATTTTGCTGCCGGCCTTGACGCCCGGACCACCCACAGCGATCTGATTGACCAGAACGGATTTCACACGGGCGAGAATATCGCCTTCGATGATCCGCATACGGTCTTTCAGATCCTTGCGCACGGCTTCGAGATCTTCTTCTTCAATCGCGCGCGCACGGCTGTCTTTTTCGATACCGTCACGTGTGAACACGCGCACATCGATAACCGTACCTTCCATTCCCGGCGGGACGCGCAGGGAGGTATCTTTCACATCGGAGGCTTTCTCACCGAAAATGGCACGCAGAAGTTTTTCTTCCGGCGTGAGCTGAGTCTCACCCTTAGGCGTGACCTTGCCCACCAGAATGTCACCCGGACGCACTTCCGCACCCACATGGACCACACCGGCTGCATCCAGTTTGTTCAGCAGGCTTTCGGCCACATTCGGGATATCGGCTGTGATCTCTTCGGCACCCAACTTGGTGTCACGCGCGATGCAGTTCAACTCTTCGACGTGGATGGTGGTCAGGCGGTCTTCACGCACGACGCGTTCGGACAGCAGGATCGAATCCTCGAAGTTGTACCCGTTCCACGGCATGAACGCACACAGGATGTTCTGACCCAGTGCCAGTTCGCCCATGTCCACCGACGGACCATCGGCCAGCACGTCGCCCTTGGCAATCACGTCACCCGCTTTGACCAATGGCGTCTGGTTGATGCAGGTGTTCTGGTTCGAACGGGTATATTTGGTGAGGTTGTAGATATCCACACCCACGTCGCCCTGGCTCGCTTCTTCGGCATTGACCCGAACCACGACACGGGCTGCATCCACACGATCAACTACACCACCACGGCGTGCAACGACGCACGAGCCGGAATCGGTAGCGACCACGCGCTCCATACCCGTACCGACCAACGGCTTATCAGCACGCAGGGTAGGCAC
>JACDJA010001940.1_pt1 | contig 15945 bp, 15 predicted proteins | sample 7449241 | NCBI WGS metagenome assembly JACDJA01 (sample SAMN14253289, study PRJNA609438) | sludge metagenome | isolation source: initial anaerobic sludge | collected 2018-12-20 | reverse complement strand
TCGGCCCAATGACCTGATGGACCAGATTCTCTGGTCGCAACCGGCGGCGGCGCTGCTGATCGGCTCTCCGGCCGTGCAGCTGATCCGCTGGAGCCAGCGCGACTTTCCCGCAACCCTGCCCGGCGGCGTGCGCGATTCGCACCCGCTGATGCAGGCCATCACAATTTCCATCCCGCCCGATGCTTTGGCCATGGAGGCCGAAGTTGCCGGGCGCTGGGATTCAAGGCGAGACAATGAACGCGACATTGACGATCTCATGGCTGACTAAGCGTTTCGGGCCGGTCGAGGCGCTGTCGCAGGTTTCACTGGATGTGGCCGCAGGGCAGCGGGTGGCGCTGCTGGGCCATAACGGTGCGGGCAAATCGACGATGATGAAGATCATCCTTGGCCTGATCCCCGCCACCGAAGGCGAAGTTGTCGTCTGCGGCGCGGTACCCGGATCGGCTGCGGCACGCGCGCTGGTGGCCTATCTTCCCGAAAACGCGGCCTTCCACCCGTCGCTGACCGGCGAGGAACAGATTCGCCTGTTCCTGTCCCTGCGCGGCGAAAAGACATCGCAGGCGCGCGACCTGCTGGCACGGGTCGGGCTGCATGATGCGGCGCGCCGCCGGATCGGCACCTATTCCAAGGGGATGCGGCAGCGGGTCGGGCTGGCACAAGCGCTGATCGGCAAGCCGCGCCTGCTGGTGCTGGATGAACCCACTTCCGGCCTTGATCCGGTGTCACGCCGCGATTTCTATGCGCTGCTGGACGGGCTGGCGGCCGAAGGATCATCGGTGCTGCTGTCTTCGCACGCATTGACCGAGGTCGAGGCCCGCACCGATCGCATCCTGATCCTGTCGCGCGGCAAGCTGGTGACGCAGGGCAGCCTGCCCGAGCTGCGCCATGAGGCGGCGCTGCCGGTGCAATTCCTGGTGACCCCCGCCCCCGGCCAGGCCGAGGAACTGTCCGGGGCGCTGGGCGCGGCGCCGGGGACGGACGGAATCCTGCGGCTTACCTGTGCGCAGGGGGACAAGCTGGCACAGCTGGCGCGGATCGCCGCGCTTGGCGGCGCGGTGGCCGATCTGGACGTGATTCCGCCCAGCCTCGAGGACATCTACAGTCATTTCAGCCGGAGGGACGGGCAATGAGGGCCATCCTTGCCATCGCCGCGGCCGAGTTCCGCATCGCCCTGCGCAACCGCTGGGTGGTGATCGCGGCGGTCCTGATGGTGGTCTTCTCGCTGGTTCTGGCGGCAGCGGGGGCCGCACCCACCGGTGATGTGGGAGTGGACCGGCTGTCCGTCATCGTCGCCTCGCTGACATCGCTGGCAATCTATCTGGTACCGCTGCTGGCCCTGCTGATCGGTTTCGACGCCGTGGCAGGCGAGGTCGAGCGCGGCACATTGCCACTCATCCTCGCCTATCCGGTGTCACGCCTGGAAATCCTGGTCGGCAAGTTCCTGGCCCATCTTGTCATTCTCGCCCTGGCCGTGGTGCTGGGCTATGGCGCCGCCGGAGTTGCGGCGCTGGTGACGGACACGCGCGCAGGCGCGGGGGTGGCGGCGCTGATGCGGCTGGGCTGGTCGTCGATACTGCTGGGGGCCACTTTCCTTGGCGCGGCCTATGCGCTCTCGGCGCTGTCGCGCAGGCCATCGGGGGCCGCGGGGCTAGCCATCGGACTGTGGCTGCTGTTCGTGGTGCTCTATGATCTGGCGCTTCTGGCGATGGTGGTTGCCGATGGTGGCGGCGCACTGACGACCCATGTGCTGCCGGTGGCGCTGCTGGCGAATCCGGCGGATGCGTTCCGCCTGTTCAACCTTGCCGCCTCGGATGCGGTGGGCGCAGCGAGCGGCATGGGCGCCGCCGCCGCCTCGATCGCGCTGTGGAAATCGGCGCTCTCGGTCATCATATGGCCGGTGATCACACTGGCTCTCGCCTGGGCCGCATTCCGGAGGCTGACACCATGACCCGCCCGCTTGTCCTCGCGCTTCTCGCCGCACTGGCGCTGGTGGCCTGCAAGGAAAAGGCCGCGCAGGATCTCGTCGCGCGCGACATGTCCGCCGAGACTCTGGGTCATTACTGCCAGATGAACCTGCTCGAACATCCGGGGCCCAAGGCACAGGTGCATCTGGAAGGTTCACCCGCGCCACTGTTCTTTTCGCAGGTACGCGATGCCATCGCCTATCTGCGGGCACCCGAACAGACGGCACCGGTACTGGCCGTCTATGTGAACGACATGGGCCGTGACGGGGCCGACTGGGACGATCCCGGTGACGGCAACTGGATTGTCGCGGCTGATGCCTTCTACGTTGTCGGTACCGACCGCGAGGGCGGGATGGGCCTGCCCGAGACGATCCCTTTCGGCACCCGATCCGACGCCGAGGCGCTGGCAATTGCCGAAGGCGGCACCGTGCTGCGGCTGGCCGAGATTCCCGATGACATGGTGCTGGCGCCCACCGTCGCCATCGACGCTGCCGACGAATCCGATTTTGCCGCCCGCCTGCGGGCCCTGTCACAGACAATCGAGGAGGAGGCGCAATGACCCTCACCCGCCGTCGTTTCCTGACCATCACGGCCGTGGCCGCCGCAATTCCGCTGCGCGCCCATGCGGGGGGGCCGCAGTTCGTCCGCACGGGACAAGCTCTTGGAGCGCAAGCCTCGATCCGGCTCGATCATGCCGATGCCCGCGCGATTGCCACCCGCGTCGAGGCGGAGATCGAGCGGCTTGATGCCATATTCAGCCTGTACCCCACCGACAGCATGTTGGTGCGCCTGAACCGGGAGGGCCGGCTCGATGCGCCGCCGTTCGAACTGATCGACTGCCTGGCCACCGCGGGTGCCGTCCACGGTGCCAGCGGCGGGGCGTTCGACGTGACCGTGCAGCCGCTCTGGGCGCTCTGGGCCGAGGCGGTGACGGCGGGGGCCGAACCCACGGCCGATGCCATCGCGTCCAGGCCGCGCGGCTGGGAGGGGGTCGCATATGACGCGCAAGCCGTGACCCTTTCCCCTGGCATGGGGCTGACGATGAACGGCGTGGCACAGGGCTATATCGCCGACCGGATCGCCGCGATGCTGACGGATGAGGGGCTGACCGACATATTCATCGACACCGGCGAGATGCGCGCGCTGGGCGGCCGTCCTGCGGGCGCCGGCTGGGATGTCGAGCTGGAATCGGGCCCGCAGCTGTCGCTGGCCGACAGGGCACTGGCGACTTCTTCCCCTCTGGGAACGACGTTCGACCAGGAAGGGCGGCTTGGCCATATCCTTGATCCGCGCCTGGGCCGGCCGGTGCCTGCGCGCTGGTCGTCCGTCTCGATCAGTGCTGGCAGCGCGGCGCTGGCCGATGCGCTCTCGACGGCGGCGTGCCTGATGAAGACACGCGCCGAGGTCGAGACACTGGTCGCGCATTTCCCCGGCGCGAGGATCGAGGCGCTGGCTGCCTGAGGCCGGAGGCGCCGCCGGGACAACGGTCAGAGGCGCGAGGCAAGACCCTCGCGCCAGAACGCAGTCCCGGCCTTCACCGGCTCAGGCCAGTTCCCGGGCGATCAGGCTGCGTGCGATCTCGCGCCAGGCATCGGCAACCGGGCCTTCGCCTGCAGCCACCGGCGTGCCCTCATCCCCGGCGAGCCTTGTCTCGAGGTCGATGGGGATGGTGGCCAGCAGCGGCACATCCAGCGCCTCGGCCTCGCTCGCAACGCCGCCATGGCCGAAGATATGGCTTTCATGCCCGCAGTTCGGACAAAGGAAAAACGACATGTTCTCGATCAGGCCCAGGATGGGGGTCTTGAGCGTATGGAACATGTCGATGGCCTTGCGCGCATCAATCAGTGACACATCCTGCGGGGTCGATACCACGATGGCACCGGTCAGTTCCGCCTTCTGGCACAGCGACAGCTGAACATCGCCGGTGCCTGGCGGCAGATCGACCAGCAGGATATCGAGTTTGCCCCATTCAACCTGCGTGAGCAGCTGCTGCAGCGCGCCGATCAGCATCGGCCCGCGCCAGATCACCGCCTTCTGCGCATCGACCATGAGCCCGATCGACATCATCGTGACGCCATGCGCGCGCAGGGGGATGATCGTCTTGCCATCGGGCGAAGCCGGGCGCTTCGACACACCCATCATGCGCGGCTGCGACGGTCCGTGAATATCGGCATCGAGCAGCCCGACCCGGCGCCCCTCGCGCGCGAGCGCGACCGCGAGATTCGAGGTCACGGTCGACTTGCCCACCCCCCCCTTGCCCGAGGCGTTGGCGAAGATTCGATCGACACCCGCTACCTTCATCGGGCCAGGCGTCGGATGCCGGCCGATGGCGAGAGAGGGTGCCCCGCCGCCTGCGGGCGCGGCCTGGCGCGCTGCGGGCGCATGGGCGGTCAGGATGACCGAGACGGATTCGACGCCCGGCAGCGCGGAGACGGCGCGTTCGGCTTCGGCGCGTTGCGGTTCCATCTTGCGGGCAAGGCCGGGGTTGTCGGCCTCGATGACAAAGCTCACCCGGCCGCCCTCGATCGACAGCGCGCGCACCATGTCGCGCGAGACGAGATCGCCGCCGTCGGGCGCGGCGATCCGCGAAAGGGTGGCGAGGATCTGGTCTCGTTCGGTCATGCGGTGCCGCCCCCACGGCCGGGCAACACGGCCCTGATTCTGGTTCCCTGTCCACGTTGCCGACACGTTCGCACCGGCGCGGGCACAATTTCCCGCTTTGCCCCCGCGCGCAAGGGGGCGAGGCGCGGCACGGGGGCGCAGCCGGGAGACTACCGCTGCCCGATCGGGGCGCGGGGCCGTGTCACCGGTCACCGGTCGCGTCGGAGCGCCGCGATAACGAAAGCGCGTGTTTTACGTTACTACTCATGCAAATGCCGCATAGCAGCATTGCGGGTCCAATCTATTGTGCATGCGCAGCATCAGGACCATGTAGTGAACCGAGCAGAGGGCCGAGGCAGGAACACACACCAGCCCGCCCGACTGCCAGCCGACCGACCCGAGGCGCCAAGGACTGTGAAGACGGCGCCACACATTTGAAGAAGAAAGACGTATGACATGGCCCATCTTAATCTGACCGAAACCCGCCCCGCCGCCACGCCGCTGCTCGAGCGTTTTGCCCGCATGCGCGAAGCGCTGGCGGACCGCCTCACCCGTTATCGCGCGTATCGTGCGACCTTCACCGAGCTGAGCCACCTGAGCGATCGGGAACTCGAGGATCTCGGCATCTGGCGCACCGATATCTCGCGGATCGCCCGCGAGGCCGCCTACGAGGCATGATCCCTTCCGGCCCCGGCGCTCATCTCCTCCCCGAGCGCCGGATGCCGGTCGCGCCAGCGTCGTCTCCTCCCTGACACCTGGCGCCAGCTGGCGGCGGCATCCACCTCCTCCCTCGGATGCCGTCGCCACAAAGTCTCCGGACCAAGGTCCGGTCAGGTTCGGTCGCGAGCTCCTCCCAGACGCGCCCGGACGAGCGGCCCGCCCCTCCTCCCTGGGGCTGGGCCGCACACGGCCGGGGGGCATGCGACCTGCACTCCTCCCTCGCAGGCGCGCGCAACCCCGGCCCCCTTTCCCGCTTCACCTTTCGTAACGATTCGCGCCTCTCTTCTTGCGCCCGGCTTGCCCGATGCTCTATGCACGCGCAGGGCCCGAAAGGGGCGGATGCGGGCGGGGAAGACAGCAGATGGCGGGAAAGAAAAAGGTCGGTGGCGTGCTCACCTATGCGCTGCTGTTCTTGCTCGCAGTAGGTCTGGTCGGCTTTGGCCAGGTGAATTTCAGCGGCTCGCGCAACCGCGTGGCGAGCGTGGGCGACCGCGAAATCACCGTGCAGGATTTCTACAACCGGCTGCGCAACCAGATTGACGGCTTCTCGCGGCAGGCGGGCGTGGCGGTGTCATTCCAGCAGGCGCAGTCGCTCGGTCTTGATCAGGCGGCGCTTGGCAGCCTTGTGCTCGAACGCGCGCTCGACTCCGAGGTCGGGCGGCTGGGCATTGCCGCCGGTGACGACCGCGTGCGCGCGACGCTGCTGACCATGCCCCAGTTCCAGCGCCTGGACGGCAGTTTCGACCGCGACATCTACCGTCGCACGCTTCAGGCACAATCGACGAGCGAGGGCGATTTCGAGAACGGCATCCGCGATGCGCTGGCGCGGCAGATGCTGCAGGCGGGGGTGGCTGGCGCCTCGCTGCCGCAGGAACAATATGGCGAGGTCATCTCGGCCTGGCGCGGTGAGCGACGTGACATCGCCTGGGTGCTGGTTGGTCCCGACGTGCTTGCCGATCCCCTGCCCGAGCCGGGCGAGGCCGGGTTGCGCGGCTGGTATGACGACCACCCTGACAGCTATACCCTGCCCGAGGTGCGCAACATCACCTGGGCCTGGCTCTCGCCCGACATGATCATCGACGAGGTGACAGTAGACGAGGCCGATGTGCAGGCGCTGTATGACCTGCGCCGGGACGAGTTCATCCAGCCGGAACGGCGACTGGTCGAGCGGCTGGTCTACCCTGACGAGGCGCGCGCCGATGCGGCAAGGGCCCGGTTTGACGCGGGCGAGGCCACATACGAGGACCTTGTCACCGCGCGCGGGCTCGATCTTTCAGACACGGACCTTGGCGACGTGAGCCGCGACGAACTGGGCACTGCGGCGGATGCGGTCTTTGCCGCGGAACCCGGCGATGTCGTCGGTCCGGTCGAGACACGGCTCGGGCCGGCGTTGTTCCGTGTGAATGCCGCGCTGACCGCGCATGAGGTCACATTGGCCGAGGTCGCCGACGACCTGCGTGGCGAACTGGCGCTGCAGCGCGCACAACGGATGATCCAGGACCAGAGCGAACGTCTTGTCGACCTGATCGCCGGGGGCGCGACCATCGAGGATCTTGCCGGGGCAACGGATATGGAACTGGGCCAGATCGCCTGGTCAGAGGGCATGAGCGATGGCATCGCCGCCTATGAGCCCTTCCGTGCTGCCGCCGCCGCCGCTGTCGAGGGCGATTTCCCCGAACTGCGCCAGATGGACGATGGTGGCGTGTTTGTCCTGCGCCTTGACAGTATCGAGCCGCCGAAGCTGCAGGATTTCGATGACGTTGCAGATCGGGTGGCAGACGACTGGCGCGCCGATGCGCAACGCCAGGCCGTGGCCGCGCGGGCCGAAGAACTGGCCGATGCGTTGCGTTCGGGCGATGATGCGGCGCTGGCCGGGCTGGCCGCCACCGAATCGCAGGGTGTCCGTCGCAGCGATTTCCTTGAGGGTGCCCCCGCAGGTCTGGTCGCCGACGCCTTTGCCCGCGGTGAGGGTGAAGTCTGGGTGACCCCCACCGACACGGGCGCGGTCATTGCCCGTCTCGAACGCATCCGCCCCGCCGATCCGGCGGATCCCGCAGTTGCCGCCGAAAGAACGCAAATCGCCGCCGAGGCCCAGCAGGGAATCGACTCCGATATCTTCGCCGCCTTCGCGTCCCGCATCCAGCTCGACACCAAGGTTGATATTGACCCCGCCGCCGTCGAGGCGGTCTATTCACAGATGCGCTGACATGACACTCGAACCCTCATTCGACAGTTTCCGGGCTGCTTATGACGCGGGGCGGAACCAGGTAGTCTGGACAAGGCTTGCCGCCGATCTTGATACGCCGGTCAGCGTCATGCTGAAGCTGGCGGGCGCGGGACGGAATTCCTTCATCCTCGAAAGCGTGACCGGCGGCGAGATACGCGGGCGCTATTCGATCATCGGCATGAATCCGGACCTCATCTGGGAATGCCAGGGCACGCAATCGCGCGTGAACCGCGCTGCCCGTTACGACGAAGAGGCGTTCGAGCCCTGCCCGGGCGACCCGCTGTCCGCCCTGCGCGCGATCCTGGACGAGAGCCGCATAGATCTGCCCGAGGGACTGCCTGCAGCTTCGGCGGGGCTGTTCGGCTATCTGGGCTATGACATGGTGCGGCTGATCGAGCCGCTGGGTCCGGCAAAGCCCGACCCCATCGGCACGCCTGACGCGCTGCTGCTGCGGCCGACCATCATTGCCGTGCTTGACGGGGTGAAGGGTGACGTGATCCTGGTCGCCCCTGCCTGGGCAGGTTCGGGTCTTTCGGCCAAGGCGGCCTGGGCGCAGGCGGCCGAACGGGTGACCGATGCGCGCGCCGCCCTTGAACGCGGCATGCCGCGCGCGGCCCGCGACCTTGGCCCCGCACAGGCCCCCCGCGAGGCGGTGTCGAACTTCACCCGCGAAGGCTTCATGGCCGGAGTCGAGCGCGCCCGCGAGTCGGTGCGTTCGGGGGAAACCCTGCAGATCGTGCCGGCGCAGCGCTGGGCCGTCGATTTTCACGAGCCGCCCTTTGCACTCTACCGGAGCCTGCGGCGCACCAATCCTTCGCCTTTCATGTTCCATTTCAACTTTGGGACCTTTCATGTGGTCGGCGCGTCGCCGGAGATCTGCGTGCGCCTGACCGGACGCGAGATCACGATCCGCCCCATCGCCGGTACACGCCGACGCGGCGCCACCCCCGAAGAGGACCGCGCGCTCGAGGCCGATCTTCTGGCCGACCCCAAGGACCGTGACGAGCACGAGATGCTGATCGACCTGGGCTGCGCCGACGTGGAAAAGGTGGCCAGTCCCGGCACCACCCGCGCGACCGAGAAATTCGTGGTCGAGCGCTACAGCCATGTCATGCATATCGTCTCGAATGTCGTCGGCACCCTCGCGCCGGACCTGGACGCGCTGGACGCGCTCATGGCCGGGATGCCGGCGGGCACGGTCTCGGGCGCGCCCAAGCTGCGGGCAATGGAGATCATCGACGAGATCGAGCCCGAGAAACGCGGCATCTACGGCGGCGCCTGCGGCTATTTCAGCGCGGGCGGTGACATGGACATGTGCATCGCCCTGCGCACCGGCGTGGTGAAGGACGGAACATTGTTCATCCAGGCAGGCGCCGGGATCGTGAGCGGATCGATACCCGAGAGCGAATACCAGGAGACTGTCCAGAAATCCGCGGCCCTGCGCCGCGCAGCCGATGACGCGGCGCGCTTTCGCGACGGTGGGCGGTGACGATGTCGTGGCGAATGCCGGGTAATATTATTGCGCCACACTGACAAGGTGCGACATTTTCCCGCCCGGCAGCGGTTGACCTTGCCGCGACTGCGTGGTTTTGGTTGTGACGCGGCATGACACGGATCATGCCCAGGAGAGAGCGACCGCAACATGGACCTCGGGCTTGGCATTGTAGGGAAGCAGCGCATGGGCCATTGACCGGCACACCATGACGGTCACCCATGCGCCCCCGGAACGGACCCGGGGGTTTTTTGTTGCGCAAGCGGACACGAGAACGAAGGAGTGCGAGATGGCACGCGAGATGACCGGGGCACAGATGGTTGTGCAGGCTCTGAGGGATCAGGGCGTGGACGTGGTGTTCGGCTATCCCGGCGGCGCCGTGCTTCCGATCTATGACGAGATCTTCCAGCAAAACGATATCCGTCACATCCTCGTGCGTCATGAACAGGCCGCCGTCCATATGGCCGAGGGTTATGCCCGCTCGACGGGTCGTCCTGGCGTCGTGCTGGTGACCTCGGGCCCCGGCGCCACGAATGCTGTCACCGGGCTGACCGATGCGCTGATGGATTCGATCCCGGTTGTCGTCCTTTCCGGGCAGGTGCCGACCTTCATGATCGGCTCTGACGGGTTCCAGGAGGCCGATACCGTCGGAATCACCCGCCCCTGCACCAAGGAAAACTGGTTGGTGCGCGACACTGACGCGCTGGGCTCGGTCCTGCACGAGGCATTCCATGTCGCCACCACCGGCCGCCCCGGTCCGGTGCTTATCGACATCCCCAAGGACGTGCAGTTCGCCTCGGGCATCTATGAAGAGCTCGAGGATCACCGCTCGTCCTACAGCCGCCCGGTCGAGCCGGACCCGGCGGCCATCGAAGCGCTGGTCGACATGATCGAACAGGCCGAACGGCCGATCTTCTATACAGGCGGCGGCGTCATCAACGCGGGCCCGGCGGCCAGCGCGGCGCTGCGCGAGCTTGTGCAGGCCACGAATTTCCCCGTCACCTCGACGCTGCTGGGCCTTGGCGCATTTCCGGCCAGTGGGCGACAGTGGCTGGGGATGCTGGGGATGCACGGCCTCTACGAGGCCAATATGGCCATGCATGACTGCGACCTGATGATCTGCGTGGGCGCGCGCTTTGATGACCGCATCACCGGCAAGGTCGATGCCTTCTCGCCCGGTTCGCGCAAGGTGCATATCGACATCGACCCGTCGTCCATCAACAAGGTGATCCACGTCGATCTCGGCATCATCGCCGATGCCGGACTGGCCCTGAAGGCGATCATGGAGATCTGGAACCGCCGTGGCCGCAAGACGCGCACCGAGGCAGTGGTGTCATGGTGGCGCCAGATCGACGAATGGCGCAAGGTCGACTGCCTTGCCTACAAGCCCTCGACCGGCACGATCAAGCCGCAATATGCGCTCGAGCGGCTGGAGGCGCTGACCAAGGGCCACGACCGCTACATCACGACCGAAGTGGGCCAGCACCAGATGTGGGCCGCACAATACCTGCATTTCGAGGAACCCAATCGGCTGATGACATCTGGCGGACTGGGCACCATGGGCTACGGCTTCCCGTCCTCGATCGGCGTGCAGATCGCCCATCCGGAATCGCTGGTGATCAATGTCGCAGGCGAGGCGTCCTTCCTCATGAACATGCAGGAGCTGGGCACCATGGCGCAGTTTCGCCTGCCGGTGAAGCAGTTCATCCTCAACAACGAGCGGCTGGGCATGGTGCGGCAATGGCAGGAACTGCTGCATGGTTCGCGATATTCCCACAGCTGGAGTGAGAGCCTGCCGGACTTCGTGGCACTGGCCGAGGCGTTCGGCCTGAAGGGTATCCGCTGCACCGATCCGGCCGACCTGGACGATGCGATCATGGAGATGCTGGATCATCCCGGCGGCGTGGTCTTTGACTGCCTGGTGGAACGGCACGAGAACTGCTTCCCGATGATTCCCTCGGGCAAGCCCCATAACGAGATGCTCCTGAGCGATGCGGCGACCGAAGGCGCGATCAAGGCCGACGGGGCAGTGCTGGTGTGAGGGGACTGCCCCTCATCGCTGCCCTGGCCCTTGGGGGCTGCGCGGGGGCCGTCGCGGGCTTCATGCCCGGACAGACGGTCCGGGCGGGCGGCGACAGCTTCACCGTCACCATCGACGGCAACCACGCCGTGGCGCGCAACTTTGCCACCGGTGTGCGCAATCAGGATCGGCTTCATGCCAACGCACAAGAGGCGATCCATCTGGCTTCGGGCTGCGCCATCGCGAGTTTCGCGCAGGAGCCGGGCGTCAACACCTATCGCGCGCGGCTCGACTGCGCGTGAACCGGCACGGATAAGGGGGAAATCATGTCCGCATTGAATATCAAGCAGGGCTCGACCAGCCATTCGGCCTATAACCTGCGCGCATCCTGGGCCGAGTCGAGCGAGCGGCACACGCTGGCGGTCATAGTCGCCAACACACCGGGCGTCCTGGCGCGGGTAATCGGCCTTTTCGCCGGGCGCGGCTACAATATCGAGAGCCTGACCGTGGCCGAGATCGACCACGAGGGGCATCGTTCGCGCATCACTATCGTCACCTCGGGCACGCCGCAGGTGATCGAGCAGATCAAGGCCCAGCTTGGCCGCATCGTCGCGGTATACGAGGTTCACGACCTGACCGTCGAGGGCCGCGCGGTGGAACGCGAACTGGGTCTCTTCAAGGTCGAGGGCACGGGCGACCAGCGCATCGAATCCTTGCGTCTTGCCGAGATCTTCCGTGCGCGCGTGGTCGATTCGACCCTGAATTCCTTCATCTTCGAGATGACCGGCACGCCGGACAAGCTGGACGCCTTCGCCGACCTGATGCGGCCGCTCGGCCTGTCAAATATCGCGCGCACCGGGGTGGCAGCGCTTCTGCGCGGTCCCGGGGTCGCGAAGCGCTGATGGCACCGCGCAAGATCATCATCGACACCGACCCCGGGCAGGATGACGCGGTCGCCATCCTGCTCGCTCTGGCCAGCCCCGACGAGATCGAGGTCCTGGGCCTTGCCGCTGTGGCCGGCAACGTGCCGCTGGCGCTGACCGAGGTGAATGCACGCAAGGTCTGCGAAGTGGCGGGGCGGCCTGACGTGAAGGTCCATGCAGGCTGCGACCGGCCGGTGGCACAGCCGCTGCTGACGGCGGAACATGTCCATGGATCAACCGGGCTTGACGGAATCGACCTGCCCGAACCGGTCATGCCACTGCAACCGCAGCATGGGGTGGATTTCATCATCGACACCTTGCGGGCCGAGCCGCCTGGAACGGTGACTTTGTGCACCCTGGGGCCGCTGACCAATATTGCCACCGCCTTTGCCCGTGCCCCGGATATCACCTCGCGGGTGCAGGAACTGGTGATGATGGGCGGCGCCTATTTCGAGGTGGGCAACATCACCCCCGCAGCCGAATTCAACGTCCATGTCGATCCCGAGGCGGCGGCGGCGGTATTTGCCGCCGGCGTGCCGGTCACGGTGCTGTCGCTCGATGTCTCGCACAGGGCGCTGACGTCGCGCGACTGGGTGGCGCATATGCGCGCGATGGGCACGCAGGTAGGCGATGTCGTCGCCGCGTGGACCGATTTTTTCGAGCGGTTCGACGTGGCAAAATACGGCTCCGATGGCGCGCCGCTGCATGATCCGCTGGTGATCGCCTGGCTGCTGCGCCCCGATCTTTTCACCGGGCGGCATGTGAATGTCGAGGTCGAGCTTGAAGGCCGTTTCACACGCGGCATGACCGTGGCCGACTGGTGGGGGGTCTCGGGGCGTGAGGCCAATGCGCTGTGGCTGGGCGATCTTGACCGCGACGGATTCTATGCGCTGCTGAGCGAGCGTCTTGCGCGGCTGTGACCGCGGCGGGGGCTGTGTGCCCCCGCACCCCCCAGAGTATTTGGGCAAAGTTGAAGGGCATATCTGGCGCGCGCAGGTCAGCGGGCCTATCTGTGAGACATGACCTCCCTGCCCTTCGACAATTCCTACGCCCGCCTGCCCGAACGCATGTTCGCGCGCATGAGGATGCAGCCGGTCGCCGCGCCGCGCCTGATCGCCCTGAACGAGTCACTGGCACGTGACATCGGCCTTGATCCCGAACAGCTGCGCAGTCCCGGGGGACTGGCCTGGCTTGCGGGCAATGTCGCCCCTCCGGGGGCCACGCCGATCGCCGCCGCCTATGCGGGCCATCAGTTCGGGGTCTGGAACCCGCAGCTGGGCGACGGGCGCGCGCTGCTTCTGGGCGAGCTGATCGGCCCGGATGGGCAGCGCAGGGACTGGCAATTGAAAGGGTCGGGACCCACGCCCTGGTCGCGGGGCGCGGACGGGCGGGCATGGCTGGGGCCGGTGCTTCGCGAATATCTGGTCTCCGAGGCGATGGCCGCACTGGGCGTGCCCACGACGCGGGCGCTGGCCGCCGTGGCGACCGGCGAGGAGGTCGCGCGCGAGGAATACCTCCCCGGTGCGGTGCTGGCGCGCGTGGCCTCGAGCCATATCCGCGTCGGCACCTTCCAGTATTTCGCAGCACGTGGCGACCACGAGGCGCTGGCGGCGCTGACCGATCATGCCATCGACCGCCACTGGCCCGCCGCAGACGGCCCGTCCGGCCTGCTCGCGGCGGTGGTCGCGGCACAGGCACGGCTGGTGGCGAAATGGATGGCGCTGGGATTCGTCCACGGGGTGATGAACACCGACAACATGACGGTGTCCGGCGAGACCATCGACTATGGCCCCTGCGCCTTCCTGGACGGGTTCAGCCGGGTGGCCGTCTTCTCCTCGATTGACCGGCAGGGGCGCTATGCCTACGGCAACCAGCCGCGGATCGCGCTGTGGAACCTCACACAGCTGGCCACCGCGCTCGTGCCGCTGTTCGACGACCACGAGGCCGCCATGCAGAAGATGGTGGCGGTGCTGGAGGGGTTCTCGCCCGCCTACACCAACGCATGGGAGGCGGAATTCGCGGCCAAGATCGGCCTGCAGCCCGGAGATACCGCCTCGGCACTGGTGCGCGAGCTGCTGGATCTGATGGAGGCGGGCGGGTCGGACATCACCGTCACCTTCACGGCGCTGGGCGAGGGCGACGCCCGCGACCAGATCACCGACCGCGAGGGCTTTGACGCATGGGCGCAGCGCTGGCAGGCCGCCGGGCCGGACCTGGCGCTGATGCAGCGGGTGAACCCGCGCGTCATCCCGCGCAATCACGGGATCGAGGCCGCGATCGCCGCCGCGCGCGCGGGCGACATGGCGCCATTCGAGGCGATGCTTCAGGCCGTCACGCAGCCTTTCGCGCCCGACCCCGCGCATGAGCGCCCGCCCGATGCGGGCGAGCGCGTCACGCGGACCTTCTGCGGGACCTGACCCGGGTCAGTCGATCACCCGCACCTGCGTCATCACATCCGGAGAATCGCCCACCGCGCCGGTGCGCGGGTCGCCGCGCTTGATCGCATCGAGCACCTCGAGCCCCGAGGTCACGCGCCCCACGACCGTATATTGGCCGTTCAGATGCGGCGCATCCGCGAACATGATGAAGAACTGGCTGTTGGCGGAATTCGGGCTCATGGCGCGGGCCATGCCGACCACACCGCGCGTGAAGGCGATATCCGAAAATTCGGCCGGAAGGTCCGGCAGGTTCGAGCCGCCCGTCCCGGCCGCAGCAAGACTGCCGCCACTGCGCCCGTATTGCACATCGCCGGTCTGGGCCATGAAGCCGTCAATGACGCGGTGGAACACCACGCCATCATAGGCCCCTTCGCGCGCAAGCTCTTCCAGCCGCTGAGCCGCAAATGGGGCGGCCTCGTCGTTCAGCTCAATGGTGATGGTGCCATTGGCCTCGCCCTGGACCTCGATCTCGAACGAGGTGGCCAGCGCCGGGCTGGCCGCCAGCGCGAATACGACTGCGAGATTACGCCACATCGGCAGCCACCTTCACCGTTATCATGCGGTCGGGATTCGCCGGCGGTTCGCCGCGCGTGATCGCGTCGACATGTTCCATGCCGGAAATGACGCGGCCATAGACCGTGTATTGCCGGTTCAGGAAGTGGTTGTCGCTGAAGTTGATGAAGAACTGGCTGTTGGCGGAATCGGGGTTCTGCGACCGTGCCGCACCAAGGGTGCCGCGATCATGGGAGATGTTCGAGAATTCCGCAGGCAGGTCGGGCAGCTTCGAGCCACCGGTGCCGGCCCGGCGCAGGTTGAAGCCGTCTTCCATGTCGCCATTCTCGACATCGCCGGTCTGCGCCATGAAGCCGTCGATCACGCGGTGAAAAGCCACATTGTCATATTCGCCGGCGCGCGCCAGTTCCTTCATTCGCGCGCAATGGGCGGGGGCGATATCGGGCAGAAGCTCGATCACCACCTCGCCGTCCTTCAGCGACATGATGATCGTGTTTTCGGGGTCCTTGATCTCGGCCACAGGTTTCTCCTTCTGGGGGGCTGGCGGCTGACATAGGCAGATGGCATGGAAAAGCCAAGAACCGCGCTGGATCGGAGGATATGATGGGCTGGAAAACGCTGGACGATATGGAGCTTGTCGGCAAGCGCGTGCTGGTGCGCGTCGATATCAACGTCCCCGTCGAGGACGGCCGCGTCACCGACGCCACCCGCATCGAGCGCATCGTGCCGACCGTGCGCGACATACTCGCGGCAGGCGGCCGTCCAATCCTGCTGGCGCATTTCGGGCGGCCCAGGGGCAAGGTCGTGCCCGAGATGTCGCTGGCGCAGCTTGTACCCACGCTGGCCGCAGCGCTTGGGGCGCCCGTGGCCTTTGCGCGAGATTGCGTGGGCGATGTGGCACGCGCAGCTGTGGCGGGGATCCAGCCGGGACAGGTGCTGCTGCTCGAGAACACCCGCTTTCATCCCGGCGAGGAAGCCAATGACGACGCTTTCGCCCATGCGCTGGCCGGGCTGGGTGACGTGTTCGTGAACGACGCCTTCTCGGCC